>Ga0197142_1000584_pt1 | contig 33813 bp, 23 predicted proteins | sample GBS60_MetaG_FD_148614 | JGI IMG/M metagenome (GOLD analysis project Ga0197142, IMG submission 148614) | Sediment microbial communities from Great Boiling Springs, Gerlach, Nevada, United States - GBS 60_MetaG | ecosystem: Environmental > Aquatic > Thermal springs > Hot (42-90C) > Sediment...
AATAAAAGATTGATTGATTTATTGTATTCTGGATTATCAAGGGAGGTAATTTTTTTATGAAATAACCTTTTCTTTTACATACACCAAATGACCCTTGCTTTTTAACATAAAAGCAATCTCTGACATATGAAAAGTTGTGATGAATTAGGGACAGATTGCTTCGCTGGCGCTCGTAATGACAATTAAGAGGGCGTTTTCGATGACGATATGTGCGTCAGTCATTGCGAGAAACGAAGTTTCGAAGCAATCTCTGAAATATGAGAAGTTGATGATGAATTAGGGACAGATTGCTTCGCTGGCGCTCGCAATGACAATTAAGAGGGCGTTCGTGATGACAATGTATGTATTGGTCATTGCGAGAAACGGAGTTTCGAAGCAATCTTTTACAGAATTTCTAATTGCTGAATGATGATTTTTGAATGTGGATTTGACTAATATGGGAAGGATTGCTTCACTTCGTTCGCAATGACGATATGAGTGTATTGGTCATTGCGAGCAACGGAGTTGCGAAGCAATCTTTCACAGAATTTCTGACTGTTGAATTATGAGTTTTGAATGTTACTTCGCTTCGCTCGTAATGACGATTAAAAGAACGTTCGTGATGACAACTAAAATTATTTCGACAAATTAATACAGATAGCAGTTCAAAAAAAGATTTTGCCTCAAAAATCTGATAGCCTATAATAAAAATAATTCTCTTAAAGTTTACTTAATAAAAATCATCTTCTTGCTAATTGATTTTTTTCCTACCTGCAGTGTGTAAATATAGACTCCTGAATTCAAATCATCTGAATAAAACTCCACATTATGAATTCCAGCTGACTTTACTTCTGAAACTAATGTTCTAATCTCTCTTCCGAGTACATCGTAAACTTTCAAGTTTACAAAACTACTTTGAGGAATTGAATATCGAATATTTGTCTTAAAATTAAATGGATTTGGATAATTCTGCTTCAAATCAAAATCAAGAATAATATTTTCTTCTTTAACCGAAGTACTCAACAAATCATATTGTATGAATTCATTTGCTTCAATATCACCATTGCCATTTCCTGCTGGACATTGAGCTTGAAGATTTCCACCATCTTGAGTCAGATAAAGTCCAATTGCTAAATATACTTTCTCTGGAGTGTAACCAAGTTCAGAATTTAAATTTATTGTTCCTTCCAGAATCTGATTTGAAGCATTTCCAACGATAGCACTGACATCAAACCAACCTGACCAATTGTTTGTGCTTTCATTGCCAAGAAATGCAATCCATTGAGCAACTCTACCTGCTTTAGCCCAGGGTGCATTGACAAGACTTTTTAAAGAATCAGTCACAAAGATGAAAACATCTCTATTTTGACTTTGTGCTGATTGAGTTGCCACATAAAGTTCGGTTCCATTCCAATCAACATACAAATCAATGTTTTGATTAGTTGCAATCTTTCGAGCTGATGAATCAATTCTACCATCCATTACAAATTGATGTGATGGTGTACCGCTATCAAAATAAATGTGATAATCCTGTCCATTGTTATTATCCCAGGTATTATCGTTGAAATGAATAACAAACGCAATTCGACTCACATTTTGTTCTGGTTTATTAAATGGTCCTATTTTGATTGTTAATGTTCCATTTGAATCTGGTCCAATCATTGGTGTCTGAACGGCAGGACCAGTTCCATTGAATAAAGTTGTTCCCGAAGGCCAATAAACTTGATGTGGTGTTTGCCATTGATTTCCAGAGTTATTTACTCCCCAATGAAGTTTTGCACCAATGGATGAATTCAAAACTTTAATTGTTATCGTATCATTTTTTGTTGGATTAGCTGGCGACCAGCTAACTCGATTTTGTGTTCCGCTTGAAGAACTTCCAACCCATACTTCTTTAATTTCTGAACGAGCAATATTATCAAAACTATCAATTGCTTCAACATAATAACCAATTAATTTATTTGTGTAACCTGAAATCTCAGCAAAATATTCTTTCGCTTTGAAAAGTGGCTGCGGATTTGTCAGTGATGGTTGAGAAATTCCCATCATATCAACTTCAATCCAATCTGTGACTTCACTTCCTCCGGCATAAGTTTCATTGTCAATTGAATGTTTTGAATTAACACCATCTAAATCGATTCGATATTTAAGTTTGACAGACTTTAATCCACTTCTATCAAAAACATAGGTCCAAACTTTAAAGTTATTTGGTTGTGGAATTCCAAATTCAGTCCCACCAGGATTGTAAGGTTCTCTTTGTGGCGAAAAAATTGTTGGTGGAGTATTATCAATCACACTGATATTTTGAACTAATGTAATTGCTTGATTTGCTGCTCTCGTTGGATGAGAATCCCATATTCCATTTAACGAGCCATCCCAGTACCAGTAATCACTCGATTGAGCAACGAGCAAATAATTCAATGCTTGGTGAACGCCTGGATGATCTGGATTATTAGCAAAAGCAGTCTCCACAAAATTTTTTGCTGCGGTTAAAACTGCCCAGCTATTTCTATCAGGACTGTAACCATTTGCATCAGGATCACCGAGCCATTTCTTAAATTCTGGATCACCATTATCGGCTCCACTCCAGCTACCATCTTCAATATGAATCACATCATTAGAATCAGGTGGAAACATTTCTAAGTAATCTTCGATTGTTGTGCAAACAAATCTATTTGGATTAGCTTGAAGCCAATTAACGAAATTCTGGAAATTATTGTGATAATATGACTCACTTCCACCGCCGTAGTTATCACCATCGTGATGAAGAACAACAAGAATTGGATGTTGTGGGTCTGTATTGTATGGTTCGAGTTGAGATAAAACAGCTTCGTAATTCAATGCACCGAATCCACCACGACCATCTTCATTACCGAGATATCTATCTGCTGGAACTGCTATGATTTTTTTCTTTTCACCTGTTGATGGATTAACATATTCGACATAATGCGGTTGTCTTCCCCATCTTGCAGAATTTCTTGTCGGTGCCCAGAGACCATTTAATTGAACCCAATCGTTTGGATTAGGATTTCTCACATCAGCTTTGTTTGGCTCGACGATGTTTCCTGCTGTGCTGTAAGGATAATTTTCACAGGCTCTATCAAAATGAATATTATCTACAAGAACCCATTTAAACCCTTCATCAACTAGTGCAGGGATTATTCGAGTTGAGAATGCATTTTCTGGTGGAAAAATTCCTTTTGAATAAGTTCCTGAAAAATTTTGACTGAATATTTGTTTGTGTCTTTGAATTTGTCTGCGAATATCATTGTAATCAATTAATGGCATCAATGGATGAAAATAACCAAAACCAACCATATCAAGTCTTGGATTTCCAAGCGATGTGGTCTGATTTTTAATGTAATTCCAGTGTGATTTCCAGTTCTGAAAATTTTGATTACCAGCCTGTTCAAGATTATTAAGATTTTCAATCAATGAACCGGAGAAACTTACCTGAGCACCAAAGTGAGGCATACCAGCATTGATTCCTTTTTGAACAGCATTTCTTGGCCAGGATGTATAAGGACCAGTCCGTTGATTATGAATATCAATCACAGAAAATGGATATCGATTATTTTGTTCAGTTTGAATGATGCTTTCATAGGGCCAATAAATTGGCTGATGCATATGCCAGAGAAATGCAATGTAAATCGGAGGATTTGTTTCTGGTTTTTGATGATTTTGTTTTTGAGCAAATAAAACTACTCTAATAATCAAAATAATTAATAAAACCAGTCTAAAAAACTTCATTAGAAAACCTCTAAAATTTAAAGTAAGTTAATTAAACAGAGATGACAGGACAACATATTTTTTTATTGATAAATTCTTTTCAAAACCTGAACTTTTTTTCAAATAGATTTAAGATGAGAGAAAGCGTAAATAAAATATGCTTCAGTTGTTATTCTCGATTCATTTCGTTATATAAAAAAAGTATCAGATCTTTTTTAATTGCGAAAAGGCTTCTTTTTCAGAAGAATTTAATTCATCTGAAATATTTACCATCATGAAAGCTAATCCTTTACGAATTGATTTATCAAAAATTTTTGTAGAAAGAGTAATGACAGTGCTTGCATTGTTAGAAGAAATTTAATTCCATAAAAACATTTATGTGACGGACAAGCTGTCCGCTACAATTTTTGATTATAATTAGTCGTAATATGTATTGAATGTTGAATTATAAATGGATTGCTTCGCTAGTGCTCGCAATGACTGTGTATAATTAATCATTGCGAGAAACGAAGTTGTTACGCAATTTCATTTATATGCCTTAGAAAAAGATTACTTCGCTTCGCTCGTAATGACTGGATAAACAGTCATTGCGAACGACGAAGTCGGAAGCAATCTTTCACAGAATTTCTGATTGTTGAATTATGAGTTTTGAGTGTTGATTTGATTTATATGTGAAGGATTGCTTCACCTTGTTCGCAATGACGTTATGCAGTGAAAGTCATCACGAGCAACGAAATTGCGACGCAATCTCTGACATATGACAGGTTATCAAGAATAAGAGGTACATTAATTCACTTTGTTCGCAATTACAATGGTGATGCGCTCGCAGTGATGAAAGAATGTTTTCGATGATAACAAATAAAATGTAGAGACAGGGTTTACCATGTTTATTTAATTTTCATATCCCTAAAAATATTTTTCGATAATGGCAGGTTCGTTCACTACAGGTTATAATTCAAATTTTAATATCACAATAAAAGGAAATTTAATCCTACCTTTCTAAATACAAACCTTATAGTCAACTGCTTAAAAATTTTTGTTAAATTAGCTTTTGATTTTAATTACTTATTCAATAATTCACTCTCACAAAATAGTTCTTTTTATGGAAATCATTCAGCTAATTCTTCTGCTTTTTGTTTTTCTTTTAATGTCAATTTTAATGTTTCTGAGAAAAATTCCTGCACTTCTTGCTTTACCAATAATGGCTTTTTTGATTCCGCTAATTGCAGGTGTCCATATTTTAGATATTCTACAGTATGTAATTGGTGAAGGTGCAGTAAAACTCAGCAAAGCTTATACAATTGCAATTTTTGGAAGTATGCTTAGCGTTTTTCTTCAAAAAACGGGAATTGCTGAAAGCTTTATTAAAAAAGGTGCTGAACTTTCAGGTGATAAACCCTGGGCAGTCGGCGTTTTAATGCTCACCATAATCGTTTTGTTATTTACAACACTTGGTGGTCTCGGTGCAATCATTATGGTTGCAACTATTGTCCTACCAATTATGTCCTCTGTGGGAATTGGACCATTAACAATTGCTGGAATATTTTTGCTCGGACTGAGCATTGGCGGTACAATGAACGCAGGTAACTGGGCTCTTTACATTGAGATTTTGAAATTAACTCCAGACGAAGTTCGTGAATTTGCCGTGATTATGTTCATAATTACTTTTTTAACAGCCATAGTTTACCTGACTATTCAACTTTATCTTGATGGACAACAGTTAAACTTCAAAAAGATCTTTCTTTCTACTTTTATAATAATTTTTCTTATTGCCCTAATCTGGATTATTTATAACTCGATTGATGAAAATTCCCGCAAAACAATTTCAAGTTTTCTTAGTCATTTTTATTTAATGATAAAATATGTTATTGCAATTGGAATAATTGGATTGATTGCTTTAAATCTTTTCAAAATTATTTTTAGAAAATTCAAAAGCGACGAATCAATAGAACAAATACACTGGAGCTCATACTTTACTCCATTTATTCCACTGATTCTAATTTTATTTTTCAATTTCGAATTCATCACAGCATTTATTTGTGGATTGATTTATGGCGTTTTGTCTGTTTATCGAAAAGGGATAATGAACATATTTGTCAAATCTGCATTTGAAGGTGGAAGTGTGGTTATGCCAGCTGTTGTTTTAATGTTTGGAATTGGAATGCTTCTAAATTCAATCATTGGTCCTGGTGAAAGCTGGAATAAAGTAAACTCGGAAGGTTGGCCAGTATTAAATTTACTTCAGCCATTCTTAAAACAAATAGTCCCAGATAATTTTCTAAGTTATGTTTTAACTTTCACTTTACTTGCACCACTTGCTTTGTATCGGGGTCCACTCAATGTTTGGGGAATGGGTTATGGACTGGCTGGAATTTTACTTGCAAGTGGAATGAATCCCGGTGCAATTATGGGGCTATTACTTGGTGTCGGACAAATTCAAGGTGTAAGTGATCCGACCAATACACAAAATGTCTGGCTCGCTAATGAATTGAAAATTGATGTTCAAAAAATTTTATGGAATACTTTACCATATACCTGGACAGTTGCACTTCTTGGTTTGATTGCAGCTGGATTGAAGTATATGATTTAAGAGAACCGCTTTAGAAAAGTTTTTAACCCAAAGCTAAATTTTTTGAATCTCAAATTTAAAAGCCCAACCTCAATGCAATCAGTAAGTTAAAAGTTTTTTAATTGGTCATTTAACCAAAATCATTTTTTTAGTACTAACATAAGATCCAACTTTTAACTGATAAAAATAAATACCACCCGACAATTTACTTCCATTAAATTCAACTTCATGCTCGCCAGGTTCCTTAATGCCATTTATTAATGTAGATACTTCCTGCCCAAGGATATCAAAGACTTTAAGAGTAACGAAATTCATCTCAGGCAAATTAAATCTAATTTTTGTAGAAGGATTAAATGGATTAGGATAATTTTGTGAAAGATAAAATTCTAGTTTGTTTTGAAAATCGGATTTTGGAGTGCTTAATATGACTCCTTTCTCATTATAAAAAACTATTCCATTTAAATATTCCCCTGTTGATGATTGTTCGTTAAGCTCTGCACAAATTACTTTGTTATTATATCTATCAACAGTTATATAAGATGATTTTCTCAACGGGGAGTTTGTTTCATTGAAAAGATAAAAAGATGTATCATCATACTTAATTAAGCCTTTTCTCCAATCTGTAAACCATTTGATATTATTACTATCAATTGCAACACCCCAATAATCAGAAGTATATTGAAATCCGATTAATGTAGAATCAAAAATCGTCCAAATTGTGTCTTTAAATTTTCCAATTGCATGATATCTTGGAATACCCAATCCCCAGAAGGCCGGACCAATTATCCATTTAAAATTGTTTTTATCAATTGCAAGTGCATTTATGGTCGGATTATAAAAAAGACCGGGACCTGGGGCAAATGGATAAACACCATGAGTTTGCCAAACTGTATCATTAAAACTTTTTAATGGTGAATAATCCATACCCAACCATTTTAATCCATCTTTATCAACTATGACAAAATTTGCCTTATCTGATATTAAAGGTGAATTAGTTGAATTATAACTTTTCCAGTTTACACCATCGAATCTATAAAAACCTGTGCTGCATGAACTAATCCAAACTATTGTATCTCGTTCTATGTTAATATTCCATATACAATTCTCTCGTAATGGTGAGTTTCTGGTATTATAAACTGTCCATGTCAGTCCATCAAACTTCACAACCCCACTATCTGTCGCTAACCACTTTCGTCCGAGACTATCGATAGCAACTGCATTAATTTCATTTGCTGGTAAAGGGGAATTATCTTTGGTGTAAATTTGCCAGTGAGTTCCATCAAATCTTGCCAGCCCAGCGCCTTCAAGATTTATTCCAATCCTGTTCCAAAATGTTATCCAATATGAATTATCTTTATCTTGAATAATAAATTTTGGAGTATTACCAGGAAATGGAGAATTCTTTAAGCTAAGAATTAGGTAGTTATTTTGAGCTGGTAATTTGTTAAAAATCAATATTAAAGCTAGAAAAATATAAATTAATCTTTTCAAGTCTACACCTATCAATAATTCTATTTTTTAATCTAATCGCAAACTGTATTTGTATCCTCACAAAGTATGTCAGGCGGAATACATCCGGGTTGCAAATTAGGATTAAAATGGATATCACCTTTTATAAAACAACCTTTTATTGTATTTGGATATTCTTCGTCGATAATTTCTTTCTCCCCTGAAATCACATAAAGAATAGTTTCGACTTTATATTTCTTACCCCAATACAAGTGTGCTTTATTTACACCTAAGTTTTTTACAAATGAAACATTTACAGGAAAAGTATAGGGTTCAGAAGTAGGTTGTGGAAGTTCAAATATCTTTGTTTCTTCAAACCATCCATCGATTGTATTACAAAAACGCCATTTATAAATAATTTTTCTTAAATATTGACGTTGAATTGTCAGTATTCCATTATCCCCCCAATAATAACTTACATCAATATCATTTTTACTCCCACAATTCCAAGCCCATTCAAAAGTTCCTATTAAAGTATTCATAATTTTATCCCTCTTTCTTAGAGTAAATTAAATAATCCCATTCAAAAAAACAATCCCATTGAAGGCGTTTTAATTAAGTTAAATTTATTAAGTCTTGGTCTTAAACATTTTACGCTATACTTCTTCATTAATCTATGAATTGCAAAAGAGGAATTTCATAAAATATCTTAACGACGCCTTATAAAAGTCACCTAATCTCCATTAAATAAAAACAGTTATATTCATTGCAGTATTATTTAATTTTTCTCACAGAATTATAAACTATTGGAAGCTAAAAAACGAAATCTTATTGTAAAACTCAGCTGTGAACTATTTGATTATAAAATAAAATGTCACGCCTCAATCCTTTTCAAAACTTAGAAAAGGAAAAATTAGCGTGACATTCAAATTTTAATAAAGCAGTTAGATAACCTTAAATACTATTTTTTCTTTGATCTTGACACTGTTTTTGACTTTTTCAAAGATTTAGATGATTTAACTTTTGAAGTAGCTTTGGACTTTTTACCTGAAGATTTTTTAGTAGATAACTTAACCTTTGATGTTTTTTTAGCTTTCACGGAACTTTTCATCACCGTCTTCTTGGTCTTAGTCTTAGCCTTAGCTTTTGATCCGGCTTTTTTCACAACTTTTCGTTTTGGTTTTCTAGCTGCTAGTTTTTCTTCTTCTCCTTCAGTTTTCTCAGCAACTTCCTTATGGAATTGCTGTGCAACAAGATTTAATGCACCACCAGCTTTGAACCACTCAATTTGATTTTCATTGTAAGAATGATTTAACCAGATTTCATCTTCAGTTCCATCCGAATGTTTAACTATCATTTTGAGAGGTTTATTTGGTGCAAATTCATTTAAGCCAACTATACTCACTCTATCGTCTTCACGTATTTTATCATAATCTTCTGGATTGGCAAATGTCAAAGCAAGAATTCCCTGTTTCTTCAAATTTGTTTCGTGAATTCGAGCAAATGATTTTACAATGATTGCTTTTCCACCTAAATATCTCGGTTCCATTGCAGCATGTTCTCTCGATGAACCTTCACCGTAATTTTCATCACCAATCACAACCCAGCCAATTCCTTTCTCCTTATATTCACGAGCAACTTGAGAAACATTTTTATATTCTCCAGTTAAAACATTTTTAGTTTTTCCAGCTTCATCGGTGAAATAATTAATTGCACCTAAGAACATATTATCAGAAATTTTATCGAGATGACCACGATACCTTAACCATGGACCTGCCGGAGAAATGTGATCAGTTGTGCACTTACCTTTGACTTTCAACAAGATAGGCAAATCAACAAAATCTTTTCCGTCCCATTTTTCAAATGGAGTTAATGCCTGAAGTCTTTCGCTATCTTCCTTTATGATAACTTGAATATCTGAACCATCTTCTGCAGGTGGGACATAACCTTTTTCATCAACAACAAAACCATTTTCTGGAAGTTCTTTACCTTCAGGCGGATCAAGTTTTACTTCTTCACCAAATTCGTTAACCAGGTTATCAGTCAATGGGTTGAATGTGAGTTTTCCTGCAATTGCCAGTGCGGTTGTAATTTCTGGACTCGCAACAAATGCGAGTGTTTCTGGATTTCCATCATTTCGTTTTGCGAAATTTCTATTGAATGAAGTTACAATTGTATTTCGTTCACCAATTTGAATATCCATTCTTTTCCACATTCCAATGCATGGACCACAAGCATTTGCAAGAACTACTCCACCAAGATCTGTTAAAATTTTAAGTTGTCCATCTCTTTCGATTGTTGCGCGAATTTGTTCTGAACCAGGTGTAATCGTGAATTGAGTTTTAGCTTTCAAACCTTTTTCTAATGCTTTTTTAGCAACTGCAGCAGCTCTTTCAATATCCTCATAACTTGAGTTTGTACAACTTCCGATCAAAGCAGCACTTATTTTTTCGGGATAATTATTTTGCTGAACAGCTTCTTTCATCTTTGAAATTGGCCATGCTAAATCTGGTGTGAATGGACCATTTAAATGCGGTTCCAGTTCAGATAAATTAATTTCAATAATCTTATCGAAAAATTTTTCTGGTTCAATTTCAACTTCTGGATCGGCAGCTAAATAATTTGATGCACCATAAGCAAGCTTCATTGCTAATTCAGATACTGCATCTCTTCCAGTTGCATTGAGATAATCAATCATTCTGTCATCAAAAGGAAAGATTGAAGTTGTTGCACCGACTTCAGCACCCATATTGCAAATTGTTCCTTTTCCAGTGCAACTAATTGAACGAGTTCCTTCACCAAAATATTCGATGATGTAACCAGTTCCGCCCTTAACGGTTAAAATTCCAGCGAGCTTAAGAATTACATCTTTAGGAGAAGTCCAGCCATTCAATTGACCAGTTAATTTAACTCCAATCAATTTAGGAAATTTGAGTTCCCATGGCATCCCGGCCATAACATCAACGGCATCAGCACCGCCAACACCAATTGCCAGCATTCCAAGTCCACCAGCATTTGGAGTGTGTGAGTCTGTTCCAATCATCATTCCGCCGGGAAATGCATAATTTTCAAGAACGACTTGATGAATTATTCCAGCACCAGGTTTCCAGAAACCAATTCCATATTTTGCTGAGACCGATGCAAGGAAATCATAAACCTCTTTGTTCTCATCATAAGCTCTTGCAAGATCTTGCTCTGCACCAACCTGAGCAAGAATCAAATGGTCACAATGAACTGTGGTTGGAACGGCAACTTTTGGTAATCCAACTGACATGAATTGAAGTAATGCCATCTGTGCTGTTGCATCCTGCATAGCAACTCTGTCAATTCTGAATTCAACAAAATCTTTTCCTCTTTCAAAAGGACGAGATGGTAACTCCCATGCATGAGCATATAAAATTTTTTCAGCATAGGTCATTGGTCTGCCAAGAATTTTTTTGGCGTGATCAACTCTTTCTGCAAAATCAGAGTAAACTTTTTTGATTAAATCTAAATCGAAAAGCATAAGACCCTCTCTGTTTTTTTTGTTTTACTCTTTAAAATTTTTATTGTTCAAGAGTTTCAAGGTACTTTTTCATTTTTGGGAAAATTCCAAAAACTCCACCAGTATGAATGAACATTAACTTATTGAATTCATTCCCCTGATAAATGAAATGATCAACCATTCCAAAAAATGCTTTGCCTGTGTATGCGGGATCAAGCAATAAACCATAATCCTGCGAAACAAATGTAAGAAGTTCCAATTTTTCTTTTGAAATGTTTTCGTAACCTTCTGTGGAATAACCATCTAAAATTGTAAAATCTTTTGAAGTAACTTTAATGCCAAGTTTATATTTTTTACTGCAATCATTTGCAAGGTCACAGACAATTTTTTCAAAATCGCCAGAAGTTTTTAGAACATTAATACCGATTAGATTAGATTTTAAACCAAAAAGTTTTTTCCCAACAACAAGTCCAGCAAGAGTTCCACCTGAACCTACCGCCACAACAATATGCGATGGTTTATTCTTAAAAGATTTTAATTGTTTTGAAATTTCTCTTGCACATTCAATGTATCCCCAGATTCCAAGTGGAGAAGAACCGCCTTCTGGAATGAAGACTGCTTTTAAGCCTTTCTTTTTTAATGATGCAATTTCTTTTTCGGCAATTTCCTGTATGTTGTCATACTCTTCTTGAGTTACAAATCTAATTTCAGCACCGAATAATCTATCCAGTGCTAAGTTTCCATCATATTGAGAAGGTTCTTTTCCTCTCAAATAAAGAATTGATTTAAGTCCAAGTCTTGCAGCAACAGCTGCAGTCGCTCTTGCATGATTGGATTGAATTCCACCACAGGTGATCAACACATCGGCTTTTTTATGAAGTGCCTCAAAAATCAAATATTCAAGTTTGCGGATTTTGTTACCGGTCCATTCAATCCCCGTGTAATCATCTCGCTTTATAAGGATTTCAAATCCTTCGAAAAAAATTGCTTGAATTGGAGTTGGAATATTAGCAAGTTCAACTTTGTTTGGAATGTTCATTCTTTAGTTCCGTATTTTTCTTTCCAGTAATTATTTGCAAAGATTAAATCTTCTTCTGTATCTACAGAGATTGGTTCATAATCAACGAGTTCAACTTTTATTTTAAATCCATTCTCAATCATTCTGAGTTGCTCAAGCTTTTCAATTCTTTCGAGTTTTGTCTGTGGTAATTTTGTGATTTTAAGCAACGCATCCCGACGATAAACATAAATTCCAATGTGTCTTAAATATTTCTTCTCAAATTCTTCACTTTGATAATAGGGAATAACAGAACGAGAAAAGTAAATGGCAAAACCATTTTCATCCACAACAACTTTTGGAAAAGATGGATTTGAAACCAAAGATAGATCCTTGAAATAAGTCCCTGCAGTTGCCACCTGAATTTCTTCAATTTGAAGAAGCGGTTTGATTGTTCTATCAATAACTTCTCTTGCAATAAATGGTTCATCTCCCTGAATGTTTACGACAATATCAAAATCAGGATATTTTTCTGAATAGAAAGCACATCTATCCGTTCCACTTTGTAAATCTTCTGGAGTTATTTCGACTTCGCCACCAAAATTTTTTACTGCATTAAAAATTCTTACATCATCTGTTAAAACAACTAGTTTGTCTAGATAAATTGATTTTAATGCGGATTCATAAGTGTGTTGAATCATGGGTTTGTTCCCAATAAAGCGAAGTGGCTTTCCAAATAATCTTGTCGATGCAAACCTTGCTGGAATTAATCCTAAAATTTTTGACATCAGATCACCTTAGGAACTTTGAAAAATTCTTCAGTTGAATCGGGAGCGTTTTTTAAAGCTTCTTCTCTCTCAATTGATGATTTAAGTTTATCCTCACGCATTACATTAATCAAAGGCAATGGATGAGACAGTGGCTCTACATTTTCTGTATCGAGTTCATTTAATTTATCAACATACTCAAGAATTTGATTCAAATCTTTTTGAAATTTTTCAATTTCATCTTCTCTGAGTTTCAGGTGAGCAAGTTCAGCAATGTGTAAGATTAATTCTTTTGTGATTTTCATAATTAAGAATAATAATTTTTTACGATTATGTTTCTGACCTTTTCCATTAATTCAAGTTCAGATTTTTTATCGATTGATCCATCGTGTTCAATTGGTGGATCGATAAAAAGTTTAACCGTTCCGGGTCTAATTCTAAATTTCTTCTTTGGCAAAATTTCAAATGTACCTTTGATTGTAAGTGGAATAATTTTTTTACCACTTCTTGTTGCAAGTGTAAATGCGCCTCTCTTGAATGGCTGAATATTTCCATCCTGACTTCTTGTGCCTTCTGCAAAGAGTAAAACACTCGCACCTTTTTCCATTTTCTTTTTTGCGATTTCAAGACTTTCCATTGCTTTGGTTGGATTTTCTCTATCAATTAGAATATAAGGACCAATTCTCAATTGCCATCCAAAAAGTGGAATCTTCGTTAACTCTTTCTTAAAAACAATTCGCATTTGACCTGGAATTGAAGCCATCACCACAGGAATGTCAAATCCACTACAATGATTTGCAACATAAACATAACTTTCGTTAAGGTTAATGTTTTCAAGTCCAATTATTTCGACTTTAACACCAGCAATCCATAGTAATAACTTTGCCCAGATTTTTCCTAAGAAATGGTAAATCTTTCCACTTCTATCCAATAAAGATGCTATCAATGCAAGTGAAGCAAAAACAATTGTGATTATTACAATTGTGATTATTTTTAAGTATGTCTTTATAAAATCCATTTCTTCCTTACTCTTTTACAAAACTAATGAATTACTCTCAACACTCTCCGTTATCAATTACAAAGATTGTTGATGAGATTGATAAAATCAAGTAGTAAAATTCTATTGTTACCTCTATTTATTACTCAGTCATTGCACGCAATAGCGAAGGAAATGTTCACTCTAGCATATGACTGAGATTGCTTCGCGACTTCGTCTATTTCAATGACTTTATCAACCGTCATCACGAACGCCCGCCTAACTGTCATTACGAACGAAGTGAAGTAATCTGTCCCTAATTCATCAACAACTTTTCACATGTCAGAGATTGCTTCGAAACTTCATTTCTCGCAATGACTAATGCACACATTATCATCACGAACGCCCGCCTAACTGTCATTACGAACGAAACGAAGTAATCTTTCCTTAATTCATCAACAACTTTTCATATGTCAGAGATTGCTTCGTGACTGCGTCACTTGCAATGACTAATACTTGCATCGTCATCGCGAACGCCCTCTTAACTGTAATTACGAGCGAAGCGAAGTAATTCTTTTATAATTCATAATTCAAAGCTAAACATTCAAAACTTAAATATGATGTAGGGGATTGCGTCGCAACTTCGTTTATAGCTTCGAACAGTTTTATTCAAATAGCGAGATAATTAATTTTTTACTTAATATTTGCTAATTGTCTCAGTCACATTTTCAATTTAAATTGAAAAATAAAATCAAGTGATAACTTTATGCGAAAAATAAAAATTGGAATTGATGTTGGTGGTACATTCACTCATGCAGTTGCAGTGGATATTTCTAACTATTCAATAGTGGGCAAGGCTTGCGTTCCAACAACACACACAGCAAAAGAAGGGGTTGCTCGTGGAGTTGTCGAATCAATGATGAAGTTAATCAACGATTCCAATATTAATCCAGATGAAATTATTTTAATTGCTCACTCAACAACTCAAGCTACAAATGCATTGCTCGAAGGAGATGTAGCTACAGTTGGAATTGTTGGAATGGGTAAAGGACTCGAAGGAAAAATCGCAATTAAAGATCTTAATCAACAAAATATTCAACTAGCACCGGGAAAATTCCTGCCAACAAGATTTCGTTACATTGATTTAACTGATGGTATAACTCACCCAGACATTTCAAGAATAATTGATGAACTTGCGGAAGAAGGTTCAGAGGTTATTGTTGCTTCAGAAGTTTTTGGTGTAGATCATCCAGAAAATGAAGAACTTGTTGTAAAAATTGCAAATGAAAAAGGATTGCTTGCAACATCGGCAAGTCAACTATCAAAACTTTATGGCTTAAAAATCAGAACTCGCACGGCAATTATTAATGCGAGTATGATGCCTAAAATGTTAGAGACTGCCAACATGACAGAAGAAGCTATTCGTCAAAGTGGAATTAAAGCACCGTTGATGGTAATGCGTTCAGATGGCGGTATCATGGATATTAATGAAATGAGAAGACGTCCAATTTTAACAATGCTCTCAGGTCCAGCCGCAGGCGTTGCTGCTGCATTAATGTATGCTAAAATTACAGATGGAATTTTTATCGAAGTTGGCGGTACATCAACAGACATTTCTGTTATTAAAAATGGAAAGCCACAAATTAAAAGTGCCCAAATTGGTGGAAATAGATTATTTGTTAGAACACTCGATGTTAGAACTCTCGGCATTGCTGGTGGTTCAATGATCAGATTGAATGAGAAAGAAATTATTGATGTCGGACCACGAAGTGCTCATATTGCTAATCTTGGCTATGTTGCTTTTTCTGATATTGATGATTTTGATGATATTGAATTACAATTAATTCAACCAAAAGAAAAAGATCCTACCGATTATCTTGCATTAAAAAGTAAGTATTCCCAGAAACCAAAATTTACAATTACAACAACAGAGGCTTCAGCTTTACTTGAATTGACAAATGTAGTTGGTCATAGTGCACCTGACAAAAACAAAGTTAAAAAAGTCTTCGATTGGCTTGGTAAGAAGCTAAATAAAAAACCCGAAGAAATTGCAAAAGATATTTTGACAATTGCAGCAAATAAAATAAAACCAACAATCAAGCAGTTAATTCGTGAATATAAATTAGATCCCGAATTAATTGAATTAGTTGGTGGCGGTGGTGGTGCACCCGCGATTGTTCCTTTCACTGCTAATTATCTAAATATGAAATATAAAATTTCAGAAAATTGTGAAGTCATTTCTGCAATTGGTGCAGCACTTGGAATAATTCGCGACTCCGTTGAAAAAAATATTCTCAATCCAACCGAAACAGATTTAATTTCTTTAAGACAAGAGGCAATTGAATCTGTAATTAGAATGGGAGCCAATCCTGATTCAGTAGAGACGACCATAGAGATTGATACTCAGAATAAAAAAGTTATTGCAACAGCCTTTGGTTCTAGTGAAATGCGAACAAAAGATTTGGGCATTAAAGAATTGTCTGAAGACGAGTTGGTAGAAATTGCCGCTCGTTCAATGAAGACAGAAAAATCCAGTTGCAAAGTTTCTGGTAAAACGAATAGAATGATTGCTGTAACATGTGAAACATCAAATAAAAGATTTTTTGGACTGTTCAAAGATTATTCTACACGAGCAAGAATAATCGATCGTGAAGGAACAATTCGACTTCAAAATAATGATGCGGTTGTAAAAGAAACCTCAGCAAATAATTTCAAACAAGTTGTCAGCGAGATAATTCAGAAACATACATCATTTGGAGATGCGGGGGCTTTGCTACCAGATATTTTTGTTATCTACGGCGGAAAGATCCTGGATACATCGGGCCTGATAAATGAAAGTCAAATTCTTTCTTTAATTGAACTTGAACTTAAGAACTATCCAGCAAACGAAAACATTATTATTCTCGCCGGTAAGAAAAAATGACGAATCCATAAAATTGCCTCTTTTGTCACACTGAGTTCATCGAAGTGTGACATTTACTCTTTTTTTTGTCACACTGAGCCCGTCGAAGTGTGACAATTAAGTGCTCAGAAATTTTGAGATTGTTTTCCGTCAGTCTTCGACAGGCTCAGACTGACATTGAGTTAAAAATCTTTTTGTCACACTTAGCCTGTCAAAGTGTAAAATTAAACCACTAAAAAATGTTGAAATTGGTTTAGTGAGGCTAATTCCAAACTAACTTAACAGAACATTTGAGCTTCAAATTGACACTCCTTCAAACAAAAAAAGCCAGTCAATTTGACTGGCTTTTAATTCAAATGAATTACAAATTATTTTATCAAAACCATTTTTCTAATCGAAGTAAATTCACCAGCTTTCATTTGATAAAAGTAAACACCACTGCTTAAATCAAATTTTCTAATATCAAGCTCTGTCTCATAAACTCCAGCATTTTTAATTTCATCTACAAGAGTAGTAATTTCTCTACCAACAATATCGTAAATTTTTATTTCAACATGATTTGTCTCTTTCAGTGAATATTTGATTTTAGTTGTTGGATTAAATGGATTAGGATAATTCTGATATAATTGATATTCATACACAACTCGATTTTCATCTTTTACATTGGTAATTATTTGATTCCATTTCTGTTTTGCATAATTCAGATTGGATTGTAAATGAGAAAGATTATTACCTGCTAACACAGCGAAAGCTACATTTAGAGTATCGTTTGGATTGATTGTAAAAGGTCCGCCAGCAACTACATAAGAAACATCTCCAGCACCAGCTTGAGTTTTTGTGAGTCCACCACTAATTGCTTCCCATTTTTCTGTATCGGTAAATCCATCATAAATTCCCCAGCCGCCATCACCACCGGCATTTAGTATCGCTCTGAAATGATAATTAGTGTGCGAGAGCAACGAGGAACCGACATAATAAGGAGTTGTTCCAGGTTGATTATAAATATATCCCAGTTTGTTTGTATTATCCCATCTTGCAATATCGCCATCACCGCTACCATCAATTAAGTCCCAATCGAAAAATAGTCCAGCGTGGAAATTTGATATTTGATTTGATGTTGTGTTAATGAATTTGTAATGTAAAATAACGAAGTCAGTATTAGGATTGCTTGAATAGGAATAAGAATTTAAAATCACTTTCACACCGATTTTATTTGCACCGGCACCATCATCATTGAAAATAGAAACTGCCTGTAAATCAGAAACAGATCCTGGTATAAAACTTTTGATAGGAGTTACAATTGTAAAATCTTGATTTTGTGAATTGCCTGATTGATTCCTTGCTACATCAGAAATTTTTGTTGAGCTTGTTCCAATTATTAAAGCACCTTCGAATAAAAGATTACCACTGGATTTGTATTTGAAACCCTGTCCCTGACTATTTGTTGGATAGTCGTTGAAAGCTAAATTTCCTTTACTTCCAATTGTAATTGCCACTGTTCCATTATTCAAAACAACATAACTTGGATTTGCAGTGAAATTAATTACCTGCCAGTCAGAATAATTTCCATCTGTGAAGGTAAGAAGTAGTCGCACATTTAAATCAAAACCAATTGTGCTTGAAGCTTGAATTCGAAATGGAGTTGAATAATTATTAAAAATTTGTCCGGTAGATTTTGAACCCGCATTGAATGTCCCATTAACGACTGTAATTCCCGATGTTAACGATGTTAAAGTAATGACTAAATTATTCGTTGAGCTTAAAATATTTTTGAATTCTACTCTTATATCAGCCTGTTCATTTGCTTCAAGAATATCGTTACCATTACCGAGAGGAGGAGTATCGCTTAATTGATAAGATAACATTCTAACTGAAGTATTAATTGTATCCTGCAAAGCTTTCCATGCATTAACTCTTCCTTTTCCTAACATATAACGATAAAGTGTGTTGACGCTGTAATTATCATCACAACTTACTCGAATTTTTTCTCCGAGTTGTTCTGGAGTTAGGTTGGGATACCTTGCTTTTACAAGTCCTGCAATTCCAGCTACAAGAGGCGAAGCCATTGAGGTACCAGAGAGAAAAGCATAAGTATTTGTTGACCAGGTATTATAAAGTGAACTTCCTGGTGCACTAACATCAATTGAATAACCATAATTGGAGTAACTGGCTTTTCTATCATCAAAAGTTACTGCTGTGACAGATAAAGCATTTTTATATCCAGATGGAAAGTGATCAGAAGCAGAATTAGAATTTCCAGCAGCAGCAACAACCAGAGCACCTTTCATTGTTGCATAATTAATGATATCCTGACCAAATTGTGAGAAACCAGATCCGCCCCAGCTACAGTTTATAACCTGAGCACCATTATCTGCTGCATAGACAATCCCTTCGTAACCATACCATATATAAGGTGAACCAGAAGAAGGATCTTTTTTATCATCTCTTGTAGTTTTAACAGCCATAATTTTACACTTAAATCCGGCTCCGGCTACTCCAATTCCATTATCAGTTGCGGCCGAGGCAATTCCTGCAACATGAGTTCCATGATATGGCGCATCTTCCCTTGGATCATTATCAGGAGTACCATTTAAGCCACCAAAATCCCAACCACGAATATCATCAATGTATCCATTGTTATCGTCGTCAATTCCATTGTTTGGGATTTCGTTGTTATTAATCCAGATGTTTGGACCTAAATCTGGATGTGTCCAGTAAACTCCAGTATCAATTATTCCAATCACAACCGAAGAATCGCCTTTTGAAATATCCCAGGCTTGCGTTGCCTTTACTTGATTTAAATACGATTGAGAACCAAATGACGGATCGTTTGGAGTATAATCAACACGGTAAATATATCTTGGCTCAGCATATTCAATTCCATCAAATTGACCAAGCTTTTTAGAAATTATGAGTGGATCTGCACTTCCATCATATTTGATTGAATAAATTCTATCCAATCCAAGCTGTGATTTGAATAATTTATTTTTAGAATCATTGAAGATTGGTTCAATTGATTTCACAGAGATCTGGTCAAAAATTCTCAGCATTGAAGTAATTAATTGAAACCGATGTGTCTCGTCACTAAAATCACTTTTAAATTTTACAATTATTTCGTTTGAGCTGTAAAGCAAATCTCCATTTTCAATTACTTTAATCTTCTCATTTTCTGAAGGTTTGAAACCTGCAAATACGATAATTAAAAAGATGATAAAAATAAATCTGGCTTTCATTGAGTTCTCCTTTCAATTAATTCATTAAAAGTAAAATCCAGCTTGTATGCCAAGCCTGATGGAAAATCCATTAAAGTTCATTTTAGGAACATTGACCACCTTTAGTTCATCGTCCTTTTTCCACTCATCATTTAAAATGAAATTATAATCACCCGAGACAAATAACTTTAAAAAATTTCCGTAAATGTATTCGAAGTTAATGGAAGGTTGAAGCGAAAAGAATGAATAAGTCAATTTTTTCGTTGAGTTTGTTTCGGCAAGAGATAATTGTAAACCCTCATCCCAGCTATTGTAATCGGAAGTTCTATCGGAAATATAAAGATCAAGAGAACCGCCACCAATTCCTAAGTCCAGATTCAAAGAAAATTTTTTCTGATGATAAATTTCATATCCAATTATTCCAAAACCCAGACCATAATCAATTTTAGTTTTTGTGTTGTATTGAGTATTGTAAAGTACACGACTTGATAATTTTTCTAATGAACCACCAATTCCATAACCGCCAACTCTTATTCCACCTATGGTTAAATTTCCTCCACCACCAAAACCAAAGATGGGTTTATCAAATTCAGGTAAGTCAAATCTTTTGAGTTCATTGTTTAAGTCTTTAAGAGATGGATTGAGAACTCCAAAATGAATTCCTCCACCAATTCCCATTCTTCTCAGTAGACCCCACTGAGCTTGAGTTGATTGTGCGAATAATATAAGAATGAAAGTGAGAAATAAGATTTTTTTCATGCGTAACTCCAATTGATGATTTTTGTTTTTTAATAATCAATAAAAATGATGATAAATTCAACTGAAAGATTTGAACATATTACTAAAGTTTTGATGATTGTCTGAACAGCGAACCATAAATCTTTACACGCAAAAATTATTTTCTGCAACTAAATTTTCAATTAAATTAATGAACAAAAATTGGTGAAAACTTATGTCTGAGCATCGAAAAGGAATAATTGCAATTATAATTGCTGCTCTTCTGTGGAGCACAGGTGGATTGTTTATTAAGTTAATCTCACTCGATGCTTATCAACTTTCTTTCTATCGTTCAATATTTTCAGCTTTAACATTTGTTGTGCTTTTTAGAAAGAAAGTTTTTGTCTTTAACACTGCAATTTTCTTTAATGGATTATTTTATGCTGGAATTCTTATTCTTTTTGTGGTTGCAACAAAACTCACCACAGCTGCAAATGCAATTTTTCTTCAATACACAGCACCAATTTATGTATTAATCTTTGAACCATTGATTCTAAAAACAAAACTTAAGACTATCAATGTATTTTCTGTCATTATTTCTTTTCTGGGGATGACTTTATTTTTCGTTGGTGAGATTTCTCCCTCTCACTTTTCAGGAAATCTTGTGGCTCTGTTATCAGGAATTTGTTTTGCTGCATTTTTAATTGGAATTAGAAAAAGCAGTGAAGAGTATCGTGTGCCTTCAATTTTCTGGGGGAACATTTTCATTCCAATAATTTGTTTTAGCTCTGTGTATCCTGAGTTTAACATTGACTTGAAAAACTTTATGATGGTTGCTTATCTGGGTATTTTTCAAATAGGTTTTGCTTATGCAATTTTCACTTATTCAATAAAAAGAATTGAAGGAATTGAAGCCGCCTTGATCGCAATGATTGAACCGGTTATGAATCCAATATGGGTGTATTTTGGTTACGGCGAAAAGCCATCACCTTTTGCAATTTTAGGTGGATTGATAATTTTATCTACAATCACAATCAGAACAATTATCACAGAAAAAAGACGATTGAATTCAAATAATTGAAAAATGCATCAATGAGAAGGAGAGATTTTCTAAAATATTTTTCAATAGGAACATCCTCGATTTTATTCACGGGTATTTTTGAGAATTTATTTGCTCGAGTTGAAAGTTTAGAACCACGAGAAGCTCCAATTAAACCAGATTTAAGTTCATGGTCAAATGATAAAATTAATTTCTGCTGGATTGGTCATTCAACCTATCTCATCAATTTTTATGGGAAAATAATTTTAACCGACCCTGTTTTTTCGAATCGAATTGGACTTTATGCATTGATTACAAATTTAGGTCCAAAGAGAATTATAGCTCCTGCTATAAAACCAGAAAAAATTCCTCAACCTGATTTAATACTTTTATCTCACGCTCACTTTGATCATATGGATTATCCAACACTGAAATATTTCTCGGAAAAATTTTCAAACAAAATTTCAGTCGTCACATCTTTCAAGACAAAAGATATAATTGAAAATCTACCATTCAAAAAAATAATTGAACTTGATTGGGATGAAACAGTTGAGGTATCTGACTTAAAAATTAAAGCAATTAAAGTCAAACATTTTGGATGGCGTTATCCATGGCAGGAAGATCGATCAAAAGGATTTAAGAATGGTAGAAGTTATAATGCTTACATTATAGAAAAAAAAGGAAAAAAAATATTTTTTGGTGGCGATACAGCTTATGTTAATTGGTTCAAAAAATACAAAAGTGAAAATATTGATGTAGCCATAATGCCAATTGGTGCCTATAATCCATGGAAAATGTCCCATTGCGACCCCGAAGAAGCATTAAAGATGGCTGATGATTTAAATGCAAAATATTTTCTTCCAATGCACACCAGAACATTTCCTCACGGAAGAGAACCATTTGATGAACCAATACAATGGCTACGAAAATCTGCTCCAAATTATAAAACAAAAGTTATGATTTTTGAAGTTGGAGAAACTTTCACACTTTAGTTTTTTTCAAGTGCAACTAATGAATTATAAAAAGATTAGTTTTCCTTACTTAACGAGTTATTGAATTTTAACTCCACTCTTGATAATTTAAATTCAAATAGTGAGGGATGCATATAAGCTTCAGTCTACTCTTCCTTTTATCATTCCTCATTATTAATTGGTCAACAAAGATGGTACTAAATGTTTCTAAGTAGATTTTTAATACTTGCAATAGCAATAAATTATTCAATCTTTGCACAAGACTTAAAGTCAATTGTTGATTCGGTAAATAACTTATCTGCCACAGAATATCTTGCAAACCTTTACAACTCAAAAAAGATATTTGAAGAAAATCTAAACAGGGCTCGAACGATTAATTATAAAATTGGTGAAGCAAGAGCATTAAATATTCTTGCGATTACTTACTACTTGATGGGTAATTATGAAAAATCAACTGAATTAAATATCCAATCTTTCAGAATTTTTGAAGAAGAAAAAGCTTTCGAAGATTTAGCTAACGCTTATGGTGAATACGGTTATCAGATGAAAAGGCGTGAGCTTGAAAAAGCCAATCAATACATGCTTAAAGGAATTCAAATAGCTGAAAAGAATAAAGTCAGCAAAGTAACCATTGCAAAACTTTACGATAATTTTGGTGTCATAAAAGAAATGGAAGGAAAACTTGATAGTGCTTTAATTCTCTACAATAAAGCCTTAAAGATTAAATATGATTTAAATGATGAAGTCGGAATTCCCTTTAGCCTGAATAAAATCGCCAATGTGAAAGCTCTTCAAGGAAAATTTAGAGAGGCATACTCAATTTTAAATCAATCTGATAAATTTAGAGCTAAAGAAACAGGTGACTATGGTAAAGCAGATAACCTTGCATATTACGGCGATTTCTTTTCAATGGAAGGTAAAATTGATTCTGCAATTAAATATTATCAAAGCTCACTTGATTTATCATTAAAAAATGGTTACACTTTTCTTGTAGAATATTGTTATAAGCAACTCTCGGATTTGTTTGAAAAGAAATCTGATTTTAAGAATGCTTATCTAAACTTTAAAAAATACAGTGCTTATAAAGACAGCATTACCAATGTGGCTACAAATCAAAGAATTGCTGAACTTGAACTTGCATTTGAGACAAGTGAAAAAGACAAATTGATTGCCGAACAGCAGCTACAATTAAAACAGAGAGCTATACTATTTATTTCTGTTGGAACAACTTTGCTATTTCTTTTACTGGCTATGTTTGGGCTCTATGCTTTTCAAGTTCAAAAAAGAAAAGTAATTGCTAAAGAAATGGAATTAACCAGAAAATTATCAATTGAAGAAACTAATAGAAAAATCGTAGAAACAAAACTAAGCATATCACGAGAATTGCATGACAATATTGGTTCTCAACTTACTCTAATAATAAGTTCACTGGATAATTTGAAATCTTCTATCATAGAAAATTCTCTTAGAGAAAAGATAAACGATACAACCGATTTTGCCAGATTAACTCTAACAGAACTGAGAAATACTGTCTGGGCAATGAAGAATGAAAATGGAACTCTTTCTGGTTTAATCTTAAAGATCCAAGATTATTTAAATAGAATTAAACCGAGCATTGAAAATATATCTGTTAATATCCAGACTGAAGTTCAAAAAGATTATAAACTGAATTCGACACAACTCCTTAATCTTTTTAGAATATTCCAAGAAACTCTACAAAATGTAATAAAACATTCAAATGCGAGTGAAGTTAAAGTTATTTTTTCAGATAGTGAGAATGGATTTTTAATGAAAGTCTGTGATAATGGCAAAGGAATAAAAGCTTCCGAGACTATCGAAAGTTCTGGATTAAATTTTATTAAACATCGTGCAGAAGAATCAAATGGTAAGTTTTTTATTGAAGATAATCAGACTGACAATGGTCAATGTGGAACAAAGATGATTTTTGAAATTCAAGCTGAGCCAATAATCAATTAGGCATTTGCCGTATTTAATTATCTCGATCTAAAAATTATTTTAATGCAAAAAGTTGGAGTTTTAATGATCAAGATCGCCATTGCAGAGGATAATAAAATTATAGCCAGAACATTAAAAGAAAAATTAAATCAATTTGCGGATGAAAGTGAAATTAAGTTTATTGCAAAAAATGGTTTTGAGCTTCTGGAAAAGCTTAAATCAGAAAAAAATATAGATGTGATTTTAATGGATATAGAGATGCCTGAAATGGATGGAATTCGAGCAACTTTTGAAGTAAAAAATCTCTATCCACAAATAAAAATTCTAATCCTTACAGTTTTTGATGATGATGATAAAATTTTTCAAGCAATTCAAAATGGTGCATCGGGTTATTTATTAAAAGAAGAATCACCTGAAACGATTTTTAACGCTATACGAGTTGTAATGGAAGGTGGAGCAACAATGTCTCCATCAATCGCCTCAAAGATTTTGAATTTGATGAGAAGATCAGAATTAAAATCTGATGGTGAAACACAACCTCAGAATGTTCCCTTTGAAACATTTGATCTTTCTCAAAGAGAAATTGAGGTTCTCGAAAAAGTGAAGCAGGGAAAAGATCATAAAAAAATTGCTGATGAACTTTTTATCTCACCTTCAACGGTTAGAAAACATCTTGAGAATATCTATTTGAAATTACAGGTTCATAACAAAATGGAAGCTGTTCAGAAAGCCATTGCCCACAGAATTATTAAGTAGATTTTTAATTCTCAATCTTTTTTACTTTAACTCAAATATTAAACATCTTTAATTCTGGTAATCCCTCAAATAACTCATTCAAAGAAAAATGATAATTCACAACAACACCTTTATGCTCGCCATCTACTACATCACCTTTTCCCGAGGCTCGTCTGAACTTGCGTGAATCTTTTTTATCATTCACTCTTATTTTTCTTAAAACATCAATTTCCTGTGAATAAAATTTTTTTATCATTGGATTTAATCCATTAATGCACGGTCGATTCATCAAGCACCATGTAATGAACATTGGCTTTTTTTCTTTGTCTTTTATCTCGAAGTATCTCTCAAGGTCACTCAGGTTCAATGCAATCGTTTCCGATGGAACTAAAAAAGAATCTGGAAGATAATGTTGAATAGACATAAATGTTCGTTGCTGGACTTTTACTTCAATGAAGAGAAGTGTAACTGATGGATTGTTTTTACTTTTAATCTCAAGGTCTGGATAATCTTTCTTTGAAGTTTTCTCAGCAAATAAATTCTGATAACTTGAATTGATAATATTTATTATTTCCTTTTCAATCTCTTCAGAAAAATCAGAGTCATGTTGAAAATTATATTCTTCTTTTGATTTACCGTCGCATCTTGTTTCGCAAACATTACAATCAAATTTGTATGGACCAATTTTTTTATAAGGCATTATTTTTTCTTTTACTTGTTCAAAAAAAGGAAATAATATTTTAAACCACTCAGTTGAACCCGATTATTTCTTAAAAAGTTGTTCGTCTTCTTTATTAAAAGAATTTAAAAATTTTTTTGCGTAATCTTCTCTCAATTCGTCTATGCAGACTAATTTATTGTCTCGTTTCACAAACCAGAAAGTCCAGCCGTTGTTTCGTTCTCTTCCTAAAATCTTTGCACTTATTTTATGAATTGAACCAGCTTCATTTTCATAGATTAAAGATGCATCAGCCATTACCTGTGCTTTATATTTTTCATCTTTTGAAAATAAATACTCACCAATTTCTATGAATCCTTTTTCAATCAAACTTCCAAAAGCAACTTTAGGTTTTTTCCTTTCAACTTTGTAATCGAGAAATTTTTTCTCGATTGGTTTAATTTTCTCCAATCTCTCGTTTGAAACTTTAATGTAAAAATCCTCCTTCTCAAATGCGATAAATCTTCTTCCAAGTTTTTTTGCAACGGCTGCTGTAGTCCCACTTCCTGAGAACGGATCAAGCACAATGTCATCTGGATTTGATGTAGAAAGAATAATTCTGAAAAGAAGTTCTTCAGGTTTTTGTGTTGAATGAGCTTTTTGTCCATTTACTTTTATTCTTTCATTCCCCTGACAGATTGGAATGTACCAGTCGCTTCGCATCTGCAAGTCGTCGTTCATCACTTTCATAGAATGATAATGAAATGTGTATTTTGAATTTTTTGATTTAGTTGCCCATATTAAAGTTTCATGTGCGTTATTGAATCTTGTCCCCTTGAAATTTGGCATGGGATTGTTTTTTATCCAGATGATATCATTCAAAATCCAGTATCCAAGATTTTGCATAATTGTACCGACTCTGAAAATGTTGTGATATGTTCCAATCACCCAGATGCTTCCTGAGTTTTTCAACACTCTTTTGCACTCAGCCAACCACTGCCGGGTGAAGTTATCGTATTCTTCAAATGTTTCGAATTTATCCCATTCATCATCAACAGGATCGACTTTTGATTGGTCTGGTCGATAAAGTTCTCCATTTAACTGAAGATTGTAAGGTGGATCAGCAAAAATCAAATCGATTGATTCGTCAGGAAGTTTTTTTAGAAGCTCAACACAATTTCCTTGATAAATTTTGTTAAGTTCAAAATCGCCTAATTTATTCGTGGTCATTTCTAATTCAAAAATTTTGATTTACATTTGATGTAATATTAGAAAAATTTAGTCAAAATACTTTTTCGGTCTATGTAAGGAATTATTAAGTTATTGAACTAATGAAAAATCTATTTCAATGGTTCTTCTGCTTCTCGGAAAATATGAGAGCAAAATAGAATCTTTTAATTTTCCACTTCCAATAAAGTAGTCTCCATATTTAACCACAACAAAATCAGAATCAGGAAAATCAATTTTTGTTTTTTGTCCCATAAAATAAGTTTTCAATTGATCTTTGTTTTCAAGATTCAAAATATTTCGCGTGATTTTGCTACCAATAATCTGAACAGCATTTGAAGTTAATCTCCAGCCAATTTTTTTGTCAAGTGATGCAAGTTTAATTCCTGTTCGTAAAAATTTAATTCTCTCATAGTCAAAGTCGTTGGTTGCAACAAAATAAAGGTCTCCACTCCTTAAAATGAATAAATATTCGTTCCAGAAATTTTCATCAATCCCGTAATTATCTGAAATCTGTTTAATCACATCTTTTATCTCTCTTGAATTTGAATTAAGAATTGTTTCTTGCTTTGATTTTGCAATCTTTGACTTCTCTTCAATTATAAAATCATCCATCTTCTTTAGTTTAACAATGAAAAATCCTTCATCATCTTCTGTTGGGTCAATTCTAATAGAATTGAAAAGCTCTTCACGAACTTCTTTGCCAGTTAAATTCCCATTTGAGAATTCTTTAAGATTATGCTCAATAATTTCAAAAGGATACTTAGAAAGAAATTTATCAATCAAATATTCATTCTCTTCCAGTGTGGTTGTGCAGGTTGAATAAACAATCTCCCCTCCAACTTTAACCATTTTTGCAGCAGAGACAAGTAATTGATATTGAATTTGTGTTAGATTATCAAGGCGACTTAGATTTCTTTCAATTTGTTTTTGCGGTGTAAATCTTGTGTCTCCAAGTGCAGTGCAGGGTGGATCAACCAATACTTTGTCAAAGTAATTTATAAAGCTCGATGCGAGTCGAACTCCATCGTGATTGGAAATAGTAATGTTCAGATTTCCTAATCGATCAATATTAAACATCAGAGCTTTAATTCGTTCAAGTGAAATTTCATTAGCAAGCACAAAACCTTTGTTTTCCATTAACTCAGATAGAAGAGTTGTTTTTGAGCCCGGTGCAGAGCAAAGATCTAAAACTTTTTCTTTGTTATCTGGATTGAGTGCAAGAGCAGAAAGCATCGAAGATTTACTTTGAACATAAATTAGCCCAAGTGTATGTTCAAAGATTTTTCCAATTTGAAAATCCGTCCTGTATATATTTTTTCCACCAATCGTCTCTGAATTCAAAGAATAATTTTCTGGAATTATATTTTTCAATTTTTCGACGAAATTTTTCTCTTCTATATTAAAAGCCTTAAGTTTTAATTCATTAATCCTGAAGTGCGGCATATTTAATTTGTATTTCTATTAAATAATTGATCTAAGTTTTGCTGAATTCTGATTGACAAAAATAATGATAAATGCCTGGCTGTTGAAAGTGAACAATGACTTTACTGAGGATTATCTGATTTGATAATATTCTTAAGTTCACATTGACTTCATCGATGCGTGAAGATTGAGAACCTGCAGATTTTGTAATTTTATCTAAACACTCTTTAGTAAAATCAGAATATAAATTTGATACAAATGAGATTAATTAAAACTTCACTTTAAAAAGATCATTTTTCGTGTTTCAACATAACTGTGCTTTTGATTTCTTAAGTCAATAAATTTCATTTGATAAAAATAAACACCACCTGATAAGTTATCAGACTTCAAAACAACCTCATATTTTCCCGGTGATTTTGATTCATTAAAGATGGAGGTGATTTCCTGTCCAAGTGAATTATAAATTTTTAGACTCACAAAGCCCGTTTCAGGAATTTCAAAAAGAATTTTTGATGAGTTATTAAAAGGATTTGGGAAATTTTGATGAAGTTTAAATCTATCTGGAATTATTTTGCCCCGATTTTCTTTCACATCAGTTGATTTCTTCGGAAAGAAAAAAGTAAGGTAATCATCAATATGAGCTCGCCAGTTACCCCAGCTGTGACCCTCGTTATATTCGTGATAAATTAAATCATAACCTTTAGACTGAAGAATTGATTTTAAATTTCTTACAAGCGGGATCAATTGTGCGATGTCGTATTTTCCAATATCAAGATAAACTTTAAGATTTAATTTAGGATTGTTTTGAAAACCGTTAGAAATACTCGATATAACATTACTTGATTGAGCTGCTACATTTCCGAAAATTTCTGGATGATTGAGAGCAAGATATAGAGAAATATTTCCACCATTTGATGCACCAGCAACTGCACAATTTTCTGGTCCTGATTTTATTCTGTAACGATTTCTAATGTAGGGAAGCAATTCCTGAACAATAAAATTCTTAAAACTATTAATTTGATTTCCAGCATATTCAGGAGTCCTGTTTACAGGTGGAACAAACACACCAATTACTGGCTCAATTTTATTATGAGCTATTAAATAATCCAGCACATTATGCATTGATGCGAGCGATATGTATTCAAGACCATCGTGCATTAAAATCATTGGAAAGCTATCTGTAGTGCTTTCATAATTTGGTGGAAGATAAACTCTGATTGTTCTTGAATTATTGAGAATTGAACTGAAGAATGTTGTATCTCTAAGTGAACCGTGTGGGATGTTCGGATAATATTTGATCTCAACTGGGTCAATATAATCTGGCATTGCCAGTTCCGAGTTCGGTCCGAAACCACCAGGACAGTTTCTTGGATTGTTGGGATCTAAAATCCAGTTTCCATCAACAATAAATTTGTAGTCAAGTCGAGCGTCTCTTTCAAAAATTTTTGAAATAAAGAAAAAATTTGTTCCATAAACTTTATTCATTTTGTCAGCAGAACTTGACCATCCATTAAAATCACCAGCTAAATAAACATTATTACCATTTCCTCTATAAATGAAATTTGCTATCGTATCTTCAATGTAAGGGATACCTTGAGCTTTAGCAACAACCATGAATGAATCAATCATTTTCATTCTGATTGAATCAGTTGATGCGGAATATAAACTGCTTATAAAATTTTGAAAATTTGATTGGGCAAAATTTGTATTAATTAGAAAAACAATAAAGATTAAAATTCTTTTCATAAACAACCTTTCAAATAGATTTATAGACCTTTTTCACTTAAAAGAAGACACAATATTGCCATTGCAGCTGAACCAAGTTCAAATTCTCGTGGATGAACAGTTTCAAAAGTATCATTATCAGAATGATGAACATCCATATATCGCTGAGAGTCTGGTACATATCCGAAAAGAGCTTTTGTATTTTTAATTTTAGAAACATCAACCCCGCTTCCACCTTTTCGAATCCAGTCAATCTTTGCAAGATTTAGATATGGTAGAAAAGATTGTAAGTAATTCAATGTTGCTGAATCAGTATCGGCGTTAAACCCTCTTGGAGTAAAAGCGCCCCTATCTGCCTCGATTGCTGCTAAATGTTTTTGGTTGGATTCCAGAGCAAATTTTGCATATTCTTTTGCACCGGTCTGAGTTTGTTCTTCATCAATAAAAAGAACACATCTAATTGTTCTCTTAGGTTGAATGTTTAATCTTTTGAATAAATCGAGAACTTCCATTGATTGAACGCAACCAGCACCGTCATCGTGAGCACCACATCCTTTATCCCAGGAATCAAAATGACCACCGACAACTATTATTTCATCTGGATATTCACTACCTCGAATTTCACCAATTACATTGTATGACAGAACATCAGGTAATTTTTTGCAAGATAGTTTAATATTAACCTGAAGATCTGGTTCTTTTGAAATTGCTTCTGTTAGAAAATCTGCATCCTGATAACCAATTGCCACAGCGGGAATCCTTGGAAGTGTATCTACATAATACATAACACCAGTGTGTGGAACATTATCGTGCTTAGTTGTGATTGAGCGAACTATTACCCCAATAGCACCGTATTTTGCTGCTTCAATTGCACCTGATGATCTTTGATTTACAGCACCGCCGTAACCCGCAAACGGTTCAACTTCCCCATAATCAAGTGGTCGATTATAAAAAACAATTCGGCCTTTTACTAAATCTGCTTTCTCTTTAAGTTCATCAAAGTTCATTACAGAAATTACTTCACCTGTAATTCCATTTTTATCTGTTCCAACACTCCCTCCCAGAGCTGTGATTGATAATTTTCTTGATTTGAATCTTTTTGATTTTACAATTTTAGCTTCTTCTAAATTTCCTCTTACCCAGTAAGGAACCATTACTGGTTGAAGCCATACCGAATCAAATCCTGCATCTATCATTTTCTGTTTTGCCCATTGAATTGCTTTGATGGAATTTTCGGAACCAGGAAGTCTCGGTCCAATTTTACATAACTCCTCGAGCCAACTATATCCTTTATTATCAATTAAAGCAGTTCTTACAATTTTCTTGCTCAATTCATAAAGATTTTTATCAAGCTCCTGTGAAAATGAATTGAGTGCGAGTAAAAAAATGGATATAATAACGAATGCTAATCGAAACATTGAGTTCTCCTTAAGATGTATTAAGGGAAAGATTAAAAGAGTAAATCCACTTCCTCTTCTTCTTTTCTTGTGGAAGGCTTGTAACGATAATAAGGTTTAATTTCTGATCCAATGTATTTAATCGTTGCAGCTATCACACCTAAATCATCTAAATAACCAACCAATGGAGCAAGATCTGGAATAGAATCAATTGGCGAAATAAAATAAAGTAATGCCGAAACAACAATAAGTTTTCTGTACCATTTAACCGAATCATCTTTAAGATAGTTATAAAGAGCTATGATGTCTTCAATAAAAGAAATCTTACCCTTAGTCTTTTTTAATTTACCTGTTAGTTCTCTGTCGATGTATTCAACTTTTTCTTGAAATTTTTTCTCGTCTTCAGGAGTAACTAATATTTCTTTCGGTAGATTTTCCATATCTATTCTATAATTTTTTCTGCTCAAAATTAAAGAATTTTAACGAGCTATTCCAAAGTGCTGAGTTAAATTTTAATTTTTGAATGTTGACTTTCAAGGTATCATTAGTGCATTAATATTTTATCAGTCATTTATTAAATTTTGTTTTAGAAAGAGCTATAGAAAAATGGCCTGCTATATCAAAAAATTTCCAAACCTTTGATGGATATTTTCGATAGACCAAACAAAAATTTATCTAGCCGACCACCGAGCGTTATTTGTCGCAATTATAATAAAGTGAAGTAAAAATATATACCAAGAAAAGTATAATTGAGTTAACTTCAACTATTTAGTTTACTACTTTATATCATGCGAAGTAATCAGAATTGCACCTGCTTCTTCCATTTCTTTGAATGCTTTTTCAACATCACCTTCATTCTGATAAATTCCTTCAACTCCATCTTTGATTACAAATGTTTTAAATCCATTTTTTAATGCATCAAGAACAGTTTGTTTTACGCAATATTCAGCTGTTAATCCAGTTACATAAAGTTCATCAACATTATTGTTTCTTAGGTACTCAGCTAAATTTTCGTTGGTTGCTTCAAATGCTGAGTAGCCATCATCTTTGTTTCCAATTCCTTTCAGAAAAACTTTGGTGATTTTTTCTGTATTCAATCCATCCGGGAAATCAGCTCCTTTTGTATTCTGAACGCAATGTTTTGGCCATTTCTGGAAGTGAATAGAATCTTCTGGATGCCAATCCTTTGAAGCAAGAACAAGATCAAATTTATCCATTATTTTGTTTAAGACTGGAATAATAACATCACCCTTTGGTGTGGGCAAAGCTCCCCAGGGGCAAAAATCATTTTGTAAATCTACAATGAATAATGCTTTCATATCTTACCCTCCTTGTTTTTTTGAATTAAATTATCTCTTAGCTCTAAAAGTTTCGGACTGATACCAACTTTATAAATATGCGGAAACTCAAATCTCTTATGTTCATCGGGCAATTGAGAAAATCTAAATTCAACATAAGATGCAATTTCGTTTACAGATTTTTTCTCCATTATAATTTCGCCATTATTCATAACCTGTTGTAAAATTTCTTCTCTTTTTAATTCTTTTAATGAACATTTTTTGTAGATATCAAATGGATGAACCATGAGTTCAACTTCATCTTCATCATTCAAAGCAATACAATCAGCGTAAAATTTTCCCTCACCATTAAAGTAACGATAAATTTTCTTAATTCCCGGCAATGTAACTTTACTTATGTCTTCAGATAATTTTATTGTTGGCCTGTCTTCAATCTGACTTATCTTATACACACCATCAAGGGCTGCATCGTTCCTGCCGGTGATTAAATTTGTACCAACACCGAAAAAATCAATGGGTGCCTCTTGCTCATTAAGACTTTTAATCAAATATTCATCAAGCTGATTTGAAACAGCAATCTTTACATAATCTAAACCAGCAT
>Ga0197142_1000585_pt1 | contig 33776 bp, 26 predicted proteins | sample GBS60_MetaG_FD_148614 | JGI IMG/M metagenome (GOLD analysis project Ga0197142, IMG submission 148614) | Sediment microbial communities from Great Boiling Springs, Gerlach, Nevada, United States - GBS 60_MetaG | ecosystem: Environmental > Aquatic > Thermal springs > Hot (42-90C) > Sediment...
TCCGAGACGAAGACCCCGACGTGCTGCGCGAGGTCGCCGGCCTGGGGCTATGGCCGCGGACGCGCCTGCTGATCGGGGCGCGGGCCGCGGATGCGTCGCTCACGGTGTACTTCCCCTCCGGCCAGTCCTGCTCCGTCAGCGCCCGCGTCGCCAGCAGCATCTTCGTCGTCGATCCCTAGCTGCGTGTCGCACCCTGGGCAAAGCGAAGGGGCTAGGCTCGTGCCCGACCGAGGCGCTGTGGGGATTGCTCGCTCACCATCACCGGCGCGATCGCGCTCGCCAAGTTGCAAAACCAGGTGAGCCTGCTCGGCCACCGCGCCCACAGCCGCAAGGCCGAGCGGCCCGCGCTGGCGCCGGAGCTGCGCCGTCTGGCCCGCGAGATCCTCGGTCACCAGGCCGAGCTGGACGCGCTGGTGCGCGCCGAGCGCTATCCTGGTCCGCCGGCCGACCGGCGCCGCTGCGCAGCTTGCGAGTATCGCCGCTTCTGTAACGACGTCTGGCGAAAACCTCCCGGCCTTTCCTACAGAAAACGGTTTTCGCCAGCTTGCCCGCAGGCCTGGGATTGTGGTATGATCTCGAACGCACAGGAGCGCTGCTGCGCCCATCGAAGGCCGGCGTTAGGCCTTGGATCACCTAAAATGACCTTCGATGAAGGGCGTTGCGATAGTGAATGGCCGTATGAGGTCACTGAAACACCAGCGGCAGCAGCTTAGCGACGGGCACAGGCGCGCGGTTGCGATAGTGAATGGCCGTATGAGGTCACTGAAACCCGTCTCCACCACGAGCGCCTCATCGCGCTCGTAGTTGCGATAGTGAATGGCCGTATGAGGTCACTGAAACATGCTCCCCATCGTATGCCGCTTCGCCGGGGGAGAGTTGCGATAGTGAATGGCCGTATGAGGTCACTGAAACTGCTTGAGAACTGGCAGGATGGTTGACTGGTCTTCTAGTTGCGATAGTGAATGGCCGTATGAGGTCACTGAAACGTGGCGCGCCATGGGTGCTTGGGGTGCCAGACCTCATGTTGCAATAGCGAATGGCCGTATGAGGTCACTGAAACTCGCGGTACGATGGCCAGTCGGCCAAGGGGATGTGGGTTGCGATAGTGAATGGCCGCATGAGGTCACTGAAACACTTTTTTGAAATTCCGCGCGCGCACGAGCGAGGCGTTGCGATAGTGAATGGCCGTATGAGGTCACTGAAATGCCTTGGGCGTGCCCAGATCGCAGAAGACCAACTGCGTTGCGATAGTGAATGGCCGTATGAGGTCACTGAAACCCACACGGGGCACGTGGGGGGCGATGGCGAGGATCAGGTTGCAATAGCGAATGGCCGTATGAGGTCACAGAAACTTGCGGGCGAACTGCTGGACGCCGGCCAGGACATGGTTGCAATAGCGAATGGCGAATGGCTGTATAAGGTCACTGAAACGCCGAAGCTAACCATTCGCCCCCAACCATTCGCAGTTGCAATAGCGAATGGCCGCATGAGGGTCACTGAAACCCATGAGCGCAGATCAGCCTCTATATCACATCGGGTTTGGCCGGCGCGACCTGGGCGACCCGCCGCCGACGGTCGCGCTGCTGAGCGGCGATCCGGAGCGCGCGCGCCACATCGCCGAGCGCTACCTGCAAGACGCGCGCAAGCTCTCGGAGAACCGCGGGTTACATAGCTCCGTCGGGCGCTTGCCCAACGGCCGGCCGCTGCTCTCGGCCACCAGCGGGATGGGCGCGCCCTCGCTGAGCATCGTGGTCAACGAGCTGGTCCAGGTCGGCATCCGCACCATCATCCGCGTCGGCACCTGCGGCTCCATCCAGCCGCATGTGCGGCCGGGCAGCGTGGTGATCAGCAGCGCGGCGCTGTGCCGGCAGGGGGCGGCCAACGACATCGCGCCGGTGGAGTATCCGGCGGTCGCCGACCCATTTCTGACCGTGGCGCTGGCCCGGGCGGCGCGCCGGCTGGGGGTGGAACACCACGTCGGCATCACCGCCAGCGTGGACACCTTCTACGAGGGCCAGGAGCGGGCGGCCTCGGCCAATCCACACCTGCTGCGCGCCCTGCGCGGGATCACCGAGGAATACCGCCGGCTGAACATCCTCAACTACGAGATGGAGAGCGGCACGCTGTTCAAGATGGGGGGCGTCTATGGCTTTCGGGCGGCCTGCATCTGCGGCGTGATCGCCCAGCGGACCGAGGGCGAGCAGGTGGTGCTGGAGGCCAAGGCCGTTGCCGTGGAGAACGCCATCCGCGTCGCACTGGCGGTGGCGGAGGAGGTGGCCGGCGAGGAGGGCATCTGAGGGGCTGATCCCGCCGCACAGCGACGCGATCGGGGTGCGTTCACTATAGGGGCAACATAGCGCGCCTTCCAGGCAGTGGCCAAGGATGCTGTGCCTAATAATTCTTCGCGTTCTCCGCGTCTCCGCGTGAGATCAGCCTTGCCTCCAACTGTGAACACACCCCGCGATCATTAACACTCTCACCGGCTCTTCTTGAGCGAACAAACCGCAGGGCGTGTTGACGAGCTGTGCAATGGCCCGGCTGCCGGTATCCCTATAGTGGCCTCTGGGAGGCAGCGTGCTTGGCGATATCGGCGAACACGACATGGTGAGTGGTTTGCCTATATCATCAAGGGCATGACGAACCAGGAAAGTATCTTGCGCGATCTACTGGCTCTGCCTCCGGAAGCGCAGAAGATGGTGGTAGATTATATCGCCTATTTACGTCTTCATTATACTCAAGTATTGCAAGAAGAAACCGAAGCTTTACCAGACCTGCAAGATGAGCCTTTTATCGGTTTATGGCGTGATCGCGCGGATATGACGGACAGCGAGGCATGGGTTCGTGATACGAGAACCCGCGAATGGGAGGATGGGCGCCGCGTGTTTCAGCGCAGCGCATAGCGCCCATCGTCCAGCGCCTCGACCAGGCCGCGCGCCTGCAGGTCTTGCAGGTGGGCGCGCACCGTGCTCAGCGCGCGAAACTCGCGCTGGCGGCCTAGCCGCGCACAGGTCTGCGTCCAGATCGCCTCGAGCGTCACCGCCGGCTGGCTGGCCAGGACGCGGATGACCGTGGCCTCCACCTCGGCGAGGTAGCGCTCCGCGTCGGCGATCAACTGGCGCGTCCTGGACGGGGACATCGGCGGGAAGTGGGCGAAGAGCACCCGCCGCACCTCGCCGGCGTCGAGCAAGCGCTTGAGCTTGGCCAGGCTTTGGCGATAGCCTGCCACGGAGAGGTGGCCGTGGAGGATCGGCCAGTCCAGGCCGGTGATCGCGTCGCCCAGGATCAATACCCCGGACGCGCGGTCCAGCCAGCCGAACTCGGCTAGCATGTGACCGGGCAGGCTGATCGCCTCCAGCACAGCGCCGCCCAGGTCGAAGGTCACGCCTTCCTCTAAGTAAATATCCACCGGCCGCGGCGCGTCGAGGACGGAGAGCACCTCGTCGCGCAGGGCAGGCGTATCGGGGATGAGATCCGGTACGGGGCGAGCAAACTCCTGATAGTGGCGCTCGAAGTCGGTGTGCCAGGCGGCGTAGGCAGCCGGCGCGGCGATCAGGCAGCCGGTGGCGTCCTGCATCTGCGCGTTGCAGCCGATGTGGTCGTGGTGAGCGTGCGTGTGCAAGATAAAGCGCACCTTCTCCGGCGCGACGTTGGCCGCCTTGAGCGCGATCATGAGCTGCGGGAACATCGCCTTTACCCCGCTGTCGATCCAGGCTGCGCAGCGCTCGCCGCGCACCAAGTGGACGTGCAGCGGGATGAGCGGGGTGAGCATGAACGAGGCGCGGTAGATGGTGCGGGTGAGTTGGACGACTTCGGACATAGGTCAGGGGGGATTTTATCCACCATCAGCGCGCGTGCCCATCGGGCGCGCACGGCGAGGGGCAACGGGGCGGGCGCGGCAGTCCGACATGCCTTCCGTCCGTGGCGTGCGCTGTTTGCTTCTCCGCGCCGGCTATCCCGCCTGGCGGCGCCGGTGCAACAGCACATAGAGCGCGGCTGCGCCGAGTTGAAGCGCCAAATAGCCCAGCACTGCGCCGGTGACCAAGGGGGCATCGTCCGCGGAGATGCCGGGCCGGCGCGCTCCCCGCGTGGGCGTTGGCGTGGGCACGGCGGTGGCGTTCGCCTCGGTCGGCGTCGGGCGCAGGGTGACGACCACGGCCGTGGCCGGCCATGCGTCCATGCTCGGCGGGGGCGGAGTTGGCGTTGCGGTGACGGCCGGCGGTGGCAGACCCTCCATCGCTGCGCTTGTGTCGCTCCCTGGGTCGGCCTCCGGGGTGGGCAGCAGGCTGCCCTCTGGCGCAAGCGGGCGCACGGCGCCCGTCGCCGTGGGGTCGTATTCGATGCTATCCGCGGCGAGCGTGGTGCGGCCGGCGCCGTCGCGCATCTCCACGTAGATGGTGTGCTTGCCGGCCCGGGCCGGCAGCGTGTATGGGATCAGGCGCTCCCAGGGCTGCCAACTGGCGCCGGCGAAGTCGGGGCGATCGCTCACGCGCACCTCGACGATGCGCCCGACCGCGTTTTGCTCGCCTTCCGGCACGGCCTCTTCCTGGGTGAGCAGCACGGCCACTTGTCGGTCGTTTGTGACCGGGGCGCCTTCGTTGATAAAGACGGGCAACAGGTTAGGCTGTGCGCCGAAGGTCAGCGTCCAATAGGTGCGCGACTCGTCTTTGGCGATGCCTATTCCCACCTCGCGCAGCCGGGTGCTGAGCAGGATGCGACGTTGTTCGGCGTTGCCCAACAGGAACGCCAGCACCTGATCGAAGTTGCCCTGGCCGGCGTAGACGCTCTCCGCCCACACCCGCAGCCCCGGCCAGGCGGCATAGCCGGCGTTGGCGATGCGCTCGGCGGGGGAAGCGCCATCGGAGCCGGTCGTGTCCACGAAGCCGGCGCTGGCCATGTCTTCGCTGTGCGCCTGGGCGGCCTTCTCCAGCAGCGCATTCCACGCCAGCGGCGGCACGCCGTTGCTGCGCCGCACCTCGTTCAAGCGGGCCAGCGCCTCTTGCTTGGCCTGATCTATCTCCGCGGCGTGGGCGGGCGCGAGGGCGAGCGTCAGCGCGCACGCCGCGACCGCGATGACGAACGCGCGCATGTCAACGCCCCGCGCGCCACACCTGAATGATCTGGGCCATGATGCTGACGGCGATCTCCTCGGGCGTCTCGGCGTGAATTTCGATCCCGATCGGCGCGTGCACGCGCTGCAGATCGGATTCGCTGATGCCCTGCGCGCGCAGGGCGTCAGCGGCCACCGCCCAGCGCCGCGCGCTGCCGATGACGCCGATGTAGCGCACGGGCGAGCGGAGCAGGTGGGGCAGGGCGGCGACGTCGATCGGATAGCCGCGCGTCACCATCGCCACGAAGGTGTGCGCGGTCAACGGCAGGTGGTCGAGCTGCTCGGCCAGCGGGCCGGGCAAATACAGGTCGGCGCCGGGGCATTGCTCGGGCGTGCACAGCTCGGCGCGGTCGTCGTTCAGCGCCACGCGAAAGCCGCACCACTTGGCCAGGTGCACCAGCGCGCGCCCGACGTGTCCCGCGCCGACGACGAGCAGGGTGGGGGCCGGCAGCAGCGGTTCGATGAAGACCTCGACCGTGCCGCCGCAAACGCCGGGATCGCCGCGCTGGAGGTCGGCCAGGTGATACGTCGCCGTGCGCGGTTGTCCATTGGCGATGGCCTGCCGGGCGAGCTGCAGGGCGCGGCTCTCCATTTCGCCGCCGCCGATGGTGCCCTCCACGAGAGTGCCCTGGGCGTCCACCAGCATCTTCGCGCCGGCGTGGCGCGGCACGCTGCCGCTGGTGCGGACGACCGTCACCAGCGCGCACGGCTCGCCGCGTTTGACGTATTCCGATGCCCGCTCGAATACCCTGATCATGCTTCTCCTAGCTTTCCACGAGATACTCGAACAGCAGCGTCCCCGCGGTCCAGAATATCACGATAAAGGCCACCTGCACGCCGATCCACGGGGCGAACTCGGCCAGCGGCAGGCGGTCCAGAAAGCCGGCGGTGGCGATCACCGACGCCACGAGCAGCGGCAGCGCGACCGGGAAGAGCAGGATGGGCAGGAAGACCTCGCGGGCGCGGGTGCTGGCGGCCATCGTCGCGATCAGCGTGCCGGCGCCGGCATAGCCGATCACGCCGAAGGCCAACACCACCCACACGCCGGGCTGCATCAGCGCCTCGTCGAACAGGATCGCCATCAGCGGCAGGATCAACATCGCCACGAGCGAGGTGAAGATGACGTTGGTGAGTGCCTTGCCGGCGAAGATCACGCTCCGGTCGCAGGGCGCGAGCAGCAGGCCATCAATGCACTGGTTGAGCTGCTCCGCCGAGATCGAGCGCGACAGCCCCAGCGTGCCGGCGAAGATCAGCGTGACCCAGAGCACGCCCGGCGTGAGCGGGCGAAAGGTGTCCACGCGCAGGCGCAGGGCGAAGTTGAACATGACGATGGCCATCACGGCGAAGACCAACATGGCCGTGATCGCTTCGCGCGTGCGCAGCTCCAGGATGATGTCCTTGCGGACGATAGCCGCGATCTGATCAATGGCGAGGCGCATCATGAGAAGAGACGTCGCGCATGCGCGCGGCCAGCCGGTCGGGGGTAAGGTCGTCGCAAAGCTCTTCGCTCACCTGGCCACCTTTCAAGATCACAGCGCGCGTCACGCCATCCAGGCTGCGCCCGAGTTCGTGGGTGGCCATGATGACGGCGCGCCCCTGGCCCACCAGCTCGCGCAACAGCCCAGAAAGGTGCGCCGCCGAGGTCTGGTCGAGGCCGGTGAAAGGCTCGTCGAGCAAGAGGAGCGGCGGATTGTGCAGCAGAGCGCGGGCGATCGTCAGGCGCTGGAGCATGCCGCGCGAGAAGGTGCGCGCCGGGTCGCCCCGGCGCAGCCACAGGTTCATGCGCCGCAGCGCGTCCTCAACCCGCCTCTCCAGCTCGGCGTGCTGAATGCCGTACAGCCGGCCATAGAACATCAGGTTCTCCTGGGCGCTGAGGTCGGCATACGCGAGCGAGGCATGGGCGACCAGCCCGATGTGGGCGCGGGCCCGGTCGGGGTGGGCCAGCGCGTCGCTCCCGCAGATGGTGAGCGTGCCGCTGTCGGGCCGCATGAGCGTGGCCAGGATGCGCAGCAGGGTGGTCTTGCCGGCGCCGTTGGGGCCGAGCAGGGCGATGAACTCGCCGCCTTGGGCTTGAAGCGACACGCCGCGCAGCACCGGGCGCAGGCCGTATAGCTTGCCGATCTGGTGGGCCGAGAGCAAGAGAGACATCCACGACTGCGAGGCCGGCGCGTCATCCCCACACGCCGCGCCGGCGCAACATCAGGCCCGCATTCAGCGGGCGGCGATTCGGTGGAGGGTGATGACGGCGAGGCAGGCGATGCACTGGATGAGCGAGTTTGGGAGTGGTGACGACAGGACTCGAACCTGTGACCAAGGGCTTATGAGTCCCCTGCTCTACCAACTGAGCTACGTCACCTCGTGGCTTAATTTTATCACTTCCCCGCGCGAGGAGGGCATTCGGGTGCATTCATGGATAGAGGCAGAACGCTCTGCGTGGGCGACGGCACTGCCGTCGCCCACCCCCCTATAGATTTGCCTTCGCTGGCAGCATAGCCTGGTAGAAGATCGCCCCTATTTTGGTGAATGCACCCCCTTATCGGGAACGCACCCGGCACAGGTAAAATGCACATGCAGTTGAGGATGGTGTGCTGTGTCCGGAGAAAGTCAACGGATATACGTCAACTCCTACAGTCTGCCGGCTGATTGGCAGATCGATCAGGCAGATATTACGCCCCCTCCTCGCTCGCCGACGACGCTGGAAGCAGACGTAGAGCATAGTCTCTCGAATCCCATCGCCGCGCTCCCTCTTACGGAGCTATGCAGCGCCACCACCAACGTGACCATCGCATGCGATCGCGCGCCGAACGACCTGGTTCGTCAAACCATGCTGCGCGGGGTGCTGACTCAGCTTCGGCGCGCGGGGGTTGACCCTCACCGCATCACCGTATTGGTCACCTCGGCCATGCGCGACCCGACCATCCCCTGGCGCAGCGCCGATCAAAGCGCAGCACAGATGAGCGGGTTTGACGGCGCGCAGGTGGTGCGGCACGACCCAAGCGACAGGCGCATCCTCGACGACTTGGGCAGCATCGAGGGCGTGCCGTTGGCAATACACTACTTAGCCGCCGAGGCCGACCTGTTGATCGCGCTGTTTGCCGCGCCGCTCGAGGCGGATCTTAGCCATGTGGGAGGATGCGCTGTGATCACGTATGGCTTGGCCGGCCAGGATACGCAGCGCGAGCTGCACACCACGCGCTTCTATGATGATCAGCTCGAGGCACACCCCACCGACCGCCCGCTGCGCCAATACGTGATCCAAGAGGGCGCCAAACGCGCTGGGTTGATGTTTGCCGTGGGCGCGCTCGTGGATGCCGGCGGGCGCGCGATCGCCGTCAGGGCCGGCGCGCCGGTCGCCGTGGAGCACGCCTTGTCCCAGATCGCGCTCAGTGTCTATGGCTCTATGGTCGAGGCCCCTCGCTACGACGTGCTGCTGGTCCAGCCAGAGGGCGGTGTGACGCATGGGGGCACCCTCTTCGACGCCGGCTTAGCCGCGATTCGCCAGGGACTGCCTGACCGGTCCGTCCTCGCGCCTGGCGGGGTGTTGATCCTTCCGGTTTGCCATCAAGACGCTCACACCGAAGCAGCGCACACCTTCTACGAGACCCTGGAATGGGCCGACTCCCCGGACGTGCTCGTGCAGCGGCTGCGCGGGAACAGCCTGCGGGATGGTGAGATCCAAGCCTATCTGATAGGACATTTGGCCCAGCGCTACCGGATCATCATCACCGGCCCACAACAGCGCGAGCCGGCGTTCGGGGGGTACTTCCTCTACGCGCCCACCATGCGCGACACGGTCGAGCTGGCCGAGAACTTCGTCAGCAAGTATCCGCGCGCGCTCGTGGTGCGCCGCGGGCTCACAACCCTGCCGGTCTATCGCCAGGTGCGCTTCCCCTTCGATGCCCTGCGCGACGGGAACGCAACGCCCGGACGGTGGAACTAGCGCACCGTGATCGTGTAGAGGATCACCAGGTCGTCTATCGCGGTGGCGCGGCCCGGTTGTACCACGGCCAGGCGCTCCGCGCCGGCATACATGCCGATAACCAGCGGATAGCTGCCGGGCGGCAGTCCATCGGGAATGCGCAGCGCATAGGTGTCCTCGACGACGGTGCCGGCAACCCAGAGTGAGGTGGGGGCGGGCAGCCCGTTGTGCCTCGGCGCGCGATCGTCGCCCTGGGCGAGGACGGCAGCGCGATCCGGTGCGAACAAATACCACCCGACGTTGTAGTCGCGTTGCACCGGCTGGGTCGCGCGCCAGCGCACGCGAAACTGCACGGTTTGGCCAGGGGCGTACGTGGCTCGGGGCAAGGTGACCGATTCGAGGATGATCGGTCGCATGTCCACGTTCAGCACGATGCGGCCGCCCGTGCTCACCGTCAGCGTCAAGCGCTGGCCGGCGGCGAGCCGCGTGCCCGCCGGCGGCTGCGTGCGCAGGATCGTGGCCTCGGGCGAAAAGTCCAGCGCCTCGGTCACGACGATGTTCCACCCAAGCAGACCCAGGGACTGGATAAGCGCGTCGTCCAGCACCCTTCCCACTAGGTCGGCCGGCACCTCGCGGCCCTCGGCCGGCTTGCTCACCACGATGTCCACGACTGTGCCGGGCGCAACCAGCGCGCCGGCGGCCGGGCGTTGGGCGACCACGTGCGTGTGTGGGATGGCGCCCTCCAGGTCGGCGCGCACTTCAACCACGCGAACGCTTAAGCCCAGCGCCGCGAGCTGCGCCTGCACCGCCTCCGGCGATTTGCCGGCCAGGTCCGGCACCATGACCTGGACCTGAGGCGGCAAGGCCGGCGGCGCGGTGGGCGACGGCGCTGCCGGCACGGCCGCCGCCGGAGGCGTCTGATACGCCTGGTACACCAGGACATAGAGCGGCACCAAGCCGATCACGCACAAGAAGGCCACGGCTGCCAACAGCCATAGCAGCACGTCTGGGCTGTGGCTGTCCCGGCCCGCATCTAGGTCTATCGCCGGCTGCGGCCCTGGGGCGAAGGACGTCGCCGGCGGCGAGATGGGCATGGTGGCGAATGGTGAGTGCGCAGCCGGCAGGTTGACCAGCGTCTGCGCCTGCCCCTGTGATGCGTAGCGCGCGAGCGCCTGGCCGAGCTGGTTGGCATCCTGGTAGCGCTGCGCGGGCGCCTTGGCCAGCGCGCGCATCACGATGTGCGCCAGTTGGGCCGGCACGGCCGGGTTTACGCTTTGAATCGGCGGCGGCGCAGCAGTTAAATGCATCCGCGCCAGCTCTGCCGGGTCATCCGACTGGAAGGGCAAACGGCCCGTCAGCAGCTCAAACAACAACACGCCGATGCTATAGACATCGCTGGCCGGGGTTGGCGCAGCGCCGGCTGCTTGCTCCGGCGAATAGTAGTGCGGCGACCCCCAAACAGTCTGGGGAGGCTGACCATCCCGTGGCTCACCGGCGTAGGCCCGCGCGATGCCGAAGTCGGTCACCTTGGCGCGCCCATCGGGGGCGATCAGGATATTCTGCGGTTTCAGATCACAATGCACCAGGCCGCGCTGATGGGCGTAGCCCACCCCGTCGCACACTTGGCGCGCGATTGAGACCGCTTCCTGGACGGCAAAGGGCTGGCCGGCGGCCATGCGCGAGAGGATGAGCTGCTTCAGGTCCTGACCCTCGACTAACTCCATCACGATGTAGTGCTGTTCGTGGCCAGACCACACATCGCGCCCTACGTCGTAGATGGTGACGATGTTGGGGTGATTCAGGTTTGCGGCGGTCTGCGCCTCCTGGCGAAAGCGCTGGGCGAATTGCGGATCGGCGGCGAACGTGTCGCGCAAAAGCTTCACCGCCACCGGACGGTTGAGCAGCGTGTCCTTCCCGCGGTAGACCACTGCCATGCCACCCTCGGCCAAGGCCGCGAGCAGGCGATAGCGATTGCCGAGCAACCTGACCGATGGATTACCGCCGACGGGCGCATTCATCCGGTCTCGCGGATTTTACTGACGCGGCGACGGGCGGTTTTGTTTCACCAACAGAGGGAAGCTGTTGTTCGCGGGCCGCGCGCTCACCCCGACTGCGATGGCCGGCCGGCCTCAATCCAGCCAGTCGAACGTGCGGGTGACGGCTTTCTGCCAACCGCGGTAGAGCCGCTCGCGCGCTTCGGCGTCCATGCGCGGTTGCCAGATCTTGTCAACCGCCCAGTTCGCGCGCAGCGCTTCCAGATCAGACCAATAGCCCACCGCCAGCCCAGCGGCATAGGCCGCGCCGAGCGCCGTTGTCTCGCTCACCTTCGGACGGATCACGGGCACATTTAAGATGTCGGCCTGGAACTGCATGAGCAGCTCGTTGTGCACCATGCCGCCATCCACCTTCAGCGACTTCAGCGCAGCCAGGCCAGGCGCGCCATGGCTCGTCAGCGCGATGTCGCGGTTCATCGCGTCCAGCACGTCGCGCGTCTGATAAGCGGTTGCTTCCAGTGCGGCGCGCGCCAGGTGGCCCTTGTTCACGTAGCGGGTCAGGCCGATGATCACGCCGCGCGCGTTGTCCTTCCAGTAGGGCGCGTATAAGCCGCTGAAGGCCGGCACGAAGTAAATCCCGCCGTTGTCCTCCACGCTGCGGGCGAGCGCCTCGATGTCCGCGGATTTCTCGATCAAGCCGAGGTTGTCGCGCAGCCACTGGACCAGGGCTCCGGTGATGGCGATCGATCCCTCTAGGGCATAGACCGGCGGCGCCGCACCCAGCTTATAGCCCAGCGTGGTCAGCAGGCCGTTGCGGGAATGGACCGGCGCTGGGCCGGTGTTCATCAGCAGGAAGCAGCCTGTGCCGTAGGTGTTCTTCGCCTCGCCGGCCGTGAAACATGCCTGGCCGAACAACGCCGCTTGCTGGTCGCCCATATCGCCGGCGACCGGAATGCCATCGCGGGTTCGGCCATAGACCTCTGACGAAGAGGCGATGCGCGGGAGCATGACGCGCGGAATACCCAGTTCGGCGAGGCTCTCGTCGTCCCAGTCCAGCGTCTCCAGGTTCATGAGCAGGGTGCGGCTGGCATTGGTGACATCCGTGACGTGCTGGCCGGTGGCGTTCCAGATCAGCCATGTATCAATGGTGCCGAAGAGCAGCTCGCCGTTCTGGGCGCGTTGGCGTGCGCCGGGCACGTTGTCAAGCAGCCATTTGATCTTTGGGCCGGAGAAATAGGTCGCCAACGGCAGACCGGTCCGCTGGCGATAGCGATCTTGGCCGCCGATGCGGGCCAACTCGGCACATAGGCCGGCGGTGCGCGTGTCCTGCCAGACGATGGCGTTGGCGATCGGGCGGCCCGTCCGGCGTTCCCAGATCACGGTCGTCTCGCGTTGGTTGGTGATGCCGATCGCTGCGACTTCAGCGGGGCGCACGTTGGCGCTCTCGAGGGCCTGGGCGAGGACTTGCTGGGCGCGCGCCCATATCTCCAGCGGATCATGCTCTACCCAGCCTGGCTGGGGGTAGATTTGCTGGTGCTCCTGCTGGGCCATGGCGCGCGCCTGGCCGGCTTGGTCGAAGAGGATACAGCGGGTGCTGGTCGTGCCTTGGTCAATCGCGGCGATGAGCATACTTCCCTCCCTAGAGGTCGCTGCCGGCCATCACGCCCGTGAGTCGGCGCACGTCGCGCATGGTCTGCTGGGCGATCGCGCGCGCCTTCTCCGCGCCTTCGCGGATCAGCCGGCGGACGCGCTGCGGGTCGGCCGCGATCTCGGCGCGCCGCATGCGCAGCGCGTGGGTCAGCGCAACCAGCGCATCAGCGACGGCGTCTTTCAACGGCGCGTAGCGCCGCGGGTTGCCCTGGGCGTATTCCCGCTCGAATGCTTCGGCCTGGTCGTGGTGACCACAGGCGCGCAGGATGCTCAGCAGGTTGCGCACACCATCGCTGATCGGCGTATCAGGGTCGCCCGTGTCGGTGACCGCTGCGCGCACCTTGCTCCGCACAGTCTGCTCGTCGTCAAACAACCCCACGTAGGACTTCGGCCCCAGACTCTTGCTCATCTTCTTGGTCGGATCGTTGAGGGCAAGGAGCTTTGGCGTCTCGGTGGCGAGCATCTGCGGCTCTGGGAAGTACTCCCCGAACTGGTTGTTGAAGCGGTTGGCGATGGTGCGCGAAAGCTCCAGATGCTGCTTCTGGTCTTGGCCCACCGGCACGTTGGCCGCACGGTAGAGCAAGATGTCCGCGGCCTGCAGAACCGGATAGGTAAACAAGCCGGCTGAGATGAAGGCATCTTGTTTGCCCTCCAATTGTTCGCTCTTCTCCTTGAACTGCGTCTGGCGCGTCAGATCGCCATATGAGCACACACAGCTAAAGATCCAGGCCAGCTCGGTATGCTCCGGCACCATTGACTGCACGAACACGATGGACCGATCTGTATCCAGGCCGCACGCCAGCAGATCAATGAACATCTGCTCGCTGTTCCTGCGCAGCGCCGATGGGTCGTATGGCGTGGTCATGGCGTGCAGATCAACTACGCAGTAGATGGTTTGATATTGCCCGACGTTTTGCAGTCGCACATAGTTGGCGACTGCGCCGAAGTAGTTGCCGATGTGCATTTCGCCGGTCGGCTGGATGCCCGAGAAGACGATGTTGTTCTCCATAGGACTTCACCTATAACAAAAAGCGCCCGTCCCGAGATTTCTCGCGAAATCTGAGGACGGGCGTGGGTCACACGCTCGCGGTGCCACCTCAGTTGACGCGCAGTGATGCGCGCCCACTCATCGCATTTGCGCTTTGTGCGATGTCTGCTCCCTCCAATTCGGCATCAGGGTTCACGCCGGCTCGCACCCACCGCCGGCTCTCTGAAGTCGAGTGCCCAGCGCCTACTGCGCAGGAGCTGAAGCGCAAATGTCTAGAAGGATTATACAGCCCGAGAGCTAGCGTGTGAGGCGGGGGTGCATTCACGGATAGGGGCAGAACCCCGGGTGGGCGACGGCACTGCCGTCGCCCACCCTCTATAAATCAACTTTTGCCGTTATCAGCCCATGAGCGGCTGCCCCTGTTGTATGCATCCTGAGGCGGGGGAGTGTGCCAATGCGGAGTGCAAGAGGCTACCTCGTTGGGCACGCCTGTTGGTCATCCCAGGCGCATGGCTACAATCGTTGCGATGGCCCAGGCAACCCGCGTCCGCCGGCGGCTCGTTGTGCGCGGGATCGTGCAAGGGGTGGGCTTCCGGCCGTTCGTGTATGGGCTGGCCGTCCGCCATCAGCTTGCCGGCTTCGTCGGCAACGATAGCCAGGGCGTCTTCATCGAGGTTGAAGGCCCGCCGGATGCGATTGACGCTTTCATCGGCGAGCTGAGGGCGAACCCGCCGCCGCTGGCATCTATCGAGTCCATCGCCAGCGAAGCGCTCCCTCCCAGGGGAGAGACGGCATTTGTCATCGTCGCCAGCGCGCAACAGGCCGGCGCGAGCACCAGCATCTCCCCCGACGTGGCGATCTGCGCCGATTGCCTGCGCGAGCTGTTCGACCCCAGCGACCGGCGCTATCGCTACCCGTTCATCAACTGCACCAATTGCGGCCCGCGGTTCACCATCATCCGCGACATTCCCTACGACCGCGCGCAGACCACGATGGCGAGCTTCGCCATGTGCCCGCGCTGTGCGGCGGAATATCACGACCCAACCAATCGGCGCTTTCACGCCCAGCCAAATGCCTGTTCGGACTGTGGGCCGCGCGTTTGGTTCGAGCGCCCAGGCCAGACAGTCGTCTGGGATGACGCGGCGATCCGCGCTGCGCAGGACGCGCTGCGCGCCGGCCAGATCGTCGCCGTGCGCGGGATCGGCGGCTTTCACCTGGCCTGCGACGCGACCAGCGATGCTGCGCTCCAGGCGTTGCGCGCGCGCAAGGGCCGCGTGGATAAGCCGTTCGCGCTGATGGTGCGCGACCTGGACGCCGCGCGCGCGCTGGCCGAGGTGAGCGACGCCGAGGCCGAGCTGCTGACCAGCCCGGCTCGCCCGATCGTGCTGCTGCGCCGCCGGCCAGACGCGCGCGTCAGCCCGCTGGTCGCACCCGGCAATGGATACCTCGGCCTGATGTTGCCCTACTCGCCGCTCCACTATCTGCTCTTGGATGGCCTGGCCCAACCGCTGGTGATGACGAGCGGCAACCTGAGCGATGAGCCGATCTGCAAGGATAACGAGGAGGCGCGCGCGCGCCTGGCGGGGCTGGCCGACGCCTTTCTGTTCCACAATCGGGAGATTCACATTCACTGCGATGACTCGGTGATGCGCGTCTTGGACGGCGCGCCGCTCCCCATCCGCCGCTCGCGGGGCTATGCCCCCTTCCCGGTGCGGTTGCCACGACCCGCCCCGATGCTGGTCGCAGCCGGCGGCGAGCTGAAGGCCACGTTCTGCATCACGCGCGACCAAAACGCTTACCTCAGCCAGCACATCGGCGACATGGAGAACCTGGAGACCCTGCGCGCCTACGAGCGCGCCGTGGATCACTTCGTCCGGCTGTTTCGCCTTCGCCCCGAAGCGGTGGTCTGCGACCTACATCCGGGCTATCTCACGACGCAGTGGGCGGAGAGGTTCGCAGCCAGCCATGGCCTCCCGCTGTTCAAAGTCCAGCATCACCACGCCCACATCGCCGCCTGCCTGGCCGAACACGGCTTTGACCCCGACGAGCGTGTGATCGGGGTGAGCTTCGACGGCACGGGCTACGGCAGCGATGGCGCGATCTGGGGTGGCGAGGTGCTGATCGCCAACTGCCGCGCCTTTCAGCGCGCGGCGCATCTGAAATACACCCCCCTGCCCGGCGGCGACGCCGGCATCAAGCGGCCCTACCGCGTCGCATTGGCCCACCTGTGGGCAGCGGGCATCCCATGGGAGGCCGACCTGCCCTGCGTCGCGGCCTGTCCGCCCGACGAACAGCGCGTCCTGCGCCGGCAATTGGAACGCCGTTTGAACAGCCCGCTCACCAGCAGCGCAGGCCGGCTGTTCGACGCCGTCGCTGCGCTGATCGGCGTGCGCCAGGTGATCACCTACGAAGCACAGGCAGCGATCGAGCTGGAGGCGCTGTGCGATCAAGATGAGGCAGGGCGCTATCCCTTCACCATCGAGGACGCGGACGTGCTTGTGCTGGACCCTGCGCCGATGCTACGGGCCATCGTGGACGACCTGCGCGCCGGCGTCCGCCGCGAGAGCATCGCGGCCAAAGTGCACAACACCTTGGCGAAGATCATTGTGGAGGTCAGCATTCTTCTGCGCGAGCGAAGCGGGGTGAAGATCGTCGCGCTCAGCGGGGGCGTCTTCCAAAACGTGACCTTGCTCAGGCAGGCGCGCGCCCAGCTCCAGGCCGCCGGCTTTCGCGTGCTCACTCATCAAGCGGTCCCGCCAAACGACGGCGGCCTGGCCCTCGGCCAAGCCATCATCGGCGCGTGTGTGTCAGGCGCGTGGTGAGCGAGTAAGCAGCTCACTCTCGATTGTCGGCATCAGCTCCGCTCGGCCAATGCGCCGCAGCGCGGCCTCCAGCGAGCTATCCGGTGCCTCAAGGCTCAGCCGGCTCAGCTCGGCCTCGCTCAGATGACGCAGGAGCACTGCGCGCGCTGCGGGATTTGCGAGCAGGTCGCGCACGACGCTGCCGCGATCCAGCCGGCCGGCCACGTGGCGCACGCGGGCCATGACTTGGCCGAGCGTCAGGCCGGTCGAGTGAAAGTCGTAATCACCGGAGCCGATCTCGACGACCGCTACACCGCGCTTTGGGCGGACGAGCGGCGCAGGCCGCAACGGTCGGCCTGATTCGGTCACCTGCGCGGCTTTGCTCGCCGGCAAATACACCGTTGCCTGCGCGTTGGGCGGGATACTGAGCCGGAGTCGGAAGCCTTCCTCGTCCAGCGCCCACGCGACGCTGAGCCGGCCATAGGGCGACTCCAGCGCTGCCTGGACGCGGGTCAAGCCGCCGCCCGGTTGAGGCCGAATGATGACGTGACGATAGCCGGGCGCTTCTGGGTCAATCTCAATCCCCGCTACCACGCGATACAGCCAATCCCCGATCGCGCCGAACGCATAGTGGTTGAACGAGTTCATCCCGGGATCCTGGAAGCTCCCGTCGGGTTTGATGCCGTCCCATCGTTCCCAGATGGTGGTCGCGCCCTGCTTCACGGGGTAGAGCCACGATGGATAGCCTTCCTGATTGAGCAGCTCATACGCAAGGTCGGTATAACCAAAGCGGCTGAGCACATGGCACAGGTAAGGCGTGCCGAGGAAGCCGGTGGTAGGGTGGTAATCGGCGTCGCGCACGGCCTCGGCCAAGCGTTGGGCGGCCAGGGGGCGCAGGCGCTCCGGCAGCAGGTCGAAGTGCAGCGCCAAGACATACGCCGTTTGCGTGCCGGGGCCGACGCGCCCGCGCGGCGAGACGAACTCGGCGTTAAACGCCGTTTTCACCCGTTCGTACAACGCCGCGTAGGCCTGCGCGTCGTCCGCCTTGCCCAGGGCGCGGGCGGTGCGGGACATCAGGTCGGCGCAGTGGGCGAAGAACGCCGTGGCGATCAACTCCGTGTTGGTCGCCGGCGCCGGCAGCAAGGGGTTCGGCCCGCGATAGTCCAGCCAATCGCCAAAGTGAAAGCCGCTCGCCCAGAGGAAGCGCTCGCCAGCCTGGCGGCGCACGAAGTCCACCCAGCGGGCCATGCTTTCATATTGCTCGGCGAGGATCTCCGTGTCACCGTAGCATAAGTAGAGCGTCCAGGGACAGATCACGGCGGCATCCCCCCAGCCGGCGGAGGCGGCGCTGTCGTGGCTGAGGATGTCGGGCACGACGAAGGGCACGCGCCCATCCGGATATTGATCGGCGGCCAGGTCCCTGAGCCATTTGGCGAAGAAGAGGGCGACGTGGCGATTGAAACAGGCCGTGCGGATGAAGACCTGCGCATCGCCCGTCCATCCCAGGCGCTCGTCGCGCTGCGGACAATCGGTCGGCACGTCCACGAAGTTGCCCTTTTGTCCCCACACGATGTTGTGCTGGAGCTGGTTGATGAGCGGGTTGTCGCAGGCGAACTCGCCGGCAGGCGGCATGTCCGAATGCACCACGACGCCGGTGAGGTCCTCCGGGCGCAGCTCGCCCGGCCAGCCGCGGACGCCCACGTAGCGAAAGCCCATGAAGGTGAAGCGCGGCTCGTAGACCTCCTCGCCATCCCCCCTCAGCGTGTATTGCACCGTCTGTTTGGCCGCGCGCAGGTTGGCGACATAGAGGTTGCCCTCCGCGTCGAGGACTTCGGCATGGCGCAGCGTCACGGTCGTCCCCGCCGGCCCGCGCACCCTGAAGCGCACCCAGCCGACCATGTTCTGGCCGAAGTCGGCGATCACCTCACCGTTCGGCGCAGCGAACACGCGCGCAGGCGCCAGGCAATCCTGCCGCCGCACCAGAGGGCCTTCTTGGGCGACCAAGATATCTTTAGGCTGGTTCAAGCTGCGCACGGCGCGCCAGTCGCGGTCGTCGAAATCTGGAGTCGCCCATCCATCCTGTTCCAGCCGCGCGTCGTAGGTCTCGCCGTGGTATAGCTCGGCCATGCGGAGCGGGCCGAGCGAGGCGCGCCAGCCGGCGTTGCTGGTGATGATCACGCGCCGGCCGTCCGCGAGGTCAACGTGGAGCTGGGCCAGCAGCGCCAGGCGGTCGCCGTAGTGATTGCGTCGCCGGCCAGAGAAACCGAGGTGACCGCGATACCAGCCGTCGCCCAAGATCGCGCCGATGGCGTTCGCGCCGGCGCGCACGAGCTCGGTGACATCGTAGGTCTGGTACTGGAGCCGCTTGCGATAGCTGGTCCAGCCGGGCGTGAGCACGGCGTCGCCCACCCGCCGGCCGTTGAGATACAGCTCGTATAGCCCCAGGCTGGTGGCGTAGAGGCGGGCGGCGCGCACCTCGCCATCTACGGCGAAGGTGTAGCGCAGGAAGGGCGCGGGGCGCGCCTCATCCTCGGCGTCGTCCCAGTCCGGCGTGATCCACTCGGCCTGCCAATCGTCCACCGTCAGCAGGCCCATCTCCCACCAGGCGATCTCGCTCCAATCAGAGGGTCGGCCGGCTTTGTCCCAGACGCGCACGCGCCAGTAGCAGCGCTGGGTCGAGCGCAACGGCGGCCCTTCATAGCGCACGTGCACGGACTGGTCGGAATGCACTTTGCCGGTGTCCCAGAGGACGCTGCGCTCGCACGACGGATCAGCGGCGACGACGAGCTGATACGCCGACTGCGCAGCGCCGCGCGCGCCGTCTTCGGCGCGCAACTGCCAGCTCAAGCGCGGCTGGCGCACGCCCAGGCCAAGTGGGTTCTGGCGATATTCACAGGTGAGGCGATAAGGTGATAACACGCGCGATGCTCCGGACATTGGGATGTCAAATCGGGGTCGAGAGGCGACGGCGCATTGCGACAGGCGCACGCATCAAAAATGGATCAACTCACCACTAGGCTGCGCTGCCGGTGAATAGAGGGTGGGCGACGGCAGCGCCGTCGCCCACCCCTGAGTCGCTGTGAATGCACGCGGCGCAGCTTCCTCACAAAAGTTGAATTAGTTCGGCGCGCTCCAGGCCCGATGTCCGCGCAACTCCTCGTAGCTCTCCGCCAGGTCATGCAAGCGCCGATTGGCCTCGTCCAGCGCGGCGACCATGCGTTGGAAGTCTCGGTCGCCGCGAGCCAGGTCCAGCTTCATCAGCGCCACGGGCATCTCCAACAAGGTCTGATGCGTCCTGCGCAGCTCGGCCAGGATCTGCGCCTCCAAGCGAGCGATCTCCTGGAGCACCGCGCCTGCGCCCTCTGAGCGCTGGGCGATCTTCTTCACGCGGCGCAGGCGCTGGAGCTTGCCGAGGGCGTGGTTGATGTTCTCCGGAACGCGCTGGAGCTGGCGCAGCAGCTCAGATCGTTGCCCGGCGGGGATCGCGCTGCTGGCCAACACCCCCCGAATTTCCTCCGCCAGCCGGCGCGCGTCCTCGACATACTGCGCCTCCGACATGCCGGATGGGACACGCCGCTCACGCCAGCGATAGAGGGCGAACAGCGGCAAGGCCACAAACACGATCACGCTCACCAGCACGAGCAGCGCCGCCATCAGGAAGAGAAACGCCGCGATCCCCATCGCTCATCTTCGCGCAGGGCTTGCTCAGCCCCGCTGCGCAGAGAGAGTATATAGCGAAACGTCTTTGCCACCCAGCTTGTATTTGTATTCCTCGTTGCCCTGGAGGAAGTCGAAGACGCGCCGGCCATCGAGGATGGCCTTCTCGATCAGGCGCGCGATCAGCACCTGGCCTGGGCTGAGGTAGGCGTATCTGGTCGGGTCTAGCCCGGAGTTGTAGACCAGCACGGCGTCGTTGTAGAGGAAGTTCATGTAAGCCGCGGCGCGGGCGCCGGCCACCTCCAGGAAGGCCAATTGCAGCCGGCCGACGTCGAACATCGCTTGTGCGATGGCGTGAAAGAAGCGCGCCATGCGCGGGGTCATAAACGCCGCCTTCTCCGGCGCTGACGCTTTCATCAGCGCGATGAAGTCATCCACATCTCGCGCCAGCGCGTGTGCCTCGGTGGTAAAGGTGATCGCCACCTCCTCGCTGGCGCGGCGCAGCTTGCGCTGCAGCTCGCGGCGCTCTTTGCCGTCCAGGCTGGCCAAATAAGCGTCGAAGGATTCGGGCAGCGCGATCCTGGGGCAGGTATCCTCAAAAGCGACCTGGGGGTGCCAGCCCTCGGCGCGCAGCATCTCAGGCAGGAGGGCCAACGTCGGCGAGGTCTCTACGATATTGCACAGGGCCAGCGATTGCCAGGCCGGGGCGTCGCTGCTCTTCAAGAAGTCCACCACGGCGCGCAGGCAGGCCGGCTCGTGGCCGCGGGCGCAGATGAAGTCGAGGTAATCCGACACTTCTTTGCACCCCACCAGCGCGACTTCTACCGTGCCCGACGGGCCGAGGGCAAAGAAGAGCGGAGCCAGGCCGATCAACGCGCCGTCGTCGTCGCAGATCGCCAAGATGCGCAGCTCGCCATCGCCCAGCTCTCGCCACCAGACGCTTTGCCACTCGTGGGTGAGGAAGAGGGTATCGGCTGCCGAGCGCTGGAGCAGGGCGTTCCACTGGCCGGCCAACGCCGCAAAGCCATCGGCCGTGGCGTAAACATGGACGCGCGTCATGCGGGATGCTCAAGCGGCTCCTCGTTGACCCGCCACACGCGGTCGGGGGAGACCAGCTTATCTATGTAAAGCACGCCGTCCAGGTGATCGATCTCGTGGAGGAACGCGCGCGCGACGTGGCCCTCCACCTCATACTTCACGCGGTTGCCATGGCGGTCGAGGGCGCGCACCACAATCCGATAGGGGCGGGCTACATCGCCGCGCCAGCCGGGGATCGATAGGCAACCCTCCGGATATTCCCACGTTTCCTCAGATTGCTTGATGACTTCCGGGTTAATCAACGTGTAAAGCACGCCGCTGCCGGGGATGTCGTCGGCCTTCGGCACCTCCACGACGGCGATGCGTTGGGAGACGCCGACCTGTGGCGCGGCCAGCCCTTGGCCGTGCGCATGGTGCATCGTCTCCACCATGTCGTCTATCAGCTTCAGCGTGTCGCGGGTGATCTTCTCGACTTTCTTCGCTTTCTTGCGCAGGATGGGGTCGCCGATCTTTCTGATGGTCCTGATCATAAGATGAGCGGGATCATAAAGGGTGCATTCACCAATAGGAGCAACCTTCCATCGAGCGATGCTGTCAGCGAAGGAAAGTCTATAGAGGGTGGGCGACGGCACTGCCGTCGCCCACCCTGCGTTCTGCCCCTATCCATGAATGCACCCATCATAAAGTGCGCGGGGAGGGGTGAATCTGTCTCAGCTCGTCGTATATGCCGATGAGGGTCGCCAGCTCTTGCCAGCGCCGGCTGGCCTCCTCTTCCTGTTTGGCGATCCGATGGGCCTCGATGCGCATCAACAGCTCGCGCTGCACGCCCCTGGGGTTCCACACGCGCAGGAAGGACAACTCGTTCTCCACGCCGGCCGTGCGGATGATCACGTCGCCGATGTTGAACAAGTTATCCAGCAAGCCCTTCGTCGTCGCGCTGACGTTCTGGATGTTGCTCAGGCTGGCCGCGCGCTGCGACGTGCCGCCCAGCCCGAACGGGGTGCGCTTGTAGTCTATGACCTGGTCTTTGCTGATCATATATAAGTCGTTGCGCCAGTCCTCGTATAGCCAGATCAGCCGCAGCAGCAGGCCAAACCCCACCAGCGCGACGAGCAGCACAGCCGGCGTGCCAAACAGCAGTTGGCGAAGGCTCGTCGTAAAGATGGCGATGATGGCCAAGACAACGACGTAAAGGAGCAACAGGAGCGCCGGCAGCAGGATCGCCCGCACGAGCACCAGCCAGTGCTTGCGATAGACGACCACGTTGCCGTCGCGCACCAACCGCATGCGGGGCAACAGTTCATTGCGCAGGTTGCGCAGCAGCGCGCGTTGTCTCGCCAGCCATGCGCCGGGCGTTTTGCGGGTGGCCACTTTTGGCGCTTCCGGCGCCGGCGGGCGCGGCAATATCCCCAGCTCGCGGCGCAGTTCGGTGCGAATCTTGGCGCGGTCTATGGCGAGCTTCTCGGCGCGCGCGCGGGCCTGTTGCTCAAGGATGAGCGATGCAACCCGATCCGGCTGGCTCACCCAATCAAACCGAATGTTCGCCTGCGCGCCCATCGTCTCTATGAGGATATCGCCGATGTCGAATAGCGAGCTGAGGGCGCTCGGTCGGTTGACCGTGACGTTTTGCACCATCGCCAGCGGCGCTTCTTCCTGCGCGTCGTAGAGGATGAGGATGCGCTCGCGATGGACGAGGCGCTGGTCGGTGATCACGTAGTAGTCGTTCAGCCAGTCCACCAGCAGCCACAGAAAGATGACCAGCGCGATGAACAGGCCCCCCACGGAGAGCACCGGCACAAAGGCGCCGATGATCGGCTGTTGGAACGAGATGACCCACAGACCCAACGAGAAGACGAGGAGGGCCATCGGCAAGCCCAGCCGGCGCGCAAACACCCACCAGTGCCGACGAGAGAACCACAGCACGACCTCACCAGGGCGCTGGGTGTCGAAGCGCTTGCGCTGGGCGACATATTTCTGATTCTCGGCGTTGTAGGTCAGCGCGCCGCGCATGGCGGGGCGCCGCCGAAGCAGCTTCTGAAAGTCGTCGCGCGGGATGTACCACACCTGCGCCGGCGTCACAGCCTCGACGGTGGCCTCGCTGGGGTGACCGCTAATGAAGGCCAGCTCGTTGAGCATGTCGCCCGGCTGAGCCGTCCGGACAATCGGATCGCGGTTGTCCTTGCTCGGCATGCGCACGAACAACTTGCCCCTTCGCAACAAATAGAGGTTGGTGTCCGATGAGCCGGCGGTCACCAGGACTTCGCCGGCCAGCAGCGAGCGCACCCGCACAAGCGCCAACACGGCGCGCAGGTCGTCCGGCGAGAGCCTGGCCAGCAGGCCGGCCTGGCGCAGGCGGTTGATGAGTTCATCCGGGCGCGGGTCGCGCGGCGTGGTTTGGGCCGTCGCCTGGTTCTGCCCAACCATCAGCGCGATTCTAGCATCGCGGACACGGCGAAGCGCAGCAGCGCAGTCTGCCGGCGCCAGCGCCAGGGCTGGCGAATCAGGCGATACAGCCACTCCAGGTGGGCGCGCTGGAGCCACTGCGGGGCGCGCTTTTGCACGCCGGCGATGAAATCAAACGCGCCGCCGACGCCCATCCCCAAAAGGCCGGGGCGCGCATCTGCCGTTGGCAGGAGGAGAGGTAGATTGCGAAACAGCCATTTATCTTGCGCGGGCGCGCCATAAGCGACGAAGAGGAGCTGAGGACGCCCGGCGCGCACCCGCGCCGCGATCGCCGGCTCTTCCTCGCGCTGCGGCGTGCCAGCATACGTGCCGGCGACGGTCAATCCTGGATACCGCATCACCATCTGGGCGGCGGTGAGTTCGGCCACGCCGGGCTGCGCCCCTAAGAAGAAGACCCGCCACCGCCGGCGGGAGGCCAGCGCGCAGAGGGCCTGCATCAGGTCCACGCCCGCCACCCGCTCCCGCAGCCACACCCCGCGCCGCCGCGCCGCCCACACCACCCCGACGCCGTCCGGCACGTTCAGCGCCGTGTGCGCCAAAACGGTCCGAAAGTCCTCGTCGCGCTGCGCGGCCATGATGAACTCGGGGTTCACCGTGGCGAACTGGTGCGCGCCCCCGCGGTCAATCAACGCCTCGGCCATTGTCACGGCCTCGTCGTAGGTCACGTCGTCCACGCGCACGCCCAAGATCGTCACCGAGCGGGGGATTGTCACCTGATCCTCACCTTAGGGACTTAGAATCGTGTCCGTGAATACGGGCCGCAGGTTAGTGTACCTGGACCACGCGGCGACCACGCCGGTTGCCCCCGAGGTAGAGGCAGCGATGCGACCATATTGGCGCGAGGTGTTCGGGAACGCAGCGTCGCTCCATCACTTCGGGCGCGAAGCAGCCGCCGCGCTGGACGAAGCCCATGCCGTGCTGGGCTGCGCCATCGGCGCGCGCGCCGGCGAGGTCATATTCACCGGCTGCGGCAGCGAAGCGGACAACCTGGCCCTGAGAGGGGTCGCCCTGGCCATGCGGCGCACCGGCAAGCGCGAGCCAGGCCATATCATCACCACGCCGATTGAGCATCAGGCCGTCGCGGCCACTGCTCAGCAGCTCAAGGATCTGTTCGGCTTCGACCTCACGTTCCTGCCGGTGGATGGCTGCGGGCGCGTGGATCCCGATGATGTGCGGCGCGCCATCCGCCCCGATACGGTCCTTGTCAGCGTGATGTTGGCCAATAACGAGGTCGGCACCCTCCAGCCGGTCCGCGAGATCGGCGCGCTTTGCCGCGAGCGCGGCATCCCTTTTCATAGCGATGCGGTGCAGGCGCCGGCCTATCTGCCGCTCGACGTGAACGCGCTCAACGTAGACTCGCTGGCGCTGTCCTCGCACAAGTTCTACGGCCCGAAGGGCGTCGGCGTGCTCTACCTGCGTGAGGGCACGCCCTACATCCCGCCGATCACCGGCGGAGGACATGAGCGCGGCCGCCGGCCAGGGACGGTGAACGTGGCGGGCGCAGTAGGCAGCGCGGCTGCGATGAAGTACGTCTCCCACCAGCGCGAGGCGCAGTCCGCCCGCCTGGCTGCCCTGCGCGACCGGCTGATCGCCGGCGTGCTCGACCGCGTGCCCGACGCGCGCTTGACCGGCCACCCGACCGACCGGCTGCCCCATCTGGCCAGCTTCGTCTTCAAGGACGTGGATGGCGAATCGCTGCTGATGGCGCTGGACGTGGAAGGGTTCGCCGTCAGCACCGGCTCGGCCTGCACCAGCGGTAATCCCGAGCCGTCTCCGGTGTTGCTGGCGATGGGGATTCCGCCGGCCTGGGCGTTGGGCAGCCTGCGCGTCTCCCTCGGTTACGATACCCGTCCAGAGGACATTGACGCCCTGCTCGACGTATTGCCGCGCTGCGTCGAGCGCGTGCGTCGCTATGGGTTGAGCGATGGCTAAGACGCGCGTTGTGGTGGCCATGAGCGGCGGCGTGGACTCGTCGGTCGCGGCGGCCCTCTTGGTTCGCCAGGGCTACGAGGTGATCGGCATCATGCTGCGCCTGTGGGCCGATCAAGCCGGCGCGGACGCGGCCACCAACGTCAACCGCTGTTGCACGCCGGAGGCTGTAGCCGACGCGCGGGCCATCGCGCGCCTGCTCGACATCCCGTTCTACGATATTCACGCCGAGGGCATCTTTAAGCAGCGCGTGGTTGACCCCTGGGTGACCGCTTACGCGGAAGCCACCACGCCCAACCCTTGCTTCAACTGCAACCGCTCCATCCGCTTCGGCTTCCTGCTTCAAAAGGCGCTGGCGCTGGGCGCGGAGTACCTGGCCACCGGCCACTACGCGCGCGTGGCGCGCAAGGCGGATGGGCGCTTTTGTCTGTTGCGCGGCAAGGACGAGAAGAAGGATCAGAGCTATGTCTTGCACGTGCTGGGCCAGCGCGAGCTTGCCCACGCCATGTTCCCGGTCGGCGACTATACAAAAGACGAAGTTCGCGCCATGGCGCGCGACTTTGGCCTGCCGACTGCCGAGCGCGCCGAGAGCCAGGATTTGTGCTTCCTGACCCAGGGCGACTACAGAGGGTTTCTCGTTCGACACGCCCCACAGGTCGCTCGGCCTGGCCCGATCATGAACACGCGCGGCGAGGTGATCGGCCAGCACGAGGGCCTGCCCTTTTACACCATCGGTCAGCGCAGGGGGCTGCGCCTGACGACGCGCAGCGCGCAGGCCGAGCCGCTCTACGTCATCCGCCTGGACCGCGCGAACAACGCGCTGATCGTCGGCAGCGCCGAGGAGCTCGGCACGCGCCGCGCGCGGGTGCGCGCCATGCACTACGTCAGCGGCGAGCCGCCCGCCGGGCCGCTGCGGTGCAGCGCGAAGATCCGCTACAAGGCGCGGGAAGCCGCCGGCTGGCTATACCCCGACCCCGACGGCGGCGCGGCCTTCGCGTTCGATGAGCCGCAGCGCGACGTGACGCCGGGACAAGGGCTGGTGTGCTACGCCGGCGATGAGGTCATCGGCGGCGGGATTATCGTGAGCGACTCGTAACCCCGGCAGCTTCCCGCACCCGACGTGGGCTATTTGTCCGGCAAGGCCGCGATGCCCGGCAGCATCTTGCCTTCCAGAAACTCCAGCGAGGCCCCGCCGCCGGTGCTGATGTGGGTGATGCGGTCGGCCAGGCCGGTTTGCTCGATCGCTGCCACCGAGTCGCCGCCGCCGACGATGCTGATCGCATTCGACTCAGCAACAGCCTTGGCAAGTTCGCGCGTGCCGACGGCGAACTTCGGGAACTCAAACACGCCCATCGGGCCGTTCCAGACGATCATCCGCGCGTTCTGGAGCTGATTGCGATACTTCTCCACGGTGTGCGGGCCGATGTCCATCGCGCGCCAGCCGGGCTTGATCTGGCCGACCGTCACCGTCTGGGTATTGGCATCGTTGCTGAACGCATCGGCGACCACCACGTCAACCGGCAACATCAGCTTGCCGCTGCAGCACAACAGCAGCTCGCGGGCCTGCTCCACCACGCTGTCCTCGACGAGCGAGTCGCCCAGCTCATACCCTTCAGCCTTGAGGAAGGTGTTGGCCATGCCGCCGCCGATCATGATCTTGTCGGCCAGGTTCATCAGGTTGTTGATCACCGGCAGCTTGTCGCTGATCTTCGCCCCGCCCAGCAGGACGACGAGCGGGCGCTCCGGGTCGTTGAGCACCTTGCCGAGGAAGTGAATTTCCTTCTCCATCAAGAAGCCGGCTGCGGCGGGCAGAAAGTGGGCCACCGCTTCCACCGAAGCGTGCGCGCGATGGGCGCTGCCGAAGGCGTCGTTGACGTAGAGGTCGCCCAGCGCAGCCAACTGCTTGGCGAACTCAGGGTCGTTCTTCTCCTCCTCCTTGTGGAAGCGCAGGTTCTCCAGCAGCATCACCTCGCCCGGCTGGAGCGCCCTGGCCTGCGCCTCGACCTCTGGGCCGACGCAGTCCTCGGCAAAGCGCACCGGCCGTCCGAGCAGCTCACCCAGCCGTTGGGCGACGGGGCGCAGGCTCTGCGAGGGGTCTTTGCCCTTCGGCCGGCCCAGGTGCGACATCAACACCACCGACGCGCCCTGATCGAGCGCGAACTGGATCGTGGGCAGCGCAGCGCGGATGCGCGTATCGTCGCCGATCACGCCGTCCTGCAACGGCACGTTAAAATCAACCCGCATCAGCACGCGCTTGCCCTTAAGCGAATCGAAATCACGGATCGTCCTTTTGTTTAACACGGCGAAACTCCTCTATTACGCTTTGTCCAATCCTGCCGACGACCAGCGATGACCATCAGCAGCCAAGATTGTAAGCGGAGCGCAGGTGCGTTCACTCATCGGGGCAACCCTCAACCAGGCTATGCTGCCAGTGAGGGTGAGTTTGTTCAGAGGGTGGGCGACGGCACTGCCGTCGCCCACCCAGAGGTTTGCCCCTGGCTGTGAAAGGACCTCAGAGCGTCTGAACGGGAGAGCGTGTCACGTGGCAGCCTCATCGCGCCCGATGACCAAAGCGGCGATCCGCGCTGCGGCGACGGCGATCGGCCTGACGCTGGACGACGACCAGGCCGAGAAGCTGCTCCGCCTTCGCCATCTGCTGCTCGAGGCCAACGCGCGCTTCAACCTGACGGCGATCACCGCCGATGAGGACATCCTGGCGCTCCACTTCATGGACTCGCTCACCCCGCTGCCCTTCATCCGCGCGGCGCAGGGCGCGCCCGGCGCGCGCCTGACGCTGATTGACGTGGGCAGCGGCGCCGGCTTCCCCGGCATCCCGCTCAAGATCGCCATGCCGGAGCTGGAGGTCACGCTGATGGACGGCACAGCCAAGAAGGTGCGCTTTTGCCAGCAGGCCATCGCCGCGCTGGCGCTGGCGGACATCCGCGCGATCCACGCGCGGGCCGAAGAAGCCGGCCATCAGCGCGCGCACCGCGAGCGCTACGACGTCGTCATCGCGCGGGCGGTCGCGCCGATGCCCACCCTGGCCGAGTACCTGCTGCCGCTGGCGCGCGTGGGCGGGCTGTGCATCGCCATGAAAGGGAGCGAGGCGCAGCGCGAGGCGGCAGAAGCGGCCGGCGCGATCGCCAAGCTGGGCGGCGCGCCCCCCCAGGTCCACCCCGTGCGCCTGCCCGACCGCGCCGACCAGCGCGCGCTGATCCTGGTGCGCAAGGTCGCCCCCACGCCGAAGCTCTATCCTCGCGCCGGCGGCGCGCCGCGCAAGGCCGCGCTGAGATAAGTGCTCGTGCCCGCATGGCGAGGGTCAGGACTCCGGATGGGCGATGGGATTGCCGTCGCCTGCTATGACAGGAGGACCAACGCTTATCTTTCCTGCCTATTGGAATGAGGGGCCCTCACCAAGTCATGTTGGAGCGCCTTTTAGCCCAGCGCCGGCCGGATCGCACGCGGCGAGTCGCTGATGATCCCATGCACGCCGCAGGCTGCGGCATACGCTGCTTGGTCAGGGGCGTTGACCGTCCAGGTGTTCACGCGCTTGCCCTGGGCCTTCAGCCGGCGCACCTCCTCCGGCGTCACCAGCCCGATGTCCGGATGGCGAAACTGATGCGGCGCGAAGGGGGCCAGCCAGACTCGGCGCAGGAAGGCCGGCATCGCATGGTGATACAAGATGCCGCGCGGGATCTCGGGCGCGAGCTGGGCCAGCCGGCGCACCATCAGCGGGTCAAAAGAAGAGAACAGCGTCCGCGCCGCGCAGCCCCCGCGCCGGACGGCGTCCACGACGGCCGCTGCCAGCGCCTCGCGCAGGGCGACGCTCGGCTTTAGCTCGATGTTTAGCAGAAAGGGCGGATCCCAGTCGGCGGTGAAAGCGATCACCTCATCCAACGTGGGGATGCGCTGGCCCTGACCGGCGTCCAGCCGGCGCAGCGCAGCCAGCGAGAGGTCGCGCACCCGCCCCTTGCCGTCCGTGGTCCGGTCCACCGTGTCATCGTGGATCACGACCACTTCGCCGCTGGCGCAGAGCGTCACGTCCAACTCAACGCCATCCGCGCCGTGTTCGCGCGCGGTTTGAAAGGCCAGCAACGTGTTCTCCGGCGCGTGGGCGCTCGCGCCGCGATGCCCGATGATCAGCGGTCGGTCGCGCGCGGCCAGCCAAAGGTTCACGACCGGCATTCTACAGATAAGATATTCGCTCGGCATGAGCGCGCTTGTGATCCCCCAAGACGGCATGCGCATCACGCGCGACACCATCCTCCAGCCGGGCGTCTATTACTTGCCGCATGGCCTGGTGATCGCGGCGGACCGCGTGACGCTGGATGGCAACGGGGCGCTGATCATCGGCGCAGCGGGGCAGGGCCGCGGGGTGAGCATAGACCAACGCACCGGCGTGACGGTGAAGAACCTGCGCCTGATCGGCTTCTATCACGGCATTTGGGTCAACGCCAGCGCCAATATCACCATTGCCGATAACCAGGTGACGCGCACCCACGAGCTGCCGGCCCCGGATACCTTCCTGGATGTCTGGCTGCCGCGCGAGCAAGCCTACGGCGGCGCGATCTTCCTCGCCGGCGTGATTGACTCGTTCGTCATAGGCAACGATGTGCGCCATCAGCAGAATGGCATCATGCTGTATGGGTGTAACCGCGTCGAGGTCTCGCGCAACGACGCCTCCTATAACAGCGGCGCCGGCATCCTGCTCTACGAATCCTCCGAGAACGTGATTGAGGACAACACCGCCGACTTCTGCTGTCGCATCTACAGCACCGATCCGACGGGCCGCAGCTATCACAACGGCGCAGACGCGGCGGCGCTGGTGATCATGTGCAGTTCGTCGCGCAACATCGTGCGCAACAATCGCCTGCGGAGCAGCGGCGATGGGGTGTTCCTGGGCGGCTTTCACAAAGATCAAATCAAGGTGCCCTGTAACGATAACCTCTTCGAGGACAACGACGCCAGCTACAGCCCCAACATCGCCTTCGAGGCCACCTTCTCGCAGCGCAACGTCTTTCGCAACAACCGCGCCGAGCACTGTGCGTATGGCTTTTGGCTGGGCTGGTCCAGCCATACGACTGTGGAGGGCAACGCGATCCGCGGCAATCGGATCGCCGGCGTGGCGATTGAGCACGGCCATCACAACGTCATCTCCGGCAACGCGATCGAGCACAACGGCGTCGGCGTCCAGCTCTGGGTGAATGCGGATGGCCGGCGCGGGACGGGCGTCTTCCGCCAGTTTTACCCAGAGTGCGCCGAGAGCTACGAGACGAAGGTGATCAGCAACACGCTGATCCACAACGACTTTGGCGTGCGGGCGTGGACCGAGCGCGACGCGGGCTACGCCGGCCCGCGCTGTCACCACTTCGTCATCCACGGGAACACGGTGCGCGACAACCGGGTGGGGGTGCAGTTCGAGCGCGTGCGCGATAGCCTGATCCAGGAGAACACGATCATCGCCAACCTCGAGGCCGGCATCAAGCTGGTCGGCTGCGCCAACATCAACACCGAGGGCAACGACATGGGCGGCTAGAACGCCCGCACCTCGCTGAGCGCGCGCAGGCGCTCCGCTGCCTGCTCCGGCGTCAGGTCGCGCTGGGGCTGGGCCAGCATCTCATAGCCCACCATGAACTTGCGCACAGTCGCGCTGCGCAACAGCGGTGGGTAGAAGTGTAGGTGTAGCTGCCATTCATCGTGCGCCTGGCCGTCGTAGGGCGCCTGGTGGATGCCCATCGTGTAAGGGAAGGGCGCGTTGAACAGGTTGTCGTAGCGCACCGTCAAGCGCTTGAGCGCGTCGGCCAGCGCGTCGCGCTCGGCCTCGCCCAGCTCGGTCAGCCGGCGGATGTGGCGGCGCGGCAAGATCATCGTCTCGAACGGCCAGACCGCCCAGAAGGGGACCAAGCAGGTGAAATGATCGTTCTCGAAGATGATCCGCCTGCCCTCCCGCCGCTCGATCTCCAGATAGTCCACCAGCAACGGCCCATGGCTGCCGGCTTGCTGAAGGTAGTTCAACTGGCCGCGCGTCTCCTTGACGATCTCGGTCGGCAAGCCGCGGGTGGCCCAGAGCTGGCCGTGCGGGTGCGGGTTGCTGGCGCCCATCATCTCCCCCTTGTTCTCGAAGATCTGGATGTAGGTGATGTCCTCGCGCGCGCCCAGCTCGGCGCACTGCGCCACCCACGTGTCCACCACGGCGCGGATCTGCGCCGGCGGCAGCTCGGCCAGCGTCAGGTCGTGGCGCGGGGAGAAGCAGATCACGCGGCAGACGCCCGCCTCCGGCTCGGCGCGGAGCAGCGGGTGGGCCGAGCCGTCTGTCGGTCCGCTGTCCGCCGTCGGCGGCAGCAGGGCGGGGAAGTCGTTGTCGAAGACGAAGACGCCGGTGTAGGGCGGGTTGACCGCGCCGTTCGCGCGCCGGTTGCCGGGGCACAGATAGCAGTTGGGGTCGTAGGCCGGCCGCTGCTCGTGCGCGACCCTCTCCACCGCGCCCAACCAGGGGCGCGCGGCGCGCTGGGGCGAGACCAAGACCCACTCGCCGGTGAGCGGGTTGTAGCGTCGGTGTGGCTGTGTGAGGTCCATACCTGTATTCTCGCTGCTTGCGCGCGTCAAGGGTGTATTCATGGATAGGGCAGAACGCAGGGTGGGCGACGGCACTGCCGTCGCCCACCCTCTATACACTTGCCTTCGCTGACAGCATCGCTCGATGGAAGGTTGCTCCTATTGGTGAATGCACCCTGCGTCAACGTTTTATAAACGTTTGGGTGCTTAAATAGACGTGCTTAGAATCCGAGGCTCAGGAGGATGAAACAGCCATGATGTGGTTGATGCGTTCGCTCGTCGGCATCGCGTTGGCAGTGGCAACCGCGGTTGGGGTTGCGGCGCCCGCGCGCGGCCTCGAAGAAGACAAGGGCGTCCTCATCGTCGCCGTGCAACGCGGCAGCCCCGCAGCGGAGGCCGGCCTGCGCCGTGGCGACATCATCCTCAAAGTGAACGAGGTCGAGGTGAATAGCGCCGGCGCGCTGCGCGATGCGCTGGCCGCGCTCAAGCCGGGTGACGAGGTGCGCCTGCGGATCGCGCGCGGGGAGGCCGAGCGCACGCTGAGGGTCGTCCTGGGCCAGGCCGATGGCCGGCCATATCTGGGCGTGGTGCCCTTTGAAGCGACAGCCAGGCCGCCGGCTCAGGAGGGCCGCCCGCCGCAAGCTAAGCCCGATGAGGGCGGCGTCCGGCGCTGGTTGGAGCAGCGCTTCGGCGCGCAGGTGCGGGTCACCGAGGTGATCACCGACAGCCCGGCCGCCAAAGCCGGCCTGCGCGTCGGCGATGTCCTGCTCGCCATCAACGACAAGCCGCTCGACTGGTCGTCGGCGCTGGGCGACCTGCTCGCCGCCTACAAGCCCGGCGATGAGATCACGTTGAAGATCAAGCGCGATGACGCCGAGCGCAGCGTCAAGGTGCGCCTGGGCGAGAACCCCGAGAAGAAGGGCGCGCCTTATCTTGGCATCCGCTACGCGCTCGCCATAGGCTCATTCCAGTTGCCGTTTGGCTCCGCGGAGCGCATCTCCGGCGCCAGCGTGGTTGAGGTGGTCGCCGGCAGCCCGGCGGACAAGGCCGGTTTGAAAGCCGGCGACTTAATTGTGGCCGCTAACGACAAGCCCATTGAGCGCGCAGATGACCTGGTGCAGGTCATCCAGCGCAGCAAGCCCGGCGACCAGCTCACGCTCAGCGTCCGGCGCCCAGGTCAGGAGAAGCCGCTCTCGATGGTGGCGACCCTGGGCCGCCATCCCGACAAGGCTGGCCAAGCCTACTTGGGCGTCTCGCTGGGCAACGCCATCTTCGGGGTGCTTCCGGGCCAGGAGGGTGGGGGACTGGAAATCTTACCGGGCTTCCGCCTGCCTTTCGAGTTGCCGGTTCCGCCGCTGCCGCAGCCGCGGCCTGAGATGGAAGGGCGGGGCGCATAGCTAGGTCGCGTCCGGCCCGCTGGTGAAGATGGCAAGCCACTGGCCGAGGTCGGGCTGGGTGAGCACGACGACCTCGCGCACCCACTTGACCCACATAAAGCCGCGCCGGCCCGGCGCGACCAAGCGCAGCGGCGCGCCGTGCCAGTGGTCGAGCGGCTCATCGCCGACGTGCGTGGCCAGCAGCGCCGCGCGCGCCTCAGCGATCGGCAGGCTCCAGCGGTAGCCGGTGACCGAGACGAAACTCACAAAACGCGCCGAGGGCAAGACGCCAGCCTGAT
>Ga0197142_1000586_pt1 | contig 33776 bp, 30 predicted proteins | sample GBS60_MetaG_FD_148614 | JGI IMG/M metagenome (GOLD analysis project Ga0197142, IMG submission 148614) | Sediment microbial communities from Great Boiling Springs, Gerlach, Nevada, United States - GBS 60_MetaG | ecosystem: Environmental > Aquatic > Thermal springs > Hot (42-90C) > Sediment...
AACAGCACGAAGCGGAGGTCGGGATCGCGGGCGAGCGCGATCGCCGCGCCCTCGACGACCATCGCCGGCGCGGCGTCACCTCCCATTCCGTCGAGCGCGATCCGCACACTCACGCCCGACCCCTCCGGCCGTCGGCCGCCACTCGCCCAGGCTCCCGTTCCGAGCCGTCGGCTTCGGACGCCTCACCGCCGAGCGTCGCCCCGGGCAGGCGCGGATAGGGGTCGAGGGCGAGGGCCAATTCCTCGGTCACGATCTCGCCGAGATCGAGGCGATCGCCCGCGAGCGGCTCGGGCTCCTCGGCGAGCGGGTCGACCACGACCTCGCGCACGGCCGCCGCGGCACCCGGCAGGAAGAGGCGACGAAGGCTCCCCTCGACCCGCGTCGAGACGGGCTCGAGTGTGACGACGCAGAGTTGCGTCACCTCCGCCTCGAAATGACCTCGGACCGTGACGAGACCGTCCCTCGGATCGCCGATCACCGTGCCGCGCGCCTCCAGCCGGTCGATCCGCTCCACGCGCAAGCGCCGCGCAAGGGCGACGAGCTCGGCGGGCTCGGCCGCGATCGCGAAGGGTCGCCCCGCGCGGGGGATCCGCGCGATCTCGACCTCGCGGCTGAACTCACGCTGGACGATCACCTTCCCCTCGGCTGCTCGCCAGCGCCCCCGACGGCGAACCAACCGCAGGGCCCGCGCCGGGATCGGCCCGGATCGCGACGTTCCGCTCCAGCGGGGGCGAGCGACAGCCGCCGACCGTAGGCCGACGAGCCCTCGGGGTCAACGGCTTTCCCGCTCCGGATCGGGATCGGTGAGGTCGAGCCGGCCGGCCAGGAGCCGCTCCGCCGGGAGCTCCTCGAGCCGGGCGGCGGCCGCTTCGATCTCGGCGGCGAGGGCGTCGAGGCGGGCGGTCGAAGGTCGGCCGTCCGGGAAGAAGGCGCGGACGAGCAGCGCTTCGAGCTCGGCTCGTGCTCCCCGAGCGAGTGCTTCGTCGAGCGCCGCGGCCCGGGCCAGCACGTTCGCCGTCATCCGCTTGACCCACTTGCCCACCGAGAGGTCGCCCACCCCCATCTCGCGCAGATTGCGGTCGAGATCGTCCACCATGACCTCGAGCAGCGCCCGGCCGAGCCGTTCCCCTGCGTCGCCCAAACGGCGCAGCCGGCGGAGCACGAGAGCGGTTTCGAGGCCGAGCATTTCGAAGCGGCCGTCCGGGGTGTCGGGGACGCCCATGTCGGCGTAGGGCGCGGTTCGGCGGGCGCGCGCGACGATCGCACCGTAGAGGGTCCGGGCGGTCGCCGTGCGGGCCCGCTCGGCCCTTCGTCGCGCCAGCCAGCCGCGCAGTCCTGCGACCTGTTCGCTCGGCGGCATCGCTGCTAGATCCTCGCGTCTGCGGACGGATCCCTCACGGAGGTCCACCATGTCACGGTTCGCCCGTCTCGTCGGCGTCCCGGCGCTCGCCCTTCTGGTCTCGACCGCCTGCTCACCTACGGTCACGACCCACGGCCATCGCCTCGACTCCACCCGGCTCGAGCGGATCCGCCCGGGCGTGACCACCCGGGAAGAGGTGCGTCGCCTTCTCGGCTCGCCCTCGACCGTCGCGACCCTCGACGACCGCACTTGGTACTACGTGGCGCAGCGCATCGAGCGCGCCAACTTCTACAACGAGCGGCTGGTCGAGCAGGAGGTGGTGGCGATCCGCTTCGATCCGCGTGGGATCGTCGAGGCGATCGATCGCAACGGGCTCGAGACCGCCCAGGCGGTGGTCCCGGCCGCCGAAAAGACGCCGACCCGCGGCAACGAGCTCACCATTTTCGAGCAGATCGTCTCGAACATCGGCCGCTTCAACACCGCCAACGACCCGCTCACCCGCCGGCAGGGCCAACCGCCGTTCTGAGCCACGCAGCGGCGGTTTCGCAGCGTGAAAAGCGAGAGGGGCCGGTCGCCGACCGGCCCCTTGTTCCGACCCGCTCCGCGGTTCCGGCTCAGTGCGCGGCGAGAGCCGCGAGGATCAAGAGAGCCACGATGTTCGTGATCTTGATCATCGGGTTCACCGCCGGGCCGGCCGTGTCCTTGTAAGGATCGCCGACCGTATCGCCGGTCACGGCGGCTTTGTGGGCGTCCGAGCCCTTGCCGCCGTAATGGCCTTCCTCGATGTACTTCTTGGCGTTGTCCCAGGCCCCGCCACCAGAGGTCATCGAGATCGCAACGAAGATTCCGGTCACGATGGTGCCCAACAGCAGCGCCCCGAGCGTGGTGAAGGCGGCCGCCTGGCCGGCGATCGCCGCGACCGCGGCGTAAACCACGATCGGCGCCAGCACGGGCAGGAGCGAGGGCGCGATCATCTCGCGGATCCCGGCGCGGGTGAGCATGTCGACCGCTCGGCCGTAATCCGGCTTCGCCGTGCCTTCCATGATGCCCTTGTTCTCGCGGAACTGGCGGCGGACCTCTTCGACGATCGAGCCTGCCGCCCGGCCGACCGCCTGCATGGCGAGGGCGCCGAACAAGTAGGGCAAGAGCCCGCCCACGAAGAGACCCACGACGACGAACGGGTTCGACAGGCTGAAATCGACCCGGAGGTTCGGGAAGTAGTAGGCGAGGTCTTGCGTGTAGGCTGCGAACAAGACGATCGCGGCGAGCCCGGCCGAGCCGATGGCATAGCCCTTGGTCACCGCCTTGGTGGTGTTGCCGACCGCATCGAGCGCGTCGGTGTGGACCCGGACCGACTTGTCGAGCCCGGCCATCTCGGCAATGCCCCCGGCATTGTCGGTGACCGGGCCGTAGGCGTCGAGGCTCACCACGAGGCCGGTCAGCGCCAGCATGCTCGTCGCCGCGACCGCGACACCGTAAAGACCGGCATTCAAATAGGCGATCAGGATGCCGGCGCAGATCACGAGCACGGGAAGGGCGGTCGCCTCCATCGACACCGCCAGGCCCTGGATGATGTTGGTGCCGTGGCCCGTGGTCGAGGCCTTGGCGATCGAGAGCACCGGCCGGTGCATCCCCGTGTAATAATCGGTGATCCACATCAAAAGACCGGTCACCGCGAGGCCGACGAGCGTCGAATAGTAGACGTGGCGGCCACCGAAAGCGGCGACGACGGTATCACCCACCTTGGCCTCGAAGCCCGAGCTGCCGAAGCCGATGACGAGCGCGGTGACCGGCACCAGGGCCACGGCGGCGATTCCGGCCGCCGCCCAGAAGCCCTTGTAGAGCGCGCCCATGATGTTGTTCGACGGCCCGAGCTTGACGAAGAAGGTGCCGGCGATCGACGCCAACAGGCAGGTGGCGCCGACCACGAGCGGGTAGAGCACGAGGAGCGAGGCCTGGGTGCCGGTGAAGAAGATGGCGCCCAGGAGCATGGTGGCGACGACCGTGACGACGTAGGTCTCGAACAGGTCGGCCGCCATGCCGGCGCAATCGCCGACATTGTCGCCGACATTGTCGGCGATCACCGCCGGGTTGCGCGGATCGTCCTCGGGGATCCCGGCCTCGACCTTGCCGACGAGGTCGGCGCCGACGTCGGCCCCCTTGGTGAAGATGCCGCCGCCGAGCCGGGCGAAGATCGAGATCAAGGAGGCGCCGAAGGAGAGGCCGACCAGGGCCTCGAGGACCCGGCGGGTAGCGACGCCGTCGGCCGTCCCGAAGATCGCCAGGAGGAAACCATAATAAACGGTGACCCCCAAAAGGCCGAGCGCGACGACGAGCAGCCCGGTGATCGCCCCGGCCTTGAACGCCACGTCGAGCCCGGCCGCGAGCCCGCCCCGAGTGGCGGCCTGGGCGGTCCGCACGTTGGCCTGGACGGAAACGTTCATGCCGATGTACCCGGCGCACCCCGACAGCACGGCGCCGAGGGCGAAACCGAGCGCCGGCGCCCAGCCGAGGAACAACCAGAGGAGGACCAGGATGACGGCACCGACCGCGGCGATCGTCGTGTACTGGCGGTTCAAATAGGCCCGGGCACCCTCTTGGATCGCCGCAGCGATTTCCTGCATGCGCTGGGTGCCGGCAGGTAGGGCGAGGACTTGGCTGCGGGTGAGGACACCGTAGGCGACGCCGGCGGCGCCGCTCAACATCACGAGAAGCAGAAGGAAAGTCTGCATGCACGATGATCCCGGCTTCGGCCGTCCGGTAGGCGCCCGCGGAGGGACGCTTCGGCACGCGGCTTCGATGGTCGGTCGGCGAACGTGTCCGCCCGGCGGAGGCCGAGCGGGCGGCTTCCTTTAACGGTCGGCCGCGGCTCTGTCCATGCGGCCGCGGCGTGTCGCCGCGTTCTTCAGCGCGCTTGCAACACCCGGGCGTATAGATCGGGATCGACGTTGCCGCCCGAGAGCACCACGGCCACGGTCCGCCCCCGGCAATCGATCCGACCGGCGAGCACCGCGGCGAGAGCCACCGCGCCGCCCGGTTCGACCACGACTTTGAGCTCCGTGAAGGCGAGGGCCATCGCCCGCCGGACCTCGCTGTCGCTCACCACGAGCCCGCCGGCCAGGAGCCGCCGGTTGATCGCGAAGGTGAGCTCACCGGGCTCGGGGGCGAGGAGCGCATCGCAGATCGAGCGCACCCCGGGCGGGTTGGCGACGCGCTCGCCACGGGCGAGCGAGCGGGCCGTGTCGTCGTGGCCTTCGGGCTCGGCGGCGTAGACCCGGATGTCCGGGAGGAGCGCGCGCAGAGCGGTGGCGCAGCCGGCGATCAGCCCCCCGCCGCCGCAGCAGATCACGGCGAGATCGGGCGCGTGGCCGAGCTCCAGGGCCTGCTCGACGATTTCGAGTCCGACCGTGCCCTGGCCCGCGATCACGGCGGGATCGTCGTAGGGCCGGACGATCGCGGCCCCGGTCCGCTCGGCGATCGCCGCACCGATCGCTTCGCGCGATTCCCGCGCCCGGTCGTAAAGCACGATCTCGGCACCGAGCGCCCGCGTCCGCTCTTGCTTGATGCGCGGGGCGTCCGCCGGCATGACGATCGTCGCTCGCTTGCCGAGCAGGGCGGCCGCGAGTGCCACACCTTGGGCGTGGTTGCCGGACGACCAGGCGACCACGGCGGGAGCCGAGCTGCGGGCGATGGCGTTGTAGGCGCCGCGGAACTTGAACGAGCCGGTGCGCTGCAGCGGCTCGACCTTGATCAAGAGCCGGGCGCCGACCAGGGCGTCGAGCGAGGTCTCGTGGAGGAGAGGGGTGCGCAGCGCGACACCGCGCAGCCGTGCGGCGGCCTCGCGCACCTCGCCGAGTCCGATCGGGAGCGCTTCCTCGCTCACCGGAGCGACGAGGGCGGGAGGTCGGCGAGCGCCCCGACCCGGTGCGCGGGACACCGCCGCGAGGGCTCGTCGGGCAGATCCGAACGATCGACCCGGATCGAGCGGAACCCGCGCCGAGCCGCCGCGCGCGTGTCCCGAGGACCGGCCGAGACGCGGGCGATCCGCGCCGGCTCGGCCGAGAGAACGAACTCGGACCGGTCGAGCGGCCCGGCGGAGCCGAGCGCGGTTCGTGGGGGCGCATCGCCGTCGCCGAGCGAGGCGAGCCGCTGGCCGCCCGCCCGTGGCGTATCGAGCGTGGCCGCCGCATCCACGGAGGCGGGGAGCCGAAGCGGAGCTCCGAGCGAAGCGGGGGCGAGACCGGGCTCGGCTACCCCCTCGACCAGCGGAGCTCGAGCGAGCGCGTCGGCGGCGAGCGCGCGGACGTCGCCGAAGACCTCCATCGAGCCGTGCAGCGGGTCGAGTTCGCGCTGTTTCCGGCGCCGGAACCCGCCGAGTCGCTCGGCGTCCTCGGCCGATGCCGCCCGGGAAGGCTCGACCGCGGCCCTCATGTCGCGCAACGTGCCGAACACGTCGACGATTCGGTCGGCTCGGGTCCGTCGCCGTTCACGAGCCTCTCCCACCCCGGCGCGGGTCGGCCTCGAGGGCGGCGGCCGAAAAGGGCGTCGCGAGCGGCAGGAGCGGCGGCGCACGTTCCGCGAGCAAACGCCGATACACTTCGGCCCCCTCGAGCACCCGTTGGACGTAGTTGCGGGTCTCGCGGAAGGGAATGGACTCGATCCAGTCGACGAGGGCGTGGCGACCGCGGCCGCGCGGATCGCCGTAGCGGGCGAGCCAAGCCTCGACCCGGCCGGGACCGGCGTTGTAGGCGGCCAGCGCCAGGGCCGGCTCGCCGAACCGCTCGAGTTGCCGTTTCAAATAAAAGGCGCCGAGCCGCAGATTGTAGGCCGGATCGTCGAGGAGGGCCTCGGCGCGGTAGCCGATCGCCAGTTCGCGCGCGACCGCCTTGGCGGTGGCCGGCACGAGTTGCATGAGGCCGCGGGCGCCGGCCGGGCTCACCGCCCGAGGATCGAACTGGCTTTCCTGGCGCGCGACGGCCAAAAGGAGGGCCGGCTCGGGCTCGCTCTCCGGTCGAAGGAAACCGTCGAGCCGGGGCACCGGGAAGGCCAGGAGCGGGTCGACCCGACCGTCGCGCACCGGCGCGCGGCCGAGCGCCGTGGCGAGATCGAGGCGGCCGCAGCGGGTCGCGAGCTCGAGGGCGAGGGTGAGCCGGCTAGGATCGGCCTCGGCTCGTTCGGCGAGCCGGCGGATCGGCGGCCCGGCCTCGGCCGTCACCCCGGCCCGGCAGAAAGCTTCCGCCAAGCGGACGAGTTCCTCGGCCGCGAACGCGCGGCGCGCGGCCGGATCGATCCTCGGGGAGCCGCCCGGGAGGGTCACTTGCCGACCGAGCTCGGCGGCCGCCAGCTGGCCGTACCACGTGGTGGGCCAGCGGCTCGCGCGCTCGAACCAAACCCGCGCGAGCTCGCCGCGACCCGCGGCGGCCGCCGCCCGTCCCGCCCAATAGGCGGCGCGGCTGCCGCTCAAGGGCGTACCGACCCGCTCGAACAGCCGCTCGAAACGAGCGAGGGCGTCGCCCGGCCGGCCGAGCCGGCGCAGGGCCAACCAGCCGGCCAACCACTCCGCTTCGGCCATCGCCGAGCCATCCGTCAAGCGATGACCGGCGGCCAACCGGTAGGCGGTCGAGGCGTCGCCCGCGTCGAGCGCCGCGCGCGCGTAATAGCCGCGCTCCGCCCACCAGGCGTCCGGTCGGTAGGGCTCCTGACGCACGGAAAGGAGGAGCGCTCGAGCCGCACCGTGCCGGCCGCGACGACGTTCGAGACGGATCCGGTCGAAAACGACGCCCGGGTCGGCCGCGACCTCGGCCGACATGTGCCGGAGGACTCGATCGGCGGTCTTGCCGCCGGCTTGAAGGGCCAGCCGCGCCTCGGCGACCGCCCGCTTGCGCGCGCCGACGAGCGGCAGCATCCGCCGCGCAGCTTCGGCCGAGCCGTCCCACAACAGCCGCTCGAGCCGTTCCTCGTGGTCCCGTCGGGTCAAGAGGCGGCCGCGACGTTCGAGGATGACCCGCTCGTCGACGAGCGGGTGATCGTCGCCGATCCAGCTCCGCCGGAGCACCGCGCGGCCTTCGTCGAGGCGGCCGGTGGCGAGCAGGGCCTCGGCCAGGCGCAGCCGCCCGAGGCGGGTGCGCGGCGTGCGCTCGGCGAAAAAGCGCAGCACCTCGGCATCCGGGACGCCCCCGTCCAGCAACTCTTCCGCGCGGGCTTGGAGGCGCGCCGCTTCGGGCCAATCCGGTTTCGCGTCGAGAAAGGCCCGGTAGGTTTCGAAATCGCCGGCGTCGCCCTCGCGCAGCCGTCGCCAGGTCACCCAGGTCGCGAGCGCGGGCTCCCCGGTCCGCCGCGCCGCGGCTTCGGCCGCCGCCCAATCGCGCCGTTCGGCGGCCGCCACGAGCTCGCGGACGAGGCCGAGGTTCACCCCACCGGAGCCCGCATCGGCCCTGTCGAGAACGCGGTCCGCGGCGGCGACACCGGGCGGGCTGCAGGCGCCGAGTACCAGCACCACGGTGGCCGCGAGGACTGCGATCCGACGCCTCATGCCCGCCCCGCATCGCCGGTGCCGGCCGTGGCCGGCTTGTCGCTCCGGCCGTCGCACTCTATGGTCGCAGCCCGTCGGTTGACATCCGGTCAATGTCGAGGGCCGAAACGATGTTCCGCGGCTCGATCGTGGCGCTGGTCACCCCGTTCCGCAACGGCCGAGTGGACGAACGCGCCTTCCAAGACCTCGTCGAGTGGCAGCTCGGCCAGGGGACGCGGGGTTTCGTGCCGGCCGGGACGACGGGTGAGAGTCCGACGCTGAGCCACGAAGAGCATCGTCGTGTCATCGAGCTCTGCGTCGAGGCCGTGGCTCGCCGAGCACCGGTCATCGCCGGCACGGGGTCGAACTCGACCGAGGAAGCGATCGCTCTCACCCGGCACGCCAAAAAGGTCGGTGCCGACGCCGCGCTCGTCGTGACGCCTTATTACAACAAACCGACGCAAGAAGGTCTCTATCGGCACTTCGCGGCGATCCATGACGCGGTCGATCTTCCGATCATCATCTACAACATTCCGGGGCGCTGCGTGATCGACATGACGCCCGAGACGATGGCGAGGCTCGCCAAGCTGCCCAACATCGTCGGTGTCAAGGATGCGAGCAACGACATCCTGCGGCCACTCGCCACGTTCGAGACGTGCGGCCCGGCTTTCTGCCAGCTTTCGGGCGAAGACGCCAATACGGTGGCGTTCCTCGCCCACGGCGGCCACGGCTGCATTTCGGTGACCGCGAACGTCGCCCCGGCACTCTGCGCCGCGGTGCACGAGGCGTGGGCCGCGGGCAAGCCCGAGGAAGCGCTCGCCATCCATCGTAAGTTGATGCCGCTCCATCGCGCGCTTTTTTGCGAGACCAATCCCGGCCCGGTCAAGTACGCCTTGAGCCGGCTCGGTCGCTGCGCGCCGACGGTTCGTCTGCCTCTCGTCGAGCCGAGCGAGCGGTCGCGGGCGCTGATCGACGAGGCTTTGGCGGCGGTCGGGCTCGTGAGCTGAGCGCGTGGCGTCGGCGGGTGGGGGCGGCCAACGCCGGGTGGTCGCGGTCAACCGGCGGGCCACACACGATTACGCGATCGAGGAGCGCATCGAGGCCGGGCTCGTGCTGACCGGCAGCGAAGTGAAATCGCTGCGCGAGGGCCGAGCGCAGATCGCCGAAGCGCATGCCGGCGAGATGGGCGGCGAGCTCTGGCTCTTCAACGCCTACATCCCCGAGTACGGCGGCGCGAACCGTTTCAACCACGAAGTGCGGCGGCCGCGGAAGCTCCTCTTGCGCCGGCGCGAGATCGAGCGGCTCAAAGGCGCGATCCAGCGCAAGGGCATGACGCTGATCCCGCTGCAGCTCTACTTCTCGCCCAGCGGTTGGGCGAAGGTCGAGCTCGGCCTCGCGCGCGGCAAGACCCTCTACGACAAGCGCGCCGCGACCCGCGAGCGCGACTGGCAACGCGAGCGCGAACGGCTGCTCAAGGGGGATCGGCGCCTCGGCTGAGGCGCCGCCGGCACGTTCCGCACACCGTTCGTTAACCCTCGTCGTCTAAGGGATCGGCGGGACGCACGAGGGACCTTCGGATGCTCGCGATCGTCGGGATCGTCGTCGTCTTCGTCATGGTGTTCGGCGGCTATCTGCTCGCCGGCGGCAAGTTCGGCATCATCCTGAAGGCGCTGCCGTTCGAGCTCATGATGATCGGTGGTGCCGCGGCCGGAACTTTCCTCGTCGCCAACAATGCCAACGTCGTCAAAGGTACACTCGTCGACCTGAAACGTGTCTTCGCCGGTCCGCAATGGACCAAAGATGATTATCGCGATCTGCTTTCACTCATGTTCATGATCGTCAAAATATTGAAGACGAAAGGTGTGCTCGCGCTCGAACCGCATCTCGAGAAGCCCGGAGAGAGCACGCTCTTCGGCAAGTTCCCCAAGATCCAGCACGATCATTTCGCCCTGCCGTTCATCGCCGACACGTTGCGGATGATGACCATGAGCATGGACGATCCGCACCAGGTCGAAGACTGCATGCAGCGGCAGCTCAAGAAACACCATGCCGAGCTGCACGCCCGTGCCGCGGCCTTGCAGACCGTGGCCGATGCGCTGCCGGCACTCGGGATCGTCGCCGCCGTTCTCGGTGTCGTGAAGACCATGGCCTCGATCAACGAGCCGGTCGAGATCCTCGGCAAAATGATCGGCGGTGCCTTGGTCGGAACCTTCCTCGGCGTGTTCCTGGCGTACGGATTCGTCGGACCGTTCGCCGCCAAGCTCAACCAGACCTACGAGCAGGACGCACAATTCTACGCGATCATCCGCGATTGCCTGGTCGCCTACTTGCAGGGCCATTCGGCGCCGGTCGCCGTCGAGCTCGCCCGCGGCAACGTGCCGAGCGACATGCAGCCGAGCTTCCACGAGCTCGACGAAATCCTGGCCGCCGTGCCGGCCGACCCGCTCGCGGCTTGACCCGTGGCCGCGAAGAGCAAAACCAACAGCCGCCCGCTCCTCGTCAAGAAGGTCGTCGAGGGCGGCCGACACGGCCACCACGGCGGCGCCTGGAAGGTCGCCTATGCCGACTTCGTGACGGCGATGATGGCCTTTTTCCTCTTGCTGTGGCTGTTGAGCACGTCGAGCGAGGAAACGCTCAAGGGCCTGGCCGAATATTTCAGCGAATCGATCACGCAGACGGGGCCGCCGGGCGGGGTGGGCGGCACCCTGCAAGGAGTCAGCGTCGTACCGGACACGGTTCCGCGCCTCCCCGCCTCGCCGATCGATTTGCAACCGACGATCGACATCCGAAAAGGTGAAGGCAGCGACGGTGAGGCGCTGGCACAGGCCGCGGCCGCTCACGAGGAAATCGACGAGGAGGCGGTCGAGCGGCTGATCCGCGAGCGCGAGCGGGCCCAATTCGAATCGGCCAAAAGGGCGATCGAACAGGCGCTGTCGAGCGCCCCCGAAGAGTTGCGGCGGCTCAAAGAGAGCTTGATCTTCGACCAGACACCGGAGGGATTGCGGATTCAGATCGTCGACCGCGAGCACTATGCGATGTTCCCGCTCGGCAGCGACGAGATGTACCCGCACACCCGCCGCCTGCTCGAGGTCGTGGCCCGCGCGGTGAGTGGCCTGCCCAACCGCATCTCGATCCGCGGCCACACCGACGCCCGCCCCTTCGCCCCGCGCGCCGGCTACGACAATTGGCGCCTGTCGAGCGATCGCGCCAACGCGACCCGCCTCGCGCTCGTCGAAGCGGGGCTCGATCCGGCGCGCATCGCCGAAGTGGTCGGCCGCGCCGATTCCGAACCACTTTTCCCGGCCGATCCGAACGACCCGCGGAACCGGCGGATCTCGCTCGTCCTCCTGCACGATCGACCGCCGCCCGCACCGGGTCGGCTGCGGCGGCGCTCGCCCGGGCGAGGCGCGAGGGTGAGCGCCCTCGCGCGGACCGGAAATCGCGGGTCGCGGTCCGCCGGAACGGTCGCGTGGCCGGGCTGCGTCGGGTCTCGCGGCGTCCGACCGCGACCGTCTCGCCTTCGCCGTCGCGTTCCGCTACCGAGCGACACGGACACGACGTCTCGACGACGGATGCCCTGGCCCGATCTCGCCGCCGAGACCCTCACGCTGCCCTCGCCGGTCGGCCCGCTGCGCGCCGGTCTCGCCCGGCCGCGCGGGGGCGAACGAGGGACCGTGTTCCTGCTCGAGGGGAGGGGCGAGTTCCTCGAAAAATACGCGGCCACGGTCGCGCACCTGGTCCGCGCGGGGTTCGTCGTTTTCGGCCTCGATTGGCGCGGCCAGGGTGGCTCGCCGCGCCTCGTGCCCCCGACGCCGCGCGGCCACGTCGACGATTTCGGCCACTACCTCGAGGACCTGGATTGCCTCGTGGCGCGCGCCCGTTCGCTGAACCTCCCGCGGCCCTGGAGCCTGCTCGGCCATTCGCTCGGCGGGCACCTCGCGCTGCGCTGGCTCGGGCGTGGGCCCGCACCGGTGTCCCGCGCGGCCCTCGTGACGCCGATGTTCGACATCGCGCTCGTGCCGCCACCACGGCCGCTCTTCCGGGTGGTGGCGGAAGCCGCGGTCCGGGCAGGCCTCGGCCGGCACTACGCACCCGGGCAACACGATCCGCTGCCGAGTTGTGCGTTCGAGGGCAATCCGTTCACCTCCTGCCCCGAGGGCTTCGCCGCCGCCTGGGAGCTGCGCCGCCGTCATCCCGAACGGCGCGTGGGTGGCGCGACCTGGGGATGGCTCGCCGCGGCTCTCCGCTCGATCGAGGCGGTCCACCGGGAGGGCGTGCCGGAAAAAATCGAGCTTCCCGTGCTCCTCGTGCGCGCCGGTGACGACCGGATCGTCTGCAACCGGGCGATCGAGAGGGTCGCGCGGCGCCTACCTCGGGCCCGGCTGGTCGACCTGCCCGGCGCCCGCCACGACCTTTTCTTCGAGCGACCGGCCGTGCGCGCCCGTCTTTTCGACGAGCTCGTGCGGTTCCTCACCGGCGGATCCGGAGAGCCGTCGCCGGCTGCAGGGTCCGAGGCTGCTGGTGGTGGGCCCGGACGGCCAGGAGGGCGCGCGCCATCGGCCGAAGCTTGATTCGCCGCTCGCCGCGCCGGCCTCTCGCGAGCGCACTCGCCGGTGTCGGCGTTCCCCGTGACGTCCGCGTCGCGCGTTTCCGACCGTGGCCGCGCACGGTCGGGTACGCTCGGTGCCGACACTCGGGATCGTGCGACCCGCAAGAGCTCCGTTCGCCATCGAGCGGACCCTTTCACTTTCGGCAGGTCCGGCTCGGGCGGAGGTCCGTACGCCCGGGACGATCGCACCACGCCACCGCGAGGTGCATCGGCGCCCGGGCCCAATTCCCCGCATTCGAAATTCCGTGTTCGTGCCGAGGCGCCGTCGCTCGGGACGCAGCCGGCAGGAGCGGATCCGCCGGCTGGGGGGCCTTTCCTGGCACCCGTCGACCCGGCCGGAACGAGCCGCCACCGTCTGCGGAGCCGAGGCCCCCGAGCGACGCGACCCGAGTTTCAACAAAGAGTGCGGAGTCGAAGCGGGTTCCGGCACCACGCCCCGGCACGACCGCCGTCGCCGCCGTTCCGCGCGCCGACCGACCCACGGCGGCCCTCGAGACGGGTCGCGAGCGGTGCGGCCGGCGGTGGTCGCGCAGCTGCGGTGGGCGGCTCGGCTTTCACCGCCGCGGACGGACAGCCTCTCCGCCCCGGACCCGGAGCGCCGCCCGTGCGCGGGATCGCCGAGGCGGGGCGGAATGCGAACCCGAGGTTGCCGCGGCGTGGCACGGCACCGTGTCCCCGCCGGCCTCGCGCCGAGGCCGGAGACCCGACCATGACCGCCAGGATCCGCGGCGCGTCCGGCTTCCGCTCGTCCCCTCGGGCCACCCCTTCGGCCACGGTGCCGTTCCGACGGCGTCGCGACGCACCCCGCCCGCAGGGCACTCCCTCACGTGCGGGGTGCTGCACCGGTCCGCTGCTCCGCCCGAAGGCCGGGGTCCCGCGGCGAGGGTGCGGGGTTGCCGAACCGTACCGCGCTCCTCCGCCCGGCCTCGGCCTTTCGGTCGGGTCGGGGCGGGTTCGCCGCGCCTCGCCCCGGCGCCCCTCGCGACGACCCCGCGACCCGGACGAGGGTGAGGATCGCGCGAGGAACGGCCGGCTCGCGCTCGTCCTCCTCGGCCGGTGCGGTGGCGCCGACCGGGTTCGGCGCCGGCTGCCGCCATCGGCGCTCGCCGACCGCGTCGGCGACGGGGCCCACAAGGCGGCCGAGCCCGCTCGCGAGCACGCAACGGGTTTCGGCGCCTCGCGCGGAGGACCCTCCCCGTCGACCGTTGCGGCAGCGACGGGTCGACGAACCGCGCGGTGTCCCTCAGCCGAGATCTTCCTCCTCTTCTTCGACGAGATCGTCGCGGCCGGCCGGCGGCTCGACCGGTCGCTGGCGGGCGATGTAGGCGTGCAGATCGGCCAGATCGATGAACTGGTCGGACTGGCGCCGGAGCTCGTCGGCGATCAGCGGCGGGGTGGTGCGGATCGTGCTGATCGTCGTGACCCGCACGCCCTTGCGCTGGACCGCCTCGACGAGCCGCTTGAAGTCGCCGTCGCCCGTGACGAGGACGACGTGGTCGAGGTGCGGGGCGAGCTCCATCACGTCGACCGCGATGTCGACGTCCATGTTGCCCTTGTATTTGCGGCGCCCGGTCGCTTGGCTGAACTCCTTGAGCGGCTTGGTCACCATCGTGTAGCCGTTGTAGTCGAGCCAATCGACGAGCGGTCGGATCGGCGAATATTCTTGCTCGTCGAGCAGAGCCGTGTAGTAATAAGCACGTACGAGCCGCCCGCGACTCGCGAACACGTCGAGCAGCCGACGATAGTCGATGTCGAAGGCGAGGGCACGTGCGGCCTGGTAGAGATTGGCGCCGTCGATGAACACGGCGATCCGCTCCTGCGGGTTGAACCAACGGGCCGGCCCGGCATTGGCCATGACGAATCATCCTCCTGAGATCGCCGGGATCCCGAGCCCGGCTCGTTTCCGGCGGCGAGGCCGGGTTCCCGTCGGAACGACCTCGCCGCCTCGTTTGGCGCGCGCGGTGCGCTAGCACGTCGCTGCCGCCATAGCCAGAGGAGGCTCCCGGCGACTGGCTTCCGCTCGTCGAGTGCGCTACCTACTTTTAGCATCGAACTTTCCGGGAGCAATCGAGAAGATGGCCAGGATCACGGTCGAGGACTGCATCCGGCGCGTGCCCTCGCGCTTCGAGCTCGTGATGCTCGCGGCCCAGCGGGCGCGCGACATCTCCGCCGGCGCGCCGCTCACCGTCGACCGCGACAACGACAAGAACCCGGTCGTGGCGCTGCGCGAGATCGCCGAAGGCACGATCGATCTCGACCATCTGCGCTACGAGCTCGTTCACGGGCTGCGCCGATACCACCAGGTCGAGAGCGAGGAACCGACCGATCTCGCCAAAGAGCTCGAGGCGCTCATGCCGCCGCCCGAGGTGGGCGCGGTGGCGCCGATGCCGGCGGGCATCTCCTATGCGGAGCACGACGTTCCGGATCAGGACTGAGCACCCGGCCGCGCCGGCGCGGGGGCGGCTGCGATGACGGCGGCTGCCGCGGCACCGGCTTTCGAGCCCGCGCCGGAGACCGGGCGGGTCCGCCGCGCCCCACTGCGGCAATACGAGCTCGTCGAGCGGGTCAAGGCTTACGATCCGAGCGCCGACGAGGACCTCCTCAACCGTGCCTACGTCTTCGCCATGAAGGCGCACGGCGCGCAGTTGCGCGCCTCGGGCGACCCTTATTTCCACCATCCGGTCGAGGTCGCCGGGATCTTGACCGCGCTCCGCCTCGACAGCGCCTCGATCGCCACGGCGCTGCTCCACGACACGGTGGAGGATGCCGGGGCCACGATCGACGAGATCCGAAGGCTCTTCGGCCCGACGGTCGCCCGCCTGGTCGACGGGGTCACCAAGCTCAACAAGCTCGATCTGCAATCGCCGCGCACCGAACAGGCGGAGAACTTCCGCAAGCTCCTCCTGGCGATGTCCGAGGACATCCGCGTGCTGCTGGTCAAGCTCGCCGACCGGCTGCACAACATGCGGACCTTGCACTTCATCAAGGATCCGCAGAAGCGGCGGCGGATCGCGCTCGAGACCATGGAGATCTACGCGCCCTTGGCCGAGCGGATCGGCATGGAGCGCATGAAGGCCGAGCTCGAGGATCTGGCTTTCGCCGAGCTCTGGCCCGACGCGCGCGCCTCGATCGTCCACCGCCTCGAGCAATTGCGCCCGGCCGGTTCGGCGCTCATCGAAAAGATCGTCGCGGAGCTTCGCGCCACCCTCCTCGAGGCCGGGATCGAGGCCGAAGTCACGGGCCGCGAGAAGGCGCCCTGGTCGATCTGGCGCAAAATGCAGCGCAAGAACGTCGCCTTCGAGCAGCTCTCCGACATCATGGCGTTCCGCGTGCTCGTCGATTCGGTGAGCGCCTGTTACGCCGCGCTCGGTGCGGTGCACGCCCGCTACGCCATGTTGCCCGGCCGCTTCAAAGATTTCATCAGCACCCCCAAGCCGAACGGTTACCGGTCGTTGCACACGACGATCCTCGGTCCCGAGCGGCGCAAGATCGAGGTCCAGATCCGCACCCGCGAGATGCACGAGGTCTGCGAGTTCGGGGTCGCAGCACATTGGATCTACAAGCAAGAGACCGGGATCACCGAGGGCAAGCGCTACCGCTGGATCCGCGAGCTTCTCGAGATCCTCGAACACGCCCAAGGCCCCGAAGAGTTCCTCGAGCACACCAAGCTCGAGATGTATTCCGATCAGGTCTTCTGCTTCACGCCCAAGGGCGACCTCATCGCGCTGCCGCGCGGTGCCACGCCGATCGATTTCGCCTACGCCGTGCATTCCGAGATCGGCGATCATTGTATCGGCGCCAAGGTCGACGGGCGACTGGTCCAGCTCCGCTACCAGCTCCAGAACGGCGACCAGGTCGAGATCATCACCGCGCGCAACGCCCATCCCTCACCGGCCTGGGAGCGGTTCGTCGTCACCGGCAAGGCCAAGGCGCGGATCCGTCGCTATCTGCGGACCCGCGAGCGCGCCGCCCACATCGAGCAGGGGCGCGAGCTCTTGAACAAGACGGCGCGCGCCGAGGGTGTCCAGCTCGGCGAGGCGCGCCTCGAACGGGCCGCCGAGGTGCTGCGGCAGAAATCGGTCGACGATCTGCTCGCAGCCGTCGGCGAGGGCACGATCGGCCCGCGCACCGTCCTCGAGGCGATCGAGCCCGAGCTCAAGCGGACGAGCCCCGCCCGCGGGCCGCAGAGTGCGAAGATCCTGCCGCTGCGCCGTCCGGCATCGCCGCCGCCCCCGGTCGGCGACCAGCCGATCCTCGGCTTGCCGGCGGGAGTGGCGTTCCACTACGCGCGCTGCTGCCACCCGGTGCCGGGCGATCCGATCGTGGGCTTGGTGCGGACCGGCAAAGGGGTGAGCATCCACAGGAGTGAATGCGCCTGGCTCGCCCGCGCCGGCGAGTTGCGCGACCGCGCCCTCGACGTCGGTTGGAACGACCGGGTCGAAGCCCCGCGCGCGGTCGCCCGGCTCAACCTCGTGGTCCTCGACAAGCCGGGCTCGCTCGGGACGGTCTCCACCGTGATCGGCAGCCACCAGGGCAACATCGCCGATCTCAAGATCACGCGCCGTGCCGCCGAACTTGCCGAGATGTACTTGGACGTCGAGGTGACGGGCCTCGATCATCTCCACCGGATCCTCGCCGCGCTGCGCGCCACGAGCGTCGTCACGTCGGTCGAGCGGGCGAGCAACTGAACCGGCGGTGGGCCGCCGCCGGGGCTGGCATCTTTCGCCGAGGTTGATAAGCTTTGCGCGACATTCTCTCTTCCGGGGAGTTCCGTGGCGCGCAGCGACAGCCGAGCGGCGAGCCTCACGATGGCCCGGGTCCGCTCGATCGCCTTCGTCGGGATGGAGACGGCCGAGGTCGAGGTGCAGGTGCAGGTCGGTGCGGGGTTGCCCGCCTTCACCCTCGTGGGCCTGCCCGACAAGGCGGTCGGCGAGAGCCGCGAGCGCGTCCGTGCCGCACTCGCCGCCTTGGGCCTCGCGCTGCCGCCGCGCCGCGTCACGGTGAACCTCGCTCCGGCCGACCTCCTCAAAGAGGGCAGCCATTTCGATCTGCCGATCGCCCTCGGGCTCTTGATCGTGACGGGCGTGTTGCCCGCCGATCTGGTCGAGGGGCGGATCGCGCTCGGTGAGCTCGCGCTCGACGGCTCGATCCAGCCGGTGGCGGGTGTGCTCGCCGCGGCGATCGCGGCGGCCGGCAAGGGCCGCGGGTTGATCTGTCCGGCCGCTTGCGGTGCCGAGGCCGCCTGGCTCGCGAGCGAGATCGACATCTTGGCCGCTCCCAGCCTTTTGGCCCTGCTCGACCACGCCCGGGGCACCAAACTTTTGCACCAGCCGGCACCGCGGCCGATCGAGGACCCGCCGATCTTCGCCGATCTCCGCGACGTGAAGGGCCAGGAGACGGCCAAACGGGCGCTCGAGATCGCCGCCGCCGGCGGCCACAATCTCCTCATGATCGGCCCGCCGGGCGCCGGCAAGTCGATGCTCGCCGCTCGCCTGCCGGGGATCTTGCCACCCTTGGATCCGGCCGAGATCCTCGAGGTCGGCATGATCCACAGCCTCGGCGGGCGGCTCGTCGAGGGCCGGCTCTCCCGCCGCCGCCCGTTCCGTGCCCCGCACCACGCCGCCTCCGTCGCCGCGATGGTCGGCGGTGGTCCGCAGGCGCGGCCGGGCGAGGTCTCGCTCGCCCACAAAGGCGTGCTGTTCCTCGACGAGCTGCCGGAGTTCCAGCGCCCCGTGCTCGAAGCCCTGCGCCAGCCGCTCGAGACCGGCTGCGTCCAGGTGGCACGTGCCGCAGCGCACGTCACCTGGCCCGCCCGCTTCCAGCTCGTCGCCGCGATGAACCCGTGCCGCTGCGGCCATCTCGACGATCCGGCGCTCGCTTGCCCGCGCGCCCCGCGCTGCGCGGTCGACTATCAGAGCCGGGTCTCGGGGCCGCTCCTCGATCGGATCGACCTCACGATCGAGGTGCCGGCCGTGCGCCCCGCCGATCTCGAGCTGCCGCCCCCGGCCGAGGGGTCGGCCGAAGTCGCCGCCCGGGTGGCGGCCGCCCGAGCTGTCCAAGCCGATCGTTTCCGCGCTTTCGATCGGCCGGATCTGCGGACCAACGCCGAGGCCGAGGGCCAGCTGCTCGACCGGATCGCACCTCTCGATGCCGGCTGCCGAGCGCTCCTGCAGCGGGCGAGCGAGGCCTTCCGTCTGTCGGCACGCGGCTGGCACCGACTGATCCGCGTCGCCCGCACGATCGCCGACCTCGACGGTGCCGAGACGATCCGCAAGGCGCATCTGGCCGAGGCGATCGGCTTTCGCCGCCGGCTGCCGGCTCGCGCTTGAGGACACGGTTCTCCTCCCCTCGGAACCGCGATTGACGGGTCGGGCGCGAGGTCCTTTCCTGCCGGCGCCGGCGGCCCGACCGTGCGCTCGGCCGCAGTGGCGAGGGTGCGCGTGTGATCTTGGGCATCGGCAGCGATCTCGTCGACATCCGCCGCGTGGCGCGGACCCTCGAGCGGTTCGGCGAGCGCTTCACGACGCGTTGCTTCACCGAGATCGAACGGGCCCGCTGCGACGCGCGGCTCGCCCGCGCGGAAGGCTACGCCCGTCGTTACGCCGCCAAGGAAGCCTGTGCCAAAGCCTTGGGTACGGGCTTTTCCCGCGGTGTCTTCTGGCGCGACATCGGGGTCGTGAACCTCCCCGGCGGGCAACCCACCCTCGTCCTCACGGGAGGGGCCGCGGCGCGGCTCGCCGCGATCACCCCACCCGGCATGCGCGCCGAAATCTCGGTGAGCTTGACCGACGAGCCACCTTTCGCCCAGGCGATCGTGATCATCAGCGCCGTTCCGGGGAACCACGTTGCCAACTTGTCGCCCTCGGCCGCCTCCGCTAATGTCGCTTCGTGGCGAGCCGACCGGCCCGGTCCGGGCGCACGGACCGGCCGGACCTGATCCGACGACAGCCGTGCAACGGGCCGCTTCCCGGAAAGGCGGAGTGAGCGGATCGATGCACGAGCCCATCGCGATGCCCCAGCGCCGAAGCGGCAGCCTCGTCGAAACCGTCAAGACGCTGGTCTATGCCGTTGCGATCGCACTTTTCGTCCGGACTTTCCTCTTCGAGCCCTTCAACATACCGTCCGGCTCGATGAAGCCGACCTTGCTCGTCGGCGATTATTTGTTCGTCTCGAAGTTCGCGTACGGCTACAGCCGCTATTCGTTGCCGTTCAGTCTGCCGCTCTTCGAGGGCCGGTTGTTCGCGAGCCTGCCCGAACGTGGTGACGTCGTCGTCTTCAAGCTCCCTTCCGACAACCGCACGGACTACATCAAGCGGATCGTCGGCCTTCCCGGCGACAAGATCCAGGTCAAGGACGGCGTGCTCTACGTCAACGGTGACCCGGTCCGCCGCGAGCCGGCCGGGTCTTTCGTCGAGGACGTCGACGGCCGCGGGGTTCCGGTACCGATCTTCGAGGAGACCTTGCCCGGTGGGCGTTTCTACATGACCATCGACATCACTCGCCAAGGCCCGCTCGACAACACCCGGGTCTACGAGGTCCCGCCGGGCCACGTCTTCGCGATGGGCGACAACCGTGACAACTCGCTCGATTCGCGGGTCGACCACGTGGGCTTCATCCCGCTCGAGAACCTGATCGGACGAGCCGAGATCATCTTCTTTTCGGTCAACGGCTACGGCTCCCTCTTCGAGCCTTGGAAATGGCCGTGGAGCATCCGCTACAACCGGCTGTTGAGCCGGATCCGCTGAGCACTTCCGGAGGCAACGCGGCGCGCGCCGCTCTCGAGGAACGGCTCGGCTACCGCTTCCGCGACAAGGGCCTCCTCGTGCAAGCATTGACCCACGAGAGTGCGGCCGCGGGTGCGCGTGGCCGAGCGCGCCCACGCCCGACCGATCGGCGCTCCTACGAGCGGCTCGAGTTCCTCGGCGACCGGGTCCTCGCGCTCGTCGTGGCCGAACTCCTCCTCGAGCGCTTCCCCGAAGCGAGCGAGGGCGAGCTCACCCATCGCCTCGTCGCGCTCGTGAAGAGCGACACGCTCGCCGAGATCGGCCGCTCTTTGAGGATCGACGAGGCGCTCGTGATCGGCGGGCGACACGGGCGCACCGCTGCCGACCGGCGCCATCCCTCGCTCGTCGGCGACGCGCTCGAGGCGGTGCTCGGCGCCATCCACCTCGACGGCGGGCTCGCCGCGGCGCGGGCGGTGATCGAGCGGCTTTGGGGGGCACGCCTGACGCAGCTGGGACCGCCCGCGCGGCATCCGAAGCAGGCCCTGCAAGAGCATCTCGCGGCGCGCGGCCTGCCGCTGCCGGTTTACGAGGCGGTGGCTCGAGAGGGGCCGGACCACGCGCCGCGCTTCACCGTCCGGGTCTCGGTCGACGGAGTGGGCGAGGCGTTCGGCGAGGGCGGCTCGAAGCGGGCCGCCGAGGAAGCCGCCGCGGCCGAGCTCCTCGCCCGGCTCACGGGTGGGCAGGCCCGATGAGCGCTGCCGAGCCGACCCGGGCCGGCTTCGTCGCCATCCTGGGCGCACCCAATGTCGGCAAGTCGAGCCTCTTGAACCGGCTCGTGGGTGCCAAGGTCTCGATCGTGACACCCAAGGCCCAGACCACCCGGCGGCGGATCGTCGGCATCACGATCCGTGGCAACGTCCAGCTCTGCTTCGTCGACACACCGGGTATCTTCGCGGCTGCGGGCAAGCTCGAGCGGGCGATGGTCGAGGCTGCGTGGAAAGCCGCCGCGGATGCCGATCTCGCGATCCTCGTGCTCGATGCCAAGCGGGGTCTCGATGCGCGGTCGCGCGCGGTGATCGAGGGGCTGAAGCAGGTCCGCATCCCGGTCTTGCTCGCGATCAACAAGATCGACCTCGTGAAGCCTCCCGCCTTGTTGCCACTGACCGCCGCGGCGAACCAGCTGCATCCCTTCGCCGAGACCTTCTACGTCTCGGCCGAGACGGGCGAGGGAATCGACGAGCTGCTCGACGCCGTGGCCGCCCGGCTGCCCGAGGGCCCCTGGCTCTATCCCGAAGACCAACTTTCCGATCTCTCCAACCGGGCGACCGCGGCCGAGATCACCCGCGAGAAGATCTTCTTGCAGCTGCACCAAGAAGTCCCGTACGCGACGACCGTCGAGACCGATCAATGGGTCGAGAGCCCGGACGGAAGCGAGGTCCGGATCGACCAGACGATCTACGTCGAGAAGCCGGGCCAGAAGGCGATCGTGATCGGCAAGGGTGGCCAGCGGCTCAAGGCGATCGGCGAGGCCGCCCGCAAAGATCTCGAGGCGCAACTCGGCCAGCGCGTGCACCTGTTCCTGTTCGTCAAGGTGCGCGAGGATTGGCGCGAGGACGCCGAGCGCTGGCGCGAGATGGGCCTCGAGCCGAAGCGCCGTTGAGCCCTCAGCGCGGGAGGAGATGGGGTCCGTGGGCGACCGCGCCGCCCGCCCGCACCGCCGCCGCCACGAACACGGTCTCGGCGATCTCGGCTTCGCTCGCGCCGGCTTCGACCGCGGCCTTGCGATGGACCTCGAGGCAATAGGGGCACTGGGTGGTCAAGGCCACGGCGAGGGCGATGAGCTCCTTCTGCTTGCGCGAGAGCGCACCTTCGGCGAAGGCCGCTTCGTTGAAGGCGACGAAGCTCCGCCAAGCCTCGGGTGCCTTGGCGCCGAGCTCGGGCAGTTTCTGCAGCAGGTTCGGATCGTACATGGCGCTCTCCCTCTGGTGCACGTCGCGACGGCCCGGAGCCGTTCGCCGGGCACGATATTAGTGATCGCTGAAGCACGGTGCAGCAGCGAGCCGCAGCGCGCGGGTCGGCCGCGCGACGGGCGCGGGCCCGGAGGTGGACGTGGAATGGCGTGACGAGGGGGTCGTCCTCGAGGTGCGGCCACTCGGCGAGCGCGACCTCGTGCTTTCCGCCCTGACCTTCGAGCACGGGCGCCACGCCGGTCTCGTCATCGCCGGGCGCTCGCGCAAACGCGCCCCGCTCCTCCAGCCCGGGAACCGGCTCGATCTCGCCTGGCGGGCCCGGCTCGAGAGTCAGCTCGGCCATTTCACCGTCGAGCCACGCCGGCTCTACGCGTCGATCTTGGTCGAGGATCCGCTCCGCCTCCAAGCCCTCGCCGCCGCCACCGCGCTCCTCGAGGCGAGCCTGCCCGAGCGCGAGCCGCACCCGCAGCTCTATGCCGGGCTCTTGACCTTGCTCGGCCGGCTCGCGGCCGACGAGGCCTGGCGCGAGGCCTACGTCCGCTTCGAGCTCCTCCTGCTCGCCGAGCTCGGCTTCGCCCTCGAGCTCGACCGTTGCGCGCTCACCGGAGCGAGCGAGGATCTCGTCTGGGTCTCCCCCAGGACCGGCCGGGCGGTGAGTGCCAAAGCCGGGGCACCTTGGGCCGACAGGCTCCTCCCACTGCCCGCGTTCTTGACCCGGGGCGGGCCCGCGGATGCCGAGCAGATCGCCCAGGGGTTGCGTCTTGCCGGCCATTTCATCGCCCGGCATATCCTCGGCCCGGTCGATCGACCGATGCCGGCCGCCCGCGAGCGCCTTTCGGCGCTCCTCGCCCCCGCATCGCGAACGGAGCCCACATGAGCCGCCAAGAGTCCGCCCAGCGGATCGAGCCGATCGATTTCGGCCGGGCGCTGGGCGAGCGCTACCTCGCCTACGCGCTCTCGACGATCACCGCGCGTTCGCTCCCGGACCTGCGCGACGGTTTGAAGCCGGTCCAACGCCGCCTCTTGTGGGCGATGCTGCAGCTCCGCCTCGACCCGGCCTCGGGCTTCAAGAAATGCGCCCGGGTGGTCGGCGACGTGATCGGCAAGTTCCACCCGCACGGCGATGCCGCCGTCTACGAAGCACTCGTCCGCCTGGCCCAGGACTTCGCTCAGCGCTACCCGCTGATCGAGGGCCAGGGCAATTTCGGTAACATCGACGGCGATGCCGCGGCGGCGATGCGCTACACCGAGGCGCGGCTCACGCCGGTCGCCATGGCGCTTCTCGACGGGATCGACCAGGAGACGGTCGATTTCCGCCCGACCTACGACGGCAGCGAACGGGAACCGGTGGTCCTGCCCGCCGCCTTCCCGAACCTGCTCGCCAACGGCGCCACCGGCATCGCGGTCGGCATGGCGACCTCGATTCCGCCGCACAATGCGGGTGAGCTCTTCGACGCCCTCGCTTGGATGCTCGCCCGGCCGGCCGACGCCCCGCCACCCACGACCGAAGAGCTCCTGCGTTTCGTCAAAGGGCCGGACCTGCCGACGGGCGGTGTGATCGTCGAGCCGCGCGAGACGCTCGTCGATGCCTACCGGACCGGCCGCGGCGTCCTCCGACTGCGGGCGCGTTGGGAAAAGGAGGAGCTTCCTTACGGGCAGTATCAGATCGTCGTCACCGAGATTCCCTGGCAGGTGCAGAAGAGCCGTCTGGTCGAGAAGCTCGCCGAGCTCTCGGCTGCGAAGCGGCTGCCGCTTCTGGCCGATCTGCGCGACGAATCGACCGACCGCGTGCGGCTCGTGTTCGTGCCCAAGAGCCGCACCGTCCCTCCCGAGGCGCTCATGGAACAGCTCTTCAAGGCGAGCGAGCTCGAGGTGCGTCTGCCGATCAACATGAACGTGCTCGACGCCCGCGGGGTGCCTCGGGTGATGGGCCTCGCCGAGCTGCTCCAGGGCTATCTCGCCCACCGCATGGAGGTGCTCGAGCGACGCAGCCGTTTCAGGCTGCGGCAGATCGCCGACCGGCTCGAGCTGGTCGAGGGTTATCTGAAGATCTTCCTCGACATCGACCGGGTCGTCCGCATCGTCCGTGAGGAGGAGGACCCCAAGCCCGCGCTCGTTTCGGCCTTCGGCCTGACCGACCGGCAGGCCGAGGCGATCTTGAACCTGCGGCTGCGCAACCTCCGCCGTCTCGAAGAAGAGGCGTTGCGCAAGGAGGCCCTCGAACTGCGCCGCGAACGTGCCGAGCTCGAGGAGCTCCTCGCCGACGAGCGGGCCCGTCGGCGCAGGCTCCGCGCCGAGATGCTCGAGGGCAAGAAGCGGTTCGGCTCGGGGCCGCTCGGGGCGCGCCGGACGCGGCTCGAAGGTCCGCCCGCCGTGGGCCCCGAGCTCGTCGAGCTGCCGGTCGAACGCTGGCCCGTGACGGTGCTCGTTTCGGAGAAGGGCTGGGTGCGTGCGCTCAAAGGGCGGATCGAGCCCGGTGCGGAAGTCCGCTACAAAGAGGGCGATGCCGGCCGCTTCGTCCTCGAAGGCCAGAACACCGACCGGCTCTTGATCCTGACGGCCGACGGCAAGGCCTACACCGTACCGGTCGACAAACTTCCGGGCGGCCGCGGCACGGGCGAACCGCTCTCGCTCTTCCTCGACCTCGCGAAGGGTACCGAGATCGTGACCGCCCGGATCCACCGTCCGGAGGGCAAGCTCGTCCTCGCCACCCGCAAAGGCCTGGGCTTCGTCGCACCCGAAGCGGCGCTCGTCGCCCAGACCCGGGCCGGCAAGCAGGTCGTCACGTTGGGCGAAGGGGATGCGCTCGCCTTCGCCGTTCCGGTCGAGGGCGAGTTCGTGGCGGTCTCCGGCACCAACCGCAAGATCTCGATCTTCCCCGTGGCCGAACTCCCGGAGCGAGCCAAGGGCAAGGGAGTGACCTTGATGCGCCTCGAGGATGCACACCTTGCCGATCTCGTGACGTTCACGGCCGAACGGGGCCTCGCCTGGCGGGCAGGCGAGAAGATCCACCGCTTGGAGGCGTGGCAAGCCTATCGCCGCCGGCGCGGCGCCGCCGGCCGTCTCGCGCCGCGCGAGTTTCCCCAAGACCACCGCTTCGGCCTGTGACCGCCTCTCGACCGGTGGGTGCCTCCCCGCCATAGTCGGCGGCGACACGGTCGTGGGAGGACGTGGGATGCGGCGCGCCGCACCGGGCCGTGCCCGTGGATCCCGTGGCGGGGCCGGGACGCGATGCTCGGGCTGATCTTGCGTCGGCTCGGCTCGACCGCGCTCGTCATGGCGGTCGTGGCGCTGTTCGTCTTCGGCATGCTGCACTTGGCACCGGGCGATCCGGCGGCGATCATCGCAGGCGACATCGCGACCCAAGAGGACATCGCGCGGATCCGCGCCAAGCTCGGCCTCGACCGGCCCTTGGTCGAGCAGTTCGTCGTCTGGCTCGGCCACATCCTCAGAGGCGATCTCGGCCGCTCGATCTTCTCCGACCGGCCGGTGGCCGAGCTCATCCTCCAGCGCATGGAGCCCACGCTCGCGCTCGCCACGACGACCATTCTCTTTTCCGTCCTGGTCGCGATCCCGTTGGGGATGGTCGCTGCCTGGCGGGCGGGCTCGTGGATCGACCGGCTCGTCATGAGCTTCGCCGTACTCGGCTTCTCGGTGCCGGTCTTCGTTTTCGCCTACGTCCTCATCTTGGTCTTCGCCGTCAACCTCAAATGGTTGCCGGTCATGGGCTACGTCTCGTTCCGCGAGGACTTCTGGGGGTTCGTCAAGAGCCTCGCCATGCCGACCCTCGCCCTCGGCGTCACCTACGTCGCCCTCATTGCGCGGATCACCCGCGCCTCGATGCTCGAAGTCATCCACCAGGACTACATCCGCACCGCCCACGCCAAAGGCCTGGCCCTGGCACCCATCTTGCTCCGCCACGCCTTGAAGCCGGCCTCGGTCCCGATCGTCACCACGATCGGCATCGGCATCGCACTTCTCATCGGCGGGGTCGTGGTGACCGAGAGCGTCTTCGCGATCCCGGGGCTCGGCCGCCTCACGGTCGATGCCATCTTGCGCCGCGACTATCCGATCATCCAGGGGGTCATTTTGATCTTCAGCGGTGTCTACGTCCTGATCAACCTCGTGATCGACATCGTCTACACCTTCCTCGATCCGCGGATCCGCTATTGAGCCATGGTCGCAGCACGAGCGATCGCGAGCCAGCGCCGGCCGACCCGGGCCCGTTTGCGGCTCTTCGTCCGCCGCTACCCGACGGTGGTCGGCGGTGTCGTGATCCTCACGCTCATGCTCGTGATCGCGGTCTTCGCGCCCTGGCTCGCGCCCGAGGATCCCGCCCGCATCAACCCACGCCTGCGTCTGCGCCCTCCCTCGGCCGAACATTGGTTCGGTACCGACCATCTCGGCCGCGACGTCTTCTCGCGCACGCTCCACGGTGCCCGGGTCTCGCTCTTCGTGGGCTTCACGGTGGCGCTCGCGAGTACGTTGATCGGGCTCGCGATCGGCCTCGTCTCCGGGTTCATCCGCCGGCTCGACGCGGTCGTGATGCGCGTCATGGACGGGCTCATGGCGATTCCGGCGATCCTCTTGGCGATCGCCATGATCTCGCTCTCGCGCTCCTCGATCCGCACGGTGATCGTGGCCATCACCATCCCCGAGATCCCGCGTGTGGTGCGGCTCGTGCGCAGCGTCGTGCTCACGCTGCGCGAGCAACTCTTCGTCGACGCGGCGGTCTCGCTCGGGGCACGGCTGCCGCGCATCTTGGCCGTGCACATCATGCCGAACACGCTCGCCCCGCTCGTCGTCCAGGCCACCTACGTCTGCGCCTCGGCGATCATCATCGAGGCGATCCTCTCGTTCCTCGGCGCCGGGACGCCGCCCGACATCCCCTCTTGGGGCAACATGATGGCGGAAGGTCGGACTTACGTCCTCGTAGCGTGGTGGCTGCTCGTCTTCCCGGGCCTCTTCCTCTCGCTCGTCGTGCTCGCCGTGAACCTCCTGGGCGACGGCCTGCGCGAGACCCTGGATCCGCGCCTTCGGCGCAGCGCCCGCAACCTCTGAGCGTCATGGCGGACGAGCGGCTCCTCGAGGTCGACGGGCTCGCGGTCGAGTTCCGGTCGGTGGACGGCGTGGTCCGAGCCGTCGACGGGGTGAGCTTCGCGATCGGCCACGGCGAGACGCTCGCGATCGTCGGCGAGTCGGGCTCGGGCAAGTCGGTCACCGCCCTTTCGGTCATGCGGTTGGTCGAGCTCGGCGGCGGGCGGATCGTCGAAGGCGCCGTGCGCTTCCGCCGCCAGGACGGCTCGACGCTCGATCTCGTGCGTGCGCCGGCCCCCGTGCTGCGGTCGATCCGCGGCAACGAGATCTCGATGATCTTCCAAGAGCCCATGACCTCGCTGAACCCGGTGCTCACGGTGGGCGAGCAGATCGCCGAAGCGATCGAGCTGCACCAGGGCAAGAGCCGGCGCGAGGCCCGTGCCCTCGCTCTCGAAGCGCTCGAGCGGGTGCGGATCCCCGAGGCCGCGAGGCGGCTCGACGCGTACCCGCACCAGCTCTCGGGCGGCATGCGGCAGCGGGCGATGATCGCCATGGCTTTGGCCTGCCGGCCGGCTCTCCTCATCGCCGACGAGCCCACGACCGCCCTCGACGTCACGATCCAGGCGCAGATCCTCGACCTCATCAAGCTCTTGCAGCGCGACATCGGCATGGCCGTGCTGTTCATCACCCACGACATGGGGGTGGTGGCCGAGATGGCCGATCGCGTGGTCGTCATGTGGCGTGGTCGGAAGGTCGAGGAGGGGCGGGTCGAGCGGATCTTCGAGGCCCCCGAGCATCCCTACACCCGGGCCCTGCTCGCCGCCGTGCCGCGGCTCGGGAGCATGCGCGGCAAGGCTCGGCCCGAGCGCTTCCCGACCGTCGAGTTCGGCGAGGAGGCGCGTGTCACCGCGCCCATCCGCCCGACGGCGCAGCGACCGGCGGCCCGGCCCGACGGTCCGCTCCTCGAGGTCGAGGGTTTGACCACCCGCTTTCCCGTGGGCGGTGGGTTCCTCGGCCGACCGAAGGCGGCGGTCCACGCCGTCGAGGGCGTCTCCTTCACGCTCGGCCGAGGGGAAACCTTGGCGCTCGTCGGCGAATCGGGCTGCGGCAAGTCGACCACCGCGCGGACCATCCTGCGGCTGCAAGAGCCGACGCGTGGTCGGGTGGTCTTCGGCGGGCGGGACATCACGGCCCTGCCGCGTTCTGCCATGGCTCCGGTTCGCCGGCGGATGCAGATGATCTTCCAGGACCCGTACGCGTCCTTGAACCCGCGGCTTTCGGCCCTCGGGCTCGTGGGCGAACCGTTGCGGATCCACGGGCTCGCCCGCGGCTCGGAGCTCGAGGACCGGGTGGTCGCACTCCTCCGCCGGACCGGGCTCGGGCCGGAGCATCTGCGCCGCTACCCGCACGAATTTTCGGGTGGGCAGCGGCAAAGGCTGTGTATCGCCCGCGCCCTCGCCCTCGAGCCCGACCTCATCGTCGCCGACGAGCCGCTTTCCGCACTCGACGTCTCGATCCAGGCGCAGATCGTCAACCTCTTGATCGACCTGCAAGAAGAGCTCGGCCTCTCTTACCTCTTCGTGAGCCACGATCTGGCGGTGGTCGAGCGGATCGCGCACCGGGTCGCGGTGATGTATCTCGGTCGGATCGTGGAGATCGGGCCGCGCGCGGCGATCTTCGAGAGCCCGTGCCATCCCTACACGAAGAAGCTCTTGGCGGCGGTGCCGGTGGCCGATCCGCGCGAGCGCCGCAAGGAGCTCCGCCTCGCGACGGACGAAATCCCTTCGCCTTTGCGCCCCTGGGGTTTCGAGCCGCCGCCCGCGGTCTACGAGGAGGTGGCGCCCGGCCACCTCGTGCTCGTGGAGTGACGCTGGCTCTCAGTCGGGCACGTGGTCGAGGCCGCCGTGCCGGGCCGACCAACCCACCGGGTCGGCCAGGAACGCCTCGACCTCGCCCAGCACCGCGATCGGGAACCGCTCCTCGCTGCGCGCGACGGCGAGCACGTCGCGCCAAGTACAAAGATGGTGGAGCGTGACCCCGAGCTTCTCGATGGTCGCCCGAGCGTGCGGGAACACGTCGTAATAAAAAACGACGAAGGTGTGCTCGCAGATCTGGCCGGCCTCGCGCAACGCTCCCACGAAACCGACCTTCGAGCGACCGTCGGTCGCGAGGTCCTCGACCAAGAGGGTCCGCCAGCCTTCCTCGACCGCGCCCTCGATCCGAGCGTTGCGGCCGAAGCCCTTGGGCTGCTTGCGGACATATTGCATCGGCAGCATGAGCCGCTCGGCGAGCCAGGCGGCGAAGGGGATCCCGGCGGTCTCACCACCGGCCACCGCGTCGAGCCGCTCGTAGCCGATCGCGTGCAAGATCATCTTTTCGGCGAGGTCGAGGAGGGTGCGGCGAAGCCTCGGGTACGAAATGAGCTTCCTCACGTCGATGTAGACCGGGCTCGCCCACCCCGAGGTGAAGAGAAAGGGCGGATCGGGCCGGAACGCGACGGCTTCGACCTCCCACAGCATGCGGGCCACGGTCGAGGCGATGAAGGAACGATCGAACGCGGTCATACTCACCACCCCGTTGCACCCGTGCTAGCGGCTCGCCGCATCCCGAGGAAGGGTGTGCGCCGCAACGGGAACCCGCGTCGGACGCCGCGCTCGCCAACCGCGCCTCCCCAAAGGTTCTCCGATTCCTGCTGGGCCTGACCGCCGCGCTCGAGCGCTCCGATCTCGGGATCCGGAAATCGGTCGCGCGCTCGCCCTCTACCCGACTTCGTCGATCGGCTTCGAAGGCGGGGCGAACTCGCCGCCCCCGGCGAGCACCGCCGTCTCTTGCCGCCCCTTCTGGCGGCGGCCGCGCTCAGCCTCCTCCTGCCCCTGCCGGCCTGCGGCCTTTTGCGGCTTTCGACCCGATCGAGCCGGGTCGATGCCGGGGCGATCGCCGCCCGTTACGGCTCGGTCGGCATCGTGACCTACGTCGCCGCCACGAGCTTTCCGCAGAGCCGTGGGATCGCCTACGAAGGCTTCCTCGCCGCGGTCGTCGCGGTCGTGGAAACCCCGGCGATCTCGACGGGACTTTCGCTCGCCCGACGCGGCGAGGTCGCCGGCTTCGCGGCGCGGCGCCGGCGTGCGCTCGCCCACGGGATCCTCGCCGACGGCTCGATCGTCCTCTTGCTCGCCGGCTTCGCGATCGGCCTCCGCACGGGAGCCGAGGGCGCACGCCGGCCGGAGCCCGTGGTCGCCTCCGGTTTCCAGGGCCTCCTCCGTTTCTTCTCGCGCGACACGGGCATTCTGATAGCCCGCCGGTTCACGGGATTTTCGACCACGAAAGCGGGGCTCTTCGTTTTCGGCTTCGTGATGTCGCTCGTGAGAGCCGGCGTCCCTCTCGCTTTCGCTCGCTCTCGGCATCACCGTCCCCGTCGATCTCCTGGTCGACGTTCCGCTCCGGGCGGCGCTGGCCGACCGGCTCGTGGGCCGAGGGGAGGCGACGTGCCGACCCACGAGCGCAAAAGGCTCGAGGTCGTGGTCGAGAAGCGCCGGGCGCCGGCGGTGCTCGAGCTCTTGGATCGCGAGCCCGGGATCACCGGCTGGGCGATGCTGCCCTGCCTCGGCGGCCGCGGGCACACCGGCTCCCGCTTCGTCCGAAGAGGGCCACCGATGCGCTCGACACGGTCGTGATCCTGGTCCTGACGAGCGAGGAGGTCGCGCACGGGATCATGGCGGTGGTGCTGGAGCCCCTCGAGAATTCGTGGGCATGGCGCTCGTGCGCGACGTCGAGGTCGCCCGGCCGGGTCATTTCCGAGCCGGTTCGACCTCGGGGACCGCTTCGTCGCGGGCGAGCCGTTCGAAAGCTCGGACGAGCTCCCAGCAGATCACGATCCGCCGTTCGGCCGGCAGCCACCGCGCATTTTCTTCCCCGCAACTGGTCAGGCGCACCGTGAGTGTCCGCGGCAGGACGAAGGTCGAGACGATCTCGGCCGCCGCGGCCTCGAGCACGCCCGATTCGCGCAGCCGATCGCGGAGCGGTCGGAAAGCGGGGACGTCGTCGTAGACGATCCGGATCGTGCCGCCGCGGGTGCGGCCCCGCTTGGCGCGGCTGTGCGGTTCGAGGAGCCGGGTCCAGTTCGCGAGGACGCGATCGTATTCCTCGACACAGCGCTCCACGTCTTCGGTCTCGAAGCCGAGCTCCTCGGCGAGATCGGCGAAGCTCGACGGGTCGCTACCGATGAGGAGGCAAGCGAGCCGGGCGAAGCGCTGCTCGTCGACCCCGTGCATCACCCAATAGGCCGGCTCCTCGGGCTCGCCGCGTCGGTCGGCGGCCATCGCCCAGCCGTCGGCCGCGGCCCGCACGAGCTCCTCGCGCGCGCGATCCGGCTCGGTCGGCAGGAGCAACTGGAGGGCCAACTCGTCGACCGCCTCGAAGACGAGCCCGGGCGGGTCGAGCTCGAGTTCGGCGATCAAGGCGCGGGCGAGCTCGGTCGTGAAGGTGGCGAGCGTGTTGCCGAGGACGAACGTCTCGACCGCCGCCTCGTCGTCCTCCGCGGTCGTGACTTCGGGTGCGAGAAGGACCGCGGGCGGCTCGACGGCGGCCGCCGCCGTGCCGCGCGGCAGCGCCGCCCAGACGAACACGAGGAGGAACACCGTCCGAGCGAGAGTGGTCGAAGGCGCGATCATCGATGCCGGCTCGGCCGGGCGCGCGGGCGGTTCACCCGGCTCCCGGCGTCGCCTATGTGGCGATCGTCGGACAGCCGGCAACGGGCGTTCGCTGCACTGCGGCGAAGATCCGTCGCATGGCGCGCGCGAGCACCAAAAGCCGGGTGGCTTCGGCGAGGCTCCGGGCGAGCGCGCAGCCGATCGTCGAGCCCGCGGCGAGCGCGACGGCGAGGGCCACGCCGAACATCAGCGCCATGGCGAGGTTGCCCGCGAGCAGGGGGCACTGGCCGCGCGCCCCGGCCGACGCGCCTTGCAGCACGGCGCTCGGATGTTGGAGGGCGAGCCAGGGAAGGAGCGCCAAGAAGATCGGGACGGTCTCGGCGAAAGCCGGGCCGAAGAGGCGCGGAACGAGCAGGAGACCGAGCGGCGCGCCCAGGCATGCGAGGGCGAGGCCGAGGCCGGTCGCGATCGCGAGCTGCCGACGGAGCTCGGCCCGCGCCGTCGAGGGCTCGGCGCGCAGCGCTCCGATCCGTGCGAGGGCCGATTGGTTCGCGGCATTGGCGAGGACGAGCCCGGCCACGACGAGCGCCGTCGCGAGGTAATAAGCACCGGCACGCTCGGCCCCGAGCACGAGGCCCACGAGGAAAAGGTCGGCTGCGAGCAGGCCCTGGTTGGTGAGCGTGACGAGGGCGAGCGGCAGGCCGAGGCGCAGCATCGCGAACGCCGAAAGGGGTGGAGCCCCGCCCGCGGCCGGGGGTGTCGCCGGGCGCAGGAGCGGCCAAGAGGCGAGAGCCGCGAGCGCCCAGGCGAGGGCGAAGAGGGTGGCCAGTTCGTGCAGGTCCAAGGGCGCGCCGGCGAACGCGAGCAACAGGCACCAGGCGGCCGGGCGGACGAGCAGGAGCGCGCCGGCGAGGATCGGCCGATCGTCGACCAGCGCCAGCCAATCGAGCTGCAGCGCGATCGCGAAGAGGCTCGTGAGCACCAGGGCCAGGGCCGTGACCGTCTCGGGGGCCAGCACCGAGGCACCGGCGAGGAGGAGGACGGTGACGAGGCTCGCGAGCAGGAGACGGACAGCGAGATAGATCGGAAGAAGCCGACGCGGGCCGCCCGCGGTCGCAGCCCCCTCGGCGGTGACGACCGAGCGGAGCCCGCATTCGGCGAGGTGCAGCGCCCAGCCCTGCACCGCGAGCAGCATCGACCATTGACCGAGGATCACGGGCCCGGCGGCCGGGGCGAGCTGCAGCGTCGCGAGCAAACCGAGCCCGGCGGCCGCGGCGCGCGCGCCGCCCAGAGCCGCGAGGCGGAGAAGGCCGCGGCGAGCTTCGGCCGTGATCGCGTTCAACCCGCGGCGAGCCGGCGATAAAGACCCAAGAGCCGGTCCATGACCGCGCTCTCGTCGAGGGCGGCCGGGTCGGGACAGCGGTAGCAACCGGTCGCGACGAGGGCGCTCGCCCGGCGGACCCCTTCGGCGAGCAGCTCGACTTCGGCCGGTCGGACGAAGCCCGTGGCCCCTTCGTCGAGCCACTCCGCGACGTCACCCACGTCCGTCGTCACGACCGGCCGGCAGGCGCGGAGCGCTTCCTTGACGACGGTCGGCGAGGCCTCGTAGCGGCTCGTCACGAGCAGGATCCCGTGCTCGGCCAAGAGCTCGGGAACCCGATCGTGCGGCTGGCGACCGAGCCAGCGGATGCGATCGCGGGCCGGGCTCGTCGCGATCCGCCGGAGGAGTGCACGGGCGTCTTCCCCGTCGCCCGCGATCGTGAGAGTGAAGTCGCCGCCGTCGGCGACGAGACGCTCGAGCACCGAGACGGCGAGCGGAACGTTCTTCTGATGGCTGATCCGGCCGAGGAAGAGGAGGCGGCCCGCGAGCTCGGGCGGCGGTGGGCCGACCCGACGCTCGGCGAAAAGGCGGGCGT
>Ga0197142_1000587_pt1 | contig 33731 bp, 33 predicted proteins | sample GBS60_MetaG_FD_148614 | JGI IMG/M metagenome (GOLD analysis project Ga0197142, IMG submission 148614) | Sediment microbial communities from Great Boiling Springs, Gerlach, Nevada, United States - GBS 60_MetaG | ecosystem: Environmental > Aquatic > Thermal springs > Hot (42-90C) > Sediment...
CCAAAAAGACATAGAAAGCCCAGAGTAGTAGATTTTGCTACTGCTCTGGGCTCTCTGTCAGGACAGGTTGCCTCCTTTTTAAGTGGCCTCATCATCTTTATTTTTCAGGTTACAAAAAGTGCCTTTAATAAAAAAATAAAAAAGGAGGTAAAAAATGATTTTTACTGCCAAAATTAACAACAAATTCACAGACCAAGGAGAAAAAATTGTCCATCACATGATTGTGATGGACATTACGGTAAAAAATAACCCTACCCACGTGCTTGCCCCTACATGGGGCATCGTTATGGAGTTTAAACGCGGAAAAATCACGTGGGACGAATATAAAAAGCGATATATCGCTCTACTAATAGAGCGATATAAAATGAGAAAAGACGAGTTCATAAATATTATAAAGTTATCACGTCAGTACAACGTTGTACTGACATGTTTCTGTCGAGATCCGAACCAATGTCATAGATCATTGGCAAAAGAATTTCTAGATAGCTTGAAAAATCAGATTTAAACCTATTAGGCATTAGGCAGGGAAGTAAATCCTTGCATTTTTTTCTTATAAGAGTTGTCCTGCCATATGCAGTTTTTCGTTGTGAAATTTCAATCAACGGAAAACCAGCAGAACGTGCTCCCGGTTTTTATGAGTCAAATGAGGCCCTTGAATGGTACAAGGGCCTTATAAATAAATACAACCTGAAGCTTGTTATAGCCTGCGCTGATTGGGACGGCGCATGGCTATACAAGTATCTAACTAGTTTAAACAACGTGGTCAAGCTGATATGGCTTGACCCGTTTTGCTGCTCTCGGACAGAGCCCAAGTTGGTGGCTCTGCCTGAGAGTGGATTATTTAACAAGAATGAAAAACAGAAAATTATCTATTCAATAGCCTGTGGCAGTGTCGAACAGGTTACCTCGGCACTGCAGCAGGCTATTAAAAGAATTTGAATTTTTTAGTCTACCTTTAGTGCCTTCAGTCTTGGCTTTGTCAAGGCTGAAGGTGGACAAAGGTTCTCCCTGATCGGCGTAGAACCGGTCGGGGGGATCCATTACAATTGACAGCAGGAGGTCAAGTATGTTTAACCAGATAATCGACAAAATAAACTATGCAAAGACAATTACGGAATTGAAGGATTGTATAAAGGGGATTAACGAAGAAACAAAATTGACTGCTGTAGAAAAACATGCTATTTTTTCCCTGTATAAAGCTAGAGTCAAAAGCCTTAGGGCACAGATTTTACAAGAGGCATATCGTGACAATAGCAAAAAACTCTTCTGGAATTTGTATACATTGTTAAAACACAAGGACCAAGAAGTCAGAAAAAAGACAATACAAATCGTTTACGAAGTAAAGAACATGCTAACTCCAGAAGAGGGAGATTTGCTATTTTCAATGTACAAAACAAGAAACGATGTCAAAGACATAACTTCAGAAGTGTTAGGAGAAGAAGACGAGATGATAACAGAACCTTTTTAACAATCTGACCACTTATCAGGGGTAGGGATTCACCCCCCTACCCCTTTACTTTTGAAGTGAAATTTTTTGGTCTATAAAAAGTGCCTCATTAAAAAAAAAACAAAAGAAAAGTGACAAACCATGAGAAATTTTCCAGTCTACATATAAATATCTTATATGTTATCTCCCGACAAAATTAAGAAATACCCTTTTGAGACAAAAAAACCCCTCCCGGTAGTGCCAGGTATGGTTTAGAAACGGAACTTTTAGCTCAGATATGCTCTTACTTGAACAGCTTGTTTATATATTACTACCAGCCTGATGTTAATGTCAATACAAATGGCGGCACAAAAAGGTAATATTTAAGCAAAATCAGTTCATAGGAGGAAAAAAAGTGAAAACAAGGGTAAGACTAACCGTAAAGCTTTCAGAAAAAGGCCTGGCCTTCATCGACGTGTTAAGAGGTTTAAGGGTATTAAACTCTTTTGTTATATCTGTTTTAAGATACATTCAAACGAACAGTGAAGAACTCGACGTAGTAAAATACCTTACATATAGCTCAGAATTCAAACCCCGCCAGTGTGTGGTAGTGCTTGATCTAGTAAAACACAAAGACATTATAAACTTCATACAACAATCAGACAGGGCATCGATGCAACTTCTAGTAAGTTGTTTTATAGAACAGCTTGCTAGAAACCCAAATCTGATAAAAGAGGTTTTCCTAAACCAGAAGGTAGTTCAATCGGGTTCTTTAAGCATAAGTAAAACTAGAGAAGTTACGGAGCCACCTCAGACTGCGGACACTAAACCTGAAGACTTTGACCTTGGGTTTCTGATTCACAAGTGACGTTATACTAGTCCCCACTTTTGAGTGAGTTCTCTGTAGTGTCTTGTCCTTACTTGTCCAAACTTACTACTTAACCACAAGATTGCTATTGACAGTAAAAACAGGATTACAGTGTACCACGCTGCATCAGGTAACACTGATCCTATATTCCATACCAGAGTGGAGACAGTTTTACCTTTTTCTGGGCCGAAGATCTTGTAAATCCACGTATACGTGGTCTGAACTTTTATAACTTTATAGTACACGATGTGAAACACTGCAAAACACATGAAAGTTCCGAACCCTTTCCCTATTAAAATTCCTTCAATAATTCTGGCTTTGATTGTCTTTACTATACTTCCGTGGTAAACAACAGTAAATATCAGACTTACAAAAAGCACAGTAGCCAGGGCTGGTAGTGCTGTAAGGGCGAAGGCGAATATTTTGTCACTTAGTGATATTGTATCTTTTCCGAAAACTGGCAACGTTTTTTGCATCACACCTAAGCCTAACGGAGCTGTCACAAGTAACGGCAGAGTACTTAAAAAACCATGTTTTAGAATAATTTCCAGAAAGTGTAGTTGTCCTACCGTAGTGATCATCTCTTCAGGTATGTCAGCACTGACCTTTTCAACTATACTATACTGCTCGAGTCTGCGGATAATATCAAACAGACTCTGAGCCTCTTTACTAGTTCCACTTGTAGCAACTACTGATCCTTTATCCTTCTCACCCATTTAAAACCTCCAGAATTACTTCAGATATTTTAGTATTGTAGGTAGATAAGCAAATACAGCGGCTATTATATACAAGATTATGATCGCCCCTGCTGCTCTTACCCGCCTTGCAAATATCAGATAGGTTGCCACTATAATACACGTCCAGGCTACTATCTGTGCTCCTTGTGGACCAAAAAGCTTGTCAGTTATAAAAGCCCAGAAATCATCATAATTTATCTTTGTTATCTTAGTAAACAGGTCATGCATGGACAGCCTCCTCTGTAGTCTGTTCCTCTGTTTCCTGAGAAAGAGCTCCGGTTTCCTGAGGAAACTCTATTAGTATTTCAGGGTCAGGAATTGTTACGACCTCGCCTCTATAAAAGTGTCCTTTTAACCTCAGAAAGAAATTTCTATCCTTCAAGTGGAGAATCGTTGATGCCGTTATCAATTTATCTTCGTAGTCTCTAAGCATAGGTTCGTATATGCCGTCATTCATATTGTGGACAGCCATTTTTTTAAGTATTGTAGGAGACGAACTTTCTATGTACTGAGCTGACTCAGTATGGTTTACTCTGAAGTATACCCACGTTGATATGTTATCAGTTACAGACTTGGCTCCATCTTCACCAATAGCGTCAGTTATCTGAGCTAGGCTTTGTGTAAAAAAGTGTATAATCAGTTTTGCTCCACGGCCTTTGTTAAACAGCTCTGTTATTCCATGATAAAGAACATTATGTCCCTCATCCATGTAGAGGCTTAAAGGAGGATAGAAAGTCTTTCCCTGTGCTAGTAATCGTCCCATAGTTGCCTGAATCATACTAACGACCACCCTTGCAATTATATGGGCTGTCCGTCGTGCAAGGAGACTGCCTGTGTTACAAAAAACTATAACTCCTTTTCCTGTTTCGAGCCTCTTGATAAATTCGTTCTCTGTGGCCCGACCTATGATTTCTCCAGTTGTAGAAGAACTTAAGGCAGTAAGGACTGTTCTTAGAGAGGAACTTACTTTTGCAAAGAAGTCCTGTGGTGAAGATAGAATCTGAGATATAATAGTTACAACCTCATCAGCGTCTCTCCTTATAGAAGGGTCAGAGTGACTTCTCAGGTATTCTATAGAACTTAGAAGGTCTGATAGAGCACTATAACTACACCATCTTTTTACCTCGGCAAAATTTAATTGAAATTCCTGTTCTCCCCGTGCCTTTGAGAGTGTAAGAAGTCCCTTCACTATAGCTGTGCTGACTTCCTGTGCAACATTAATAAAGTACTGCTCTCGTGCCTGGACACCAGAGACTATGTGGTCAATAAGCTCGTCGGGAATCATGAAGTACTTAAGGAGGTTAATTTTTAAGCTAAGTGAAGGATATATAGGGCTGATATAAAGCAGTTCATCCATCCTGCCAGCATAGTATGCTGCTTCCACCACAGTGGAGAAAAGGTCTTCGTCTCCTTTAGGATCGATTATAAACACGTTTTTACCTGAAATTATGTCTTGCATAGCCATAAGTCGGATCATAGACGTTTTTCCACATCCTGTTGTTCCTAGGCATCCAAAATGTTGGAACCGCTCACTTTCAGGGACTACCACAGGGATCTCTTCTATGAGATTATATCCGCTCTGATAGAACTTTATAGGGTCAATCCCATATCCAATAAGAAGATTGCCCTTAGACACGTAATTATCAAAGAGGAAGTCGTAAAATGCTCTGTTCTTAGTTAATCTTATATTGGTCATGTGAAACCCCTCTTAATTGTTTTATTACTGCCTCAAGGGCAGAGACGATGTCCTGGTCCACTTTTTTACGCATTTCAGTCTTGAAGTAGTTTATGGCATCTAAACTACTCCATTGTTTTTTATAAGGCCTCACTGTTGTAAGGGCATCGTATATATCAACGACAGTAACAATCCGCACATAAACAGGTATTTCATAGCCTTTCATTCCGATAGGATAGCCGCTTCCGTCCATATATTCATGGTGCATAAGTGCAATGTTTCTGGCATATTTAAGAACTGTAGAGCCATCCACTCCCAGATGCATCCACGCTGAACCCAGGCTATCGATTATTTCAGCTCCAATATGAGTGTGTTTTTTGACAAGCTCTCGTTCCTCAGGACTTAGCTGTCGTTCTGCCTTCAGCAACGCATCAGATATACCAAGTTTTCCAATGTCATGACTCTCAGTCGCTATAGTAAACTCATCTATTTCTGCATAAGGCATACCGAGGAACTCTCCGATACTAGAAAAAAGCTGTTTTACTCTTGAGATATGTCCTTGACCAAGACCGCTCTTTCTTTCTGCAATTTCACTGAGTGTTCTGAGGAGATTTCTCCTTGAGAGATGGAACATTTTCTTAGTTTTTACATACTTTAAGTAGTAACATTTTTCCCTGAAGAGCTTATAAATTCGTGTATGGATATCAAAAGGGTATATTTCTCCTACTATATAATCAAAAAGGCCTGTTTCGAGCATGTTTATAACCCTTGGGGAATATTCAGGCAGGATCCACAGCACCCCAACACAGTGCAGATTTATGTGGTAAAGGAGTTTTGAGACTGCATCCTCTGTCATATCAGCCTTACACAGAACGACCACGTCGGGCTGACGTTCAAATGCATCTGTGATTGTAGAGTCATTCGCTTCTGATTCACACATGACAAAGTCGTAATTGCCTTTAGAGTTAAGAACTACTTTAATCTCGTTTGCTCGTCTACCAACGAGAGCCACTCGTATAGGCCCCTGGGGTATACAGAATTCCCCTTGGCCATTCTCACTATAGATTTGTGATTCTTTCAACATAATCAACAATATATTACCCGGGCTATTCTGAGAATCCGTTTCAAGAGAATTGTCCTTTTTGCTTGGCATTCCTGCCAGTTGGGGTAAGGGGCAGTAATACTTATATTGTAATGGTTGGGGCTATTGACATAAATTACAAATCGGGAAAGGAAAAAGCTACTAGTGACAGTTCTACATTACCACCTATAGGTTATATAATACTCAATACTCGTGAAAAGATCAAAATAAACGGATATATAATCTCTAAAGACGAAACTCTTGTTCAGCTTTCGCTTGATGAGTACTTAGCACGAATAAAGGCGAAAAAAAGTCCTGACTTTGTAGTTGCAATAACAAACAGTAAGCTTGCTGATGATATGATCTTTTCTATAACTTCTGATAACCTGTTCCACTTTCCGTGTAGACCGTTCCCTATTTTTATGATTATCAATGATCTTAGTGTTTTGATGTATAAACTCAACAGGATATGTGTAAAGCTCAATAACTCAGGTAGCGACTACAGGACAATATTATCTGGCTTCAAGAATGGGATTGACTTTATCGACAATAATCTTGAGCATATACAGTTTTATGGGAGGAAAATAATTAAGTTTTATCAGACTTTACGAGAAGTTACAAATAGTTACACAAAGATTATCCAATCACATAACAACGTAGGAAGAGACAACATAGACTTGGACTTCTTACAACATCTGACTGAACTTGTAGAAACATATGATAATCATCCTGTCAGTCACATTAGAACTTTAGGCAGACTTGCTTTCGATATAAGCAAGTTAATGGGACTTTCTGAACCTGAGGCAAAAAACATTGCTATAGCTGTAAAGCTTCACGACGTAGGAAAGCTTTTTATACCCAAGATGTTACTCGGACATCGTGTTGAGGCATCTACAGAGCAAGATTGGGAGGTGTTTCATCCCCACACGAGATTTGGGACACTATTAGTTAAAAGAGTCATTAAAAATACCAGTTTCAAAGAAACTGTAGCCAACGTAACATTATATCACCATGAAAACTATAATGGCTCAGGCTACTGGGGTAAGTCTGGAGATGCTACTCCTTTTGAAGCGAGGCTAACACGTGTGCTTGATGTCTGGGATTCGTTACAAAGAGCCAGGCCGTTCAGAGAGAGAGCTTTATCCTTCAATGAGGCCACAGAGTTCATAACATCAAAGTCAAAGACTCACTTTGACCCTGAAATAGTCAAAGTTCTGAAGAAGGTCACAGATAAAAACCATGGTTATACAAAGCATAAATCCCACAACCCACTGGCTTGTCACGAAAATTAAATCCCTTCATCAGGAACTATTTACGAGTAAGCTAGAATTCTGGGATGAGGGATATTTTTCCACACTGAGACCTTTTGTGAAGGAATTTTATTGGAACAGTCAGGCATCTATAAATGTCTTCCGTGTTAAAGGCACTCAACATCCCGACTACCAAGGGCTAACCTGGATAGAATTTCTTGAGACTGGAAAGAGGATGCCCCTCAACCTCAGTCTGTTTGAGCAGAATCCAGACTACTACCTAACCTGCTCCAGCAAACAACCTACAATGTTCTATCAAGGGATTAACGGAGGGCATCTCTACATTGGAGGAGATGGCAATCACAGAACTGCAATAGCAAGGGCATATTTTTATATTGAAGGCAGAAATGTGCTTCACGGTGTGGACCTGAAGGACTACAGGATAGACTGGGAGATGAGGCACGTATTTGGTTTAATCCAGGAGGTTGTCGCCCTAAGAAAACTTTCCTACATTGTGGAGCCTCATCAGAGACCTATAAAGCGTATTGACTCAGGTTCGTGGATGGAAGAAAAATATGAAGTCTTGATTAAAGTGAAGGACTTGAACAAAAGAGAAGAATTTCTGTTGGACATAAAAAGTGCCTATAAGTTTCTTGAAGACATTAAGAAAGCGAAGTGGAGAAGGTTTTTAAGTTTTTCAATTTAAAACTGGAAAAATTAAAGTATAGTGAGTTAAAATATTGCCAATGCAGAAACAGTTATCTATAGAGGCTACTCCTGTATTTACACCTTCTGAGATTCAGAAGCTTATTGAGGTAAAAGTTAACTCTTTACTTCTCAATTCAAACTTAAGTTTTGTTATTGTAGAAGGCATCTTAGGGGAACTGAAACTGAAACCCACAGGCTATTATACAGGGACATTGAAGGATGTTACAAAAAATGCCTCGCTTACGCTTGATCTAAACGAAACCCTTTTTAAAAAAGGCATTCCCTACCAGCACAAGCCTGTACGTATTCAAGGAATCTTAAAGCCTGTTATGAGACAGGGAATAGAAGTTCAGTACGTTGTTGACGTCAGCAAGTTAGAACCAAAGGTTGAGTTAAACGATGAATTAAAGGAACATGAAACGTCGCTTTTTGAACTTATAAGAACCAGCAAGAAAACTTCTACTTCGTTTCCTGAAAGAGACAGATACAAAATAACTGTTATACATCCCCAGTCGAGTTTTGTGGTAGCTGACTTTGAAAACAGACTTGAAGACCTGATAAAAAAGAACTACGTAACTATCACACATAAACCCGTGAACATTCTTGACTCAGACAGCATTATCAAAGCCATAAGAGGCTCATCGGGAGATATAGTTCTGATAATACGTGGTGGAGGTAACGACGGAGAGTTTGAAGTGTTCAACACTCCTCAGCTTATTAAGGCCTGGACGGAAGTAGATGCCTTCAGGATTACAGCCATTGGTCATTCTGAGCACAGGACTATTATTGACTTTTTTTCGCACTACAGTGCGGACACTCCAACTGAGGCAGGAGTGTATATAATGCGTAGGATTGAAGAAGTGAGAATGCTAAAGGAGTACCGAGACGGTCTTACAAAACATAGGGAAGAGACCGTAGGTTATATGAAGAAGATTCAAGAGCTTCAGAACAGGGTTTATAAGCTCAGTATTTACAGAACTACCACAGTGGTTCTAAGCCTTCTGCTTTTCGGACTGGTTTTGTATTTACTAATCCAGAAATGATTGCAGATGTTTTAAGATTTAAATAAACTTAAGGGACTATTTGAAAAGGAAGAAGAAAACAGTGAGTAGAAGGGCCTTTGAAAGTAGACTTAACATACTCCTTTCTGAACTGCTAAACGAACGTGGCATTATCTCCCGTTCGGAGATAATTTCTACGGGCCGTAGAGACTTGGTAGTTTATCATCAGGGATTGGTGTGTGTACTTGAAGGGTCCTACTCAAAAAACGATGCTGAAAGAGATGCCAAGCTTAGAATTGAACAGCTGAGTGCTGACATAGCCCTTGCAGTTCACTATAATCCTGAGGTTTTTCATCAGGATCTATCTGAACTTGAGATAAAGAAGAGACTTTCAACAACCAGCCTACCTGTAAGGGTGATTGTTCCAGAAGATATATCAGAGACATTACTTAAAGTTCTCTATGGAAAAAATGTAATCGCAACGCCACTTAGTGGCTGGTATGATCTCGACATAAATTCGCTTATAGTTCTTTTACAGGAGGTAGGACAATTTATCCTTTCAGAAGAGGCTATTAAGAAGATCAGCAGTGAAGTGGATGATCTGATCAATACATTTGTAGAGTTTTTATCACACCACAGGGGTTCAGATACAATAGCTAGAAACCTTTACAATGTTCTGTATAAATTATATGGGTTTTCTATAGGAAAACCTGAAAACATAAAAGAGGCAATATTCGCCCAGTCGATACTTGCGATCCTGTTGAGCTGTATCTATTACGAAACCGTTAGATATGCCCACAATCTCAGACCCCTTAAAGGATGGGCAACTAATCCACACACTACCCTTCTGCAGGCATTTAACGATATTCTGAGTATAGATTACAGGGAGATATTTGAGACTTCAAAAGAGATGTTGAATTTCTTTCCTCCCTCGGAGAGGTTTTTTGAACACATTATTGATATTGCGACGAAGATTGCTTCCCGGAAGGCTCTTCTTAGGAGAGATTTTGCAGGGCGCATATATCACAAAACAGTTGGAGAATGGAGCTTAAAAAAAGGACTGGCCACTTATTACACAGAGATACCGGCAGCGTATCTTCTGGCATTCTTGGGAAAACCAAGCCTTTCAAATATATGTGACTTTGCATCTGGCAGTGGCACCTTACTTGTAGCCACCTACAGTGCAGCCAGTAGTTCCTACAGGCTCTCCTTACTTAGAAATGGCATTGAAAAGGATCCTAGACAGATAGAAACCGAATTTCACAAAAAGTTTATTGAGTCATGTTATGGTTTTGATGTTTTGAGTTATGCAACCCAGATAACAGCCATCAATCTAGCACTTCACAGCCCTGAGACTCCTCTTGAAAGGTTTTGTATTTTTACAATTCCTCTGGGGGCAAAAGATGGAGATATATCTCTAGGTTCACTGGAACTTGCCAAAAAGCATGGATCGATACTCGACAGACTTAAAGCAGTACAACAAAGAGGTCTTGATGATAAGCAAGTAAGGTTTCTTGAAGAAATCAGGAAAATCCAACCGTTTGATTTTATAATTATGAATCCTCCCTTTACAAGGGCTACAGGCAGGGGAGGCAGAAAAGGCGGTGGACTTTTTGGTTTTATAGCTGACCAAAACATAAGGGCTGCAGTAATCAAGGAATACACACAATTCAGAAAAGAGGTAAGAAACGAGCTTATCAGCTGTGTAAAAGGATATCTCAAGAATTCTGGTTTAGATTTTCTACTTAAAGATAAAGACTTTGCTTCATACAAAAGCATAGGACAGGCGGGGGAGGGGCTTCTTTTTGTCTATCTTGCTGATGTGATGGTAAAGAATAATGGGAAGATATGTTTTGTCCTGCCTAAGAATTTTTTGAGTGGCACAAGCTGGTTTCTCATGAGAGCATTGATTGCAAGCAAGTACCATCTCGAGTCTGTAGTTGTAAGCTACGATTCTGATCATGGCTATAACTTTTCAGAGTCTACTGATATGAGTGAGTGTCTCATTGTAGCCAGAAAGACACTAGACATTTCCACGAACACCAATACACAGTTTATAATCCTTTTGAAAAAACCAGAGACGAGTGTAGAAGCAATAGCCCTAACGAATAAGCTTGAAGACAGCGAGAGTAAGCAGTACATCGAGAGTGGAAAGGCCGCAGCCTTTGTGGTTAAAGTAAAACAGGATAAGTTACAATCCTGTCTTGACAACTGGGGAAGGTTTGTCTTTCTGCCAGATCCCGGGGTGTTAAACTTGGTGGAAAATATACTGGAGGGCACAATAGAGATTGGGAGACATAGAAAAAAGGTACCTCTAACAAGACTGAACAATTTGATTAAGTCAATCGGGATTGACAGGCATCAGTTTTCTGACAATTTTAAGAATGTTTCAAAGCAGGTCCCGGGAAGTAAGGCGGTAGTATATGGAGGAAAGGAGAGTTCCCGAAAGACCATGGAGATAAAGCCAAATGCGTATGTTTTACCCCGAAACAAAGGGAGAAGCCTTTTTCAAGAGAAGGCTGGCAGACTTCTGGTTCCTGATAGAATAAGAGTTGATACTGCCCACGTGATTTCAATGATTTGTACTGAGAATGTTTTATCCAATATTTTTTATGCACTGAAACTTAAGGAAGAAAACATACACAAGCTGAAGGCTTTGTGTTTGTGGCTAAACACAACGTGGGGGGTATTAACTGTCCTAGCCAATAAACAGGAGACTGAAGGAGGCTGGATAAGTCTCAAGATAAGTCAGTGGAGGTTACTGCCAGTGTTGAATGTGGATCAACTCTCAGATAGTAAACTTAAGCTCCTAAGTACAATTTACGATAAATTTAAAAGACACGATATGGGAAGGCTTCCCAAGCAATACCGTCCTCAATCCTGGCACATACGTGGGAAGCTTGATACTGAATTTCTTAATGCCATGGATATTCAAGTATCTCCTGAATCTTTGTGTGAGCTATATGAACAGATCTCTGCTGCTTTAAGACAGTGGTTAGGAGGTTCTTGAGACATTCAGGCAGGCAGTAACCCGGACTTTCCAAGTAAAATAAAACTGATTCAAGAGAACCCATCACTTTAAACTTTCAGAGATTCAGTCGCATAAGTTTCTTTTCGGTCGGAATTGTTGTTTGTTTTGATTTATGTTCTTCGCTCCAATATCTCTAGGACTAATTTTTTATAAGCTTCGATGTCCTGCTGAAGCGGCTCGTCAAGAGGAGTCATAGAAAGAAAGAGAGATAGGTGATTCCAAAGAAGTTTTAAAGTTTCGTCAGACAGTTTGAAAGGTTTATTATTGGCGTTTTTAAGTGGTTGCATATCTGCTTTGTGAATAGGTTGAATAAGCTCAAACCGTGCTGCACTTTCATAAATGATACCTTTAGATGACGGACTTATGTAAAATAAATTAGGAAATAAAAAAGCTTGAGTTTTTATTATATACTCCTGAGAGTGTCTATCTTTAAATCTGAATACAGGGAGACAAAGTACAATCTTCTCTACTTTACCTGTATTTAATCTATAATTGTAAAGCCAATCGGTTTCACAGTACCCCAATACAATTACAGGCCTTTCTTTACCCTGTAAAATAAAAAGTCTATCGTCTGACTGTAAATTAAGAAACTTGAGAGGCAGATTCATCTGAAGATTATCGTTAGGGTTGTAGTTTGTTATTTTGAATACAGTGTCCTCTTCCTTCTCTGGATTGTAAAATTCTAACTGTAAAACCTTTGGTGGAGTAAGTGGATATTTAACAAAGGCACGATACAGCTGTCCAATTTTGAAGGACATTCGCTCCTGCAATTCAAGCTCTTCGTAAACTTCATCAATGATCCAGTCAATTCCCCTCTTTCCAGTCATTAAGCTACTTTTCAACTGAGGAAATATCTATTTTTACTCTTCCTTTCAATCTCCCGAGGTCTGCCGCCTCGTCTTCATCCCAGATTCTAAGCACTTCATAGATTTCTTCAGGATACACAGGCCTGGAAGGGGAAGGTATTCTCTTCAGTTTTTCTCTAATTGACTGTGCAATTTCTCTAAGTTTTCTTTTTTCTTCAAGGCTCAGGGTAATCTTTTTAGGTGTCTCTCTTTTGCTTACTTTACTGAAATCCAGAACTTCCCCCCTTCTGGCACAAATCATTGGTTCTGTTTCAAAATAGACAAAGTCTAACAACCTAGGTAGAGATTCTAAACCAAATTCTGTCCAAATTCTGTGGAGGTAATTTTCTATTTCAGTACCAACAGGACCGATACTACGTGATCTATCAGGAATTACTTTTCTGAAGACCTTTGCTGAACTAATAGCTTCTTCTTCCAGATTTATCCCGGCGTAAGACAGAACTTCCTCGACTTCTGGAGTGTATGGTCCGTATTTATAAAACATCCACTTAAATCCGGTATAGGTTCGTCCATGGTCTCTGTAGTATTCAACGTCAAGAAGATAGAGAAGTTTTGTGAGTCGAACTATCCCAATGGGAAAATAATCTTCTTCAGCTCGTCTAAGGAAGTAATCGATTACTCTTAGTATGTCTTCTCTTCTATCCATGCTATCATATGTTTTACGGAAACATTCACAAAGTTCAACGTAAAAAACTCTCCTTTTATAAAATAGCTGACATTTTCAGTGATGTCAATTTTTAAAAACTTATAGCCGGATTAACAGATTTTAAAAGGGCCACAAGCTTGGTTCAAATGCTCCTTGACTTTCGGCCCCTCCTTTGGTAATATTAGACAAGGAGGTGCCGGATGAAAGGACTTCTTTCAGTAATCATCATTGGCGGGGCAGTTTATCTAATTACAGCTGGTTATTATGGAATAGCAGGAGTTCTCGCACTTGCTACGTCACCTGTGTTGATACAAGCTTTTACTGGCCTAGCAAAATCCAGGGCAGATAAAACCAGGAATATAAGATCGCAGCTTGAAGAACAGGCTAAAAACACGAAATTGCAGCCTGAAGAACAGCCTAATACCAACCACACGGTTTTCGACAATAATTCGACGTGGCTCAAAGACGAGTTTGGGTTTGGGTTCCCATATAGCATAACAAATCCAGCACACCCACTACATGATACTTTTTTTCCATTTAAAAAGGTTTTCGACAATAAGTTGAAGTTGTTCAACGATGAGTTGGGGCTTGGGTTCCCATGGAGCATAACAGATCCAGCACACCCACTACATGATACTATTTTTTTTATTAAAAACAACGAAGACTAAAGCACGCTATTGTATTAAGTTTTTTAACACCTCCCGTTCCTGTCCTTCCGGGATAGCGTCGACGCCGTGAGTTTTGCTATAACTTCCCCGAATGGTTTTAATCTCTTGCCACGGGGATAACCATTTGACTTTTTGCTGTCCGTAAGGTAATATACTTACAGTAAGGAAAAACTGTGATGTAGGGGGAAGAAAATGACGCTTAGTGATTTTGAAAAAATTATACCTGTTTTATTTCCAATTGTAGTGTCACTATCAGTGTATCTTCTTTTAAGAAACCATCTACATCACAGAATTAGTAGAAAGATATTTTTGATTTTTAACACAGCCACAGCTATACTGGCAAGCTATTTTATATTAAATAACCAGTTAGTAGCAGCCGGAATAGTGGTTGGTTTAACATTGTTGGTAGGTTGTGTGGTAACGCTCGTGATAGGTACAAAAGGGAGACGTTACATACCAGATGAAGACGACGAATGGTCAGCAGCTCCCAAAATGAGTTTTACTTGGATGGCACTTTGGGGGGACAATGAAAGAAAAGAAGAATAAATAGTAAGCTATTTTTCCTAATTAACGACTGTTTTATTTACTTCTGTTTTCTTCCAAAACCAGTATGCCCCTCGAGCCTCAATTAAAGACTCTTTCGAAATAATAACTGAAAGCACAGGATCACACACGTAGTTATCTGTGTCAAATGGATATATCGTTATAGTTCTATTTTCAAGAAAGTAATCAAACAGAGTTTCTGGAATAGGAACTTCTATATCATTGATCTTTACAAGTAGTCCGTAATCTACAAGATGGATAGAAACATTATCATCTGTTATTCTAGATAAATCACACCCTGTTAGGTCAACTAGAGCTATAAGCCCACCGTTAACCTTTAAACACTTTAAGACCATTACAATTCCTCCTTTAATCTATATTTATAGGTCGCCCAAACTGGTCATATAAGACAGGTTTATTGGCCTCAATTTTTTGAGGTGGTTCGGCTGGAGAAGGTTCATTATAAGAAGGTTTATTATCAAGTCGACTACGCTCTTTCAGATATCGATCTCTAAGCGTGAAAAAATCCTTAGCCCCATCCACTGCCCTTTTAGCAGAACCACCAAAATATATAACATTTACTTGCGCGGAATTAAGATTTGTTAAATCAGTACCTGGAGGGGCTACAAAACCCAAAAGACTCACCTTTGCCCCTTTCTCAAAGTTCATCATAAACTGATGCCACCATGTAACCTGTTGTCCAGCATCTGCCTTTTCAAATAATTTTGTTCCGTCTAAGGAAAACTCTTGTCGTGACACATATCCACCCGTAGATATTTCTCTCTTACTTATAGATGAAAACTCTTGTCTTACCTTCCCGTCAGGACCTATTTGGACTTTACCTACACCGTATTGCCACTAAGCAAAAAAAAGGCACCGCTTACCGGTGCCATACAAACAACAGAATTAACAGCGCAAAAAGCAGCCCTAATATTGATTCAACTAGTATTTTTTGACTCTCAAATTGAAATTTTATTTCCTTCTGACATGTTTTTTGATCTTGATCCGGCTTAAGGTTTCTAAGTACAAACCAATCTTCTTGACGTAAAGGTACAAACCAATACTTTGGTTTCACTACTCCTCCTTATAAAAAATAAAAGCCACCTAAGGTGGCTACATCACTTTTCATTTTTTACTCTAGATATTCCTGCTTATATATTACGGACTCAGCAACCGTGTAATATATAAACATGATCAAAATTGCATTACCTGACGATCTCACTATCAAAATAACCACCTTACGTGGAGACACACAGGTTTATGATATCGTTCAGAACAGATATAAAGGCAAGGTTTGGACTTACATTACCATTACTGAAAACAACGTCTTCCTAGAAAATGCAGAAGAGACGTTTCCAATAGCTGTAGATGCTATGCTTGTGCAGATATCCGTTAAGGATATCAAAAGACGGGTCTACGAGCTGACCAACAATCCTGACGTCCTTTTGTTTGGTGCTAATGCAATCAAAGAAGGAGAAGAGCGAGAAATTCTTGCGAAACTTATTTCATAAAGTCAATAATCTTATTATAATGAAGGATTCCCGCCTCCTGCCCTAAAAACTACTAGTCTATTCATCATAGTAGCCGCAATCTACATATCTATGATAGTCTGCCCCTCCTGGACGCATTTGCCCTGTTCCAGTAAAGTTGTTTGGGTCAAGGTCATGAAGTGGGTCACAAACCTCTTTTTGCCATTCAGGTAAGTATCCAGAAGAGCACACTGCGCGTTCTGTTTTTATTTCTGTATCTGTTAACACCCCAATCAAAATCAAAACACCTATTCCTATAAAAAGTGCTAATATAAGTAAGATTTCCATATTTATTACCTCCTTTTAACAATAGCTTACCTAAAAATTACCTTCTTGTCAAGAGCACGTCAAAGTAAAAGCAAACTGTTATCTCATTGTTATAGTTACTATTGCTCTTGATCTGGCAATTCTACCTCAGAAGGGACAGGGGGTAGTTCGCTTTTTCTTTTTTCGTCCAGGTAGAACTTACGCCCTTCCTGAAACATTTCAGATAAGTGTCTCTCAAACAACTCCATTTGCTGGTCTTTTGACAAGCCCTTGTTAAATAAACTGTTGTAGTAATCATGTAACTTATTACGGACTACGTTTGCATTTTCAGCAAGCCTTTTTACGTCACCGAGTGAAAGATTACCACCTACACCAAACACATTGCCCAAAAGTGTATTAGCACCCACGCTGAAATTTGCACCTTTCTGTTTCATGTGTTCAAAAAGCTGTCTAAAATATTGCTGAAAAGCCCCTGTGGCTTCATCCATAAAGACCTCAGCAAGCTGTCGGTTAGGTGCAGGGCCAAACATGTCAGAGTATCGTTCTTTAATAATTCCTTTTTTACCATGGAGGATATCCCAGACGTCATTACCTACAGTTGTCTTATTACCGTACAAGTCTGTTCTGTAACCGTGATAAACCGTTTCTGTGTCACCAAATTCTCCCTTACTTACCGCCTTTGTTATTCTCTCCCAGCCTTTCGTATGCGAGCTGAAGTCCTTACTACTAAACTCTGCCCCGGTGGACGTCTGCACAGTAGCTATCCTGCCAGTATTTGGGTCACTTGTAATGTTAAAATAAACAGCCTCGCCCCTTTTTATTGCTTTTTCTATGTCCCTTGCAGCATTATCTAGCTTTGCTTCCTTAAGGGCGGTTACAATATCCTGCATCCTCTGTCTGTCTTGAGTGTCTTTAGGATTAAGCACAATGTTTGCTGTGCTTTTCTTCAGTTCCTCATAATTCTTACCATGAACTCGGTGATCATAATTAAACTCCTCACTTCTACCACCTGTTGAGACAGATATCGTTGCGGTTCCACCTTTAAGGTCTCCCCCAATGTCAAACGACATGGACCTTCCAAGGTTAGACCTAATAAAATTCGCCACGTTTGTAGCACCAGCTGCCTCTGCCATCCTCGCATATTCAAGCTGTTGATCGATGTTGCTCGTTATAATATGCTGTCTTGCTCCTTCCTTCTGGTCTGCTCCTACACCGCTTACCATCGAGGCCTCAACAACGTTGCCCTTTGCGTCAAGAACCATGGCTCCTGAATATAAACGACCTTGAGCATCCTTAAACTGACCTCTAATTGTCGTAAGGTCTCCTGTTTTTATGACTTCAGAACCAGCCTGGGCTTTAAACCCTATACCGTTATAACTGAATTCTTTCTCCCGAGAAAGAATCCCCTCTGCTCTGGCAATAATCGTCTCTTTTGTAGTAGGATCTGTAACAGTAGTACCTCTAAGCCGCTGTCCTGTGATTGGGTCCTCGATGTCGATAGTTTCGGAAACCATGCCGTCTCTATACACTACGCCATGGGTACCGTCCTGTAGTTCAAACACTCCAAAAGCAAGATTTCCTGCCTTGTCGTATCCCGCGTTTATGAGCTTCATCCCCTCCTGTACTCCTGAAAAGCCCATTTTCCGGAATTTCTCAGCAAGTTCCTTGTCTATTACACTTCCTCCCTCTTGCCACTTTCTAAATGCTGACACGTCACCCCCAAACAGGGTGTTAGCTATGCGCTGTTGCATTGCAGTAGATCCAAATCTACCAAGTTCACCTACTACATTTGCACTAGTCTGGGCACCAACAAGTGAAGTAATTCCTCCAGTTTTATCAATCAACTGTTGTGTCGTAAGTGTCCTTGTTGCCAAACCAACACCGTCTGCAACTGCACCTGCTTTCATCCATTCTCTTGGGTCATATCCTTGAGCAAAGCCTGTTCCCATGTATACAGCAGTAGCCTCTCTCTTTATAGCAGTATGTGGAGCTTCAGGTGTTAAAGTAGTATGGGCAGCATGGGATGTAGAGGACTCAACACGGCCCATAACTGTTCCACTCAGTGTAGTAAGAGCATAACTGCCAAACTTAACAAGCATACCTGTTATAAGGGTAGCAAACAGCATCCCTGCACCACGCATGTATCCAAACATAGCAAGGGCCTTTGTCCCTGAATCAGGCAAATAAAACAGTGCATCAAGCCCAAGTTTTCTTGCTCTGACTACTTCTAAAACGTTCAGTCCCATATCAACAGCTACCTGATGCATTAACATGTCCATAACTCCAAACACTGTTACCCATATCATCATTCCAAAAATCAGTGACAGAGCCCTTCCGAAAAGTGGTGTAACTACAAACAAGACGAGAAACGGTATAGCACTTAAAGAAATCGCTGTTACTACTGCCCTTACAACAGGAATCCATTGATTAAAGGTTATCCACATAACTCCAGACTCAGTGCTTTTCGTAAGAGAGATCTCGTACCCAGGGGCTGCCTGTGCTGCTGCGTCAGCAAACATCTTACCGAGGTATATCTGCCTTAAAAACCCCTGTGCCGTAAGCCCCCAAAGACCATCCTGGTCAAGCCATTTTAGTCCGTTTTCAACAGCCCGCCGACAATCCTGGAGATTTACTGTGTCAATACCCACGTTTCTACACAACTGAAGGAGAGTATCGTTCCATTGGTTATCCTGACCAATTGCGCTGTTTATGTGTTGATAAGCATTAGTACAGGAGGCTACGTACCCATTAGGGTCATCCCTCGTGTAGATAACAGTAAAAACAGAAGGGTTTTGGGACTTTCTGAACACGTCTGTAAGAAAATTAACACTGTCTGATTTAAGGTTGTTAACGTCTATCTCTGAGCCAGGACGGGCTATCTCGAAAAATACACACTCTTGAACGAACTTAGTTATTGTCCTATTAAGATAGGCATCTCCAGATGAGCCAGGCTCAAGACCATATTTAATCGCATGCAGTAGCACATCAACTCCAACTCCTCCAGCATTCAACTCATAACTCAAAGGATTTGTAGTAGCACCTTCAACTATATCCTTGATGCCTCTTTCTACGTAATTCAACAGACCTGCAGGCACAGCAATTCCCATAGGGACATTACTTACAACGGCATTTCTGTTAAGAACAGGATCGTAAATATAAACCTTCCACGATGGTCTTAGAAATACCAGGTAAACTATCACTCCCATCAGAATAGGATAAGTCCAGCCAAAGGCACTTCCTCTTACTCCTGTCAATAAACGCACGTAGGCAGACATCCCACCAAAAAGGATTGCTGCTACAGCTATTACGAAAAAAAGTCCTTTGTAGTCATCGCTGCCAAAAACAGCAGCTATCCTCTGGAAAGCATCTTTTACAGGGACAAAACCATTCCATGTATAATACTCAACCTTTTTTCCGCCAAAGTCAATAGGAGCACTATAGACAGCCTCAACACCTAAGATAACTAGTAGTAAAACAAACAGTCCTATTGCTACAATTCTTCTCATCGGCTACGTCCTCCTCTCTTCGAAGTATCAACACTAAGCAGCATTGTAATGAATTTATCTCTGATCTCCTTTTCATACTGGACATATGCAGCAGCTGCATCTAAAGCGTGAGAAAGCTCTGCAAGAGCTGCCTCCTCTGCTTTCTGAAACACTGGACTAGACTCAAGCTTTGTAAGCTGTTCTGTGTACCTTGTTAAGGCGTCTTTAAGGCTGAGTAATTCAGGTATAACCTGGCAGGTTTCGGGTTCACTTAACCTTGCCATATTTCTTTCAATATCAAAAATGGTCTTACGGGCCTCTTTTAAGGCAAATCGTATTACGTGAATAAGATAGGTCTGACTCATGTACTTTTTAACAGCAAACTCAACACTTGGCTCGTTAGCTATAACAGAATTGACCACTGTTCTGTAAGCAGGAGCTGGTATAGTATCAAGAAAACTCTTCTCATTTAGGTTGAGTGTACCTTTACTAGTCATTTTAGACTTAATCGCATTATAGTATGAATCAACCATTTCAGCAATAGTTCTTCCTGACATATTTCCACACGAAAAATTGTTTTCCCGCTTGAGAAGCTGAACCTCTGAAAGAGTTTTCCCTTCGAGACCTTTTGTGTCTAGACATGAGGGTTGGACTGTATAGGCTATCCCTTTGTTTGTGTTGCCTTCCCTTTTATACTCTTTCCGAATATCTCCTGCAACGGCACTTACGAACCTCCAGAGCTCAAGGCCTCCTATAGAGCCCCAGTTTTTCTTTGCAAAGATATACTGAACAAAACTATTTAGACCATCAAAATCAATTAGTGCTCTTGCATTAGCATTACACCCTTCTTGCCTGTCACTAACAGTTGTCTTCGACTTGTAATTGTTTGACTTAAACGCATCAGTTATACCCTGCCAAAAGTTTGATGCCATATCTTTGTATACCTGTGTAGCCCTATCTGCCTCGTTGGCTAGCTTCTCATTTTGACCTCCTGTAAGGGTATTCATTGTATAAGCAACTAGGGCCTTTGATGCCTGACACTCGTCAAGCTGTAGAGAATTAAAAGCATTAGCTATTGCCTCCATAGTGGAAAGAATCGTCTGACACTTCTCACATAAAGTTGACAGAGCGAGATTAAATGCCATAGCCGGGGCAGTCTGAAGAATTCTTTCTAGTTTTTGAACTAAGTACTCAGGGTTTAAGTATGAAAATGAACCTAGATATATATCAATTCCACCACATCCTGTTCTAATCCTTGGGGGTTCTATACTAAAAAGATAATCGCTTTTTACAGGATACCTCACTCCGACACTCCCAAAGCCAACATATCCTCTCTGCTGACCCTCGAATGTTGAAGGACCAATAAATTCAAAATTCCCTACCATATCGTCAACCCAGTCGGCCTGGGTTTTTTCTGAAAAAGCACATAACATTGATAACACTAAAATAATCGCAATTACGCGTTTCATTTTCCACCTCCTAGATGATCTATGTATATTAATGGATCAAAACTTCCACCTTTCTGGTGTCTCATAAGCCACCACTGTTCTGGTGTTATCTCTTTATTTACGAATCTAAGAGCCCTGTAAAGAAGCTCCTCTAGTTCCTCAAGACTTACAGCTCCGTAAGTTACAGGCATCCACTCGTTGCTGCCACGCTGAACAAGGATCACCGTAGGTGTAATAGTCACGTTAAATCTTTCTGCAAGGTCAGGTCGAAATGTTACGTCAACGTGTTTAACTATCCAGCCTTGGTAGCGGCTGGTAAACATCTTAAGCACACGATCCATGACTGCACAGTAAGGACATCCTTCCTTTTTAAAATACAGAAGGGCATGATTCTGACTACGTTGGTTTATATAATCAACTTTGTCTTTATTCACTTCTTTAAGATAAGCCACTCTTCCTCCATAGGTTATTGGAAAGTCCTTTGTCATGTTTAGTGTGGGGTCTGTGGTGGTTACAAAGTCTGCTACTGCTGCATAAGCCCTTGCCTTTCTAGCAGCAATGTTTTGAAGGATAAGATACTCCTTTACGTCGTCAACAGAAAGTGTCTGGATTGCCCTATGAAGAGACTCCTTCATAAGCTTTGCATAATCATCAGGATGCATGTTCCACAGGTCATTATAAGTGTACCGCTTAAGAACTGGAACATACTCGGGTTCTTCTTGCTTTTCCTGTTTTTCCTGGGGGTCTTCTTTCCAGTACCAGCCGCGTCTTTTGTCTTTCCACCAGTTTTTTGGCAAAGCTTCAGCCTCTATAATGTCGGCTTTGGAAACAGAAGAGGGGGTTTCCTCCCCCCAGGCTGGAAAGACTGTTAGTAAAATCCATGCTACTACAAGATATAACATCACTTTTTGATATTACCTTCCTGCCAGGGGGGTTTAAAGGTGGAAGGAACTCCCTCAACGGTAGTTCAAGGCCATCAGAGTCGTCTAAAGGAGTTCTGGATGGCGTCAAAACAGAGGAACCAGGCGGGACATTACGTGTTTTACGTCTACAAAACCTATATACCTCGAGTCAAAACTATCTGGATTGTCTCCTATCAAAAACACCTTTCCAGGTGGTACTGTACCATTCCATATAAAGGGTTTAAGAGGAACTCCTTTACGGGTCTTTTCCTTTGCCCTGCCGAGGTATTCGGTACCACAGTAGTAATCCCTGTTACTGTCTACAGTAAGAAGAAACCCCTCTATACAGCCAATCTTTTTAGCAATGTAAGGGATACTGTCTATACCATGTTGTTTTAAAAGCGCTATTTCCCTCCCACCAAAAATTCCACCATCTACAAGGACGTAATCTCCGAGTTTAAACGGACCGTCTGCCTTTAAAAAAACCTGATACCTCAACGATTTTGTAGTAGTAATTACGAGTTTTGAATTTAACAGATACCCCACCATACCGATAAGTGTAACAGAGGCTATGATAATAAGTATTCGTTGTTTACTCAGTAGGACCTTTTGTGGGGGGTTTTTGGACAATCTTCCTGTAATCAAGGGGTTTTCCTCCACGTAAAACTACTGTATTAGGTAGAACTATCACGTTTTTAGGAAGGCTCTCAATATAGTCTTTAACAGTCTCCATTGTGTCATCAACGTTTCCACCTTTAAGCTTAATCTCTACCTGGTCTTTAACAAACCCATCCACGTCAAATACCACAACCTTTGGACTAAACTTTACGTGATACACAGTAAGGAGAGCTATCCCAACTAAAGTGCTTACAAAGACATTGAAGACCACCTTTTTAATGAATGTCACTTTTTGCCTCCTGAAAGTATTCGACTTAAAGACTCAGCTTTACTGGCCTCATATAGTTTCCTGAGACCTCCTTCGAGGGATACATCTCCATAAAGAACATAATACACTCCCTCAGACTTAATATTATTACTATATCCTTCACTCATCTCTGGGTCGTTGAATTCGACTCCTTTCACGTATACAAAGGCTGGAACCTTATTGATTCTGTAGCGTCTAAATAGAAACGGATCTATCATTATCTCTGTTTCATAAGCCTCACAGTCTTTCTGACAGCTTGGATTTTTTAACAGAAGAGATTGAATCTTTTTAACAGTCTCAGTTAAGCTATCGAGTCCTCCATAAGACCCCTTAAGAACAATTTTTACTCCATATCTTTCAGCTGAAGACACGTAAGTCCTAAGTAACTCCTCAGGCATACTGAAAGAAACAAATAGATAGAGTCTTTCATTATTTTGGAGTTTTGTATTCACAGCTTTCCCTGTATATTTTTCAAACTTCTCTACTTGTGGTTTAAAGGGTTCTGTGTTAAATAGCCTCTGGTATTCCTGTTCGATTCGTTTCTGATACTCGTCTGAGAAGAACTGATCAGTAAGACGTTTTGCTCTTTCGACCATCTGGAGGTCAGGCTGTACCTGAGGAATGGTGTTTTTCATCCTTTCGGCTTGTTCGTTAAGCCTGTTAATGTCCTCAGGAGTGACTTCAGCAGCCCCTCTGACAGCCCAGAGGGCTATTAGAACATACAACAGGCATTTTTTCTGAAAAGAACCCATAAGAAGTTATCTCCGATAAATGGAGGATTTTTCCCCCACGTCCACGTTACACCACTACGGCCAACAGGGTGGCACAGGACGTCTCTTATTGGTTTTGCAATCTGGTACCTCCAGTGAGACTTAAACCATATAGGAGTAGGCACGGGAGCACAGACCCATACGGCTGCATCAGCTATCATAAGTTGCCTGGCCATTTTATACGTAGCTTTTGCAGCAAGATGGGCATTTGCTTCAACATAGGCTGGGTTATCTGTTTTTCCTGCCAGTGGGTAGGTACTTCCCCACGAACCAGCACACCAAAAAAGTGGGTCCAGGGACAATCCAAGGTTTGCCGATATACTGTCAAGAATACATGCAAGCTGAGTAACTTTATTCCCAAAAAGAAGAGCCTCAGGATTTAGTATAAAAGCCAGTAACTCGTTATTCCATAATGGGTCTATCTCACTTATATACCCAAGACCAAAAAAGTCCTGTAAATTTGCCTCAAAACATGCCACAGACTTTATGATTTCGAAAAGTTTCATTGGCAAAAACACAAACCAGTGGTACTGAGCAGTAGTTTCAGTAGCAGGGCGTTTTGGATCTGAGCCCTGGTCTTTGTTACTTCCCAAGCCGTAGCCAAACATTCCACTTAATCCTGTTCCAAGAGTAGGAAAACAGAAAGGTTCCTTTACTGTCTCGATAAGGTGAGAGGGCTCCCAGTAACTTATAGGAATTCCAACCCGCACAAATATAGGAGGTGGAAAGGGACACTTACACAAGGGACCCTGTGCCCCTGCCGTGGTAACGTCAGGCATGTTCTCGGCATCTGCACCAGGCACAACTGTTACTCCGCCGATCTTGATGGGAAACACACAGTGCCAGCAGATGTCTGTTATGGGATTTAATGGCATCCCTTTACAGACTGCTTCAGCTTTAGTAAAGAGAAATACCACTATTAAAAAAGCGAAAAACAGACTATTCTTTTTCATCGATCTTCACCTCCTCCACTACCATCCTGTTTCCTTTCTGGTAAACCACAGAGGGCAGATGTTTTATTCTAAAACCTTCGATAATCTGTGGAACTGCCCAGTATACTGCCCTTTTCAGTTTTGACGAAAGTTCAAACCAAGAGCCATCTGTTATCAGAAGCATTACAGCAGGTGCCTTCCCATACGGTGAACTTTTAAACCACTTCACTTGATCTTCATCTTCTCCATTTATAATGACCAGCTGTGTAGGCATCACAACGTAATCCAGAGGGTTAAAGATATATCCTTTAGGGTAAATCACTTTACCGTCAATGTCTTTTATGTCGTATGGAAGTGTCCACGTAAGATCCACTGTAAACGTTCTGTTTTCAGGGGCCCTTGAAAGACTGATTACTGAAGGTTTCCATTTTTTTACTTTCTCAACGAATCTGTCTTTGTCAAAGACTTTACTCCAGTCATAAGATCGAACCTTAGCCATGAGTTCATCGTAAATATCAGACTCAACTACAGGATAGGTCTTTCCAATAGTGTATTCTCCTGCTTTTTCCATGGCAGAGCACAACCACGGAAAGGCATACGTCACGAAAGCAATAACTATAATGGCACCTTTTTTACGGCTGGACATTTTCTATCCCCTGTTGTATTGTATTCTGAAGCCCTTGTTGTAGCTGTTGCACTGTCTGCCCGGCCTGCTGGGTAAGCTCTCCAATGTATTCAGAAAGATCTATCTTTGAAAAGTCCAGATTTTGAAACTCCTCGGGAGTAAAACCACGGCAGTTTGGACTTTTAGCGGTTCCCCATCCCCCGTCTGAACCAAACGACTTCAGCTGAGGTCTTCCCTGTTCGTGAACGATTCTAGCAAGTTTTGATGAAAACAAACAATAAACTTTGGCCTTCTGGACACAACCAACAAATTTCCACTTTTCCTTACAGTATTCTCCAATATAATGTGCCCTACTGCTTTTCACCCCACACGAAGTGGTTAGTTCAGAAGGTTTACATTGAGGGTCTGTTTCACACTCACAGCAGTTATGATACTGAGTCTGTGTCCCTTTAGGTCTACACTCGCCAGGGGATCCGTTAAAGATGTAAAACTGTCCTGAACAGTTACCTTGTTCATCCACTGTTCCATCGTTCTGGTAAGCTGTCAGATCTGCCTCTTCCTGTTCTACGTTAGCTGGATTACTAACGTCCGTGCAAGTATATGGTGAACAGTACTTTCCACCTTGTGTACTCATACATGGATAATTACCAAGAGGACACACAAGTGACGTAACACACACGTTCAGATTTGGATCGTAACTTCCCGAAGTACACTGAGGAGTACTTTCACACCATCCATGAAAAATAGAGCACTTATACACCGTCCCTGGTGGACAACTTGCTGTCTTAGCACAGCTGTAACAGTAACCATCCTCTGAGTTGAACATTTGAGGAGAACAAGGCGAACGCCCCGGGCCTACGTATTTCTTACAAACCCCACTAGTTCTGTCAAAAGTAAACCCACTGTATTTACACGTTCCATCCGTAGGCGTAGTAACACATTTATCCTTGTTAGGGTCAAGACTTGTCCCTTGTGGACAAATAGGATTAGTCTGGTTAGGATTAGTCTGGTCTTGAGTACACATTTGTGCGTTTATCGGACAGAGGTAGCCTTCTGGGGTCTGAGTACATGACTGTGTTTCCGTTGCGGGGTCTACCTGGCCGTCCCCGTTGAGGTCTCCGCCACAGCGGTAATCCGCTCCAAGCAGAGGTTCTGTGTAAAAAACGAGGCTGATACAGACAAAAACTATTGTTATAGCTATCTTCATTGTTTCTGCCCTGACGAACATATTAGATCCTCACTTGCCTCCTGTAGTGCTGAAAGCACTACTGCTGCTTCTCCAAATTCGTTAATACACTGGCAGTTAATAACCACACTCTCTCCTTGTGATGGATTATATGGACACGTATTGTTAGTACACTCTCTGTAGTAAAACTCCGAAGTGTTAGGATCTATCTGGCTTTGACTCGTAGTTCCTCCCGTCCCTGTAGTCTGGGTATTTGGAACTGTCTTTTTCACCTTACAGGCTTTTACACACGACTCTGAGGAGATCTGGTAATCTGCCCTTTCTATACTTCCCTGTTCTACTACCCACTGATTGTTCTCATTAAGCCTTTTGTCTGTGTACGTTGCTACCGTACTTTGAGGGTTGTTCTGTTGTGCTGATGAGATAACTGTTTTAATTCTCTCTTTGTTAAAGTCGTACTGTTCCGCCTGACAGAGATAAGACCTTTCCTTAAGCCACCAAGGATAGCATACGTGTCCACTTCCGTCACACTTTTCTTTACACTGATCCTGGAGAGTAATACCTGTGCTAAGAAAGTCCTTTACTGTAAACACGTCATCTTGACTTGGAATTACGTTGTCTCCAAGATCTACCCTCTCATAATAAATCTTGCAGGTCGGATCCTGATCTATCTGGGAACAGTTTTCTGTAATGGAAATATCTGTTGTAGGGGTAGCCACACATTTACTGTAATTCGGATCATACTGCCCCCCTGGAGGACAATTATGCTCTGCAATTACCTTGAGCTGCCAGTTAGAGTCACCCCAGTAGTTCGTAATAAAGTAGTAGAGGGTTACGTCGTACCAGCCGGTAGTAGAAACAGTAACAGTCTCATCGACGGTGAGGTCAAAAGCTGCACAATCAACATCATATCTCGACGGACAAGACTTGTTGGGATAAGGTCCATATAGGCTTGCATCATAGCTAAAAGAACGGTGCGTCCAGTTTTTAGTAAACGAGTTAGGACCCGTAAGAGCCACGTCATACACGTTAATACACCACTCTGCACCTCCATGTGTTTTTGAATTGCTCAGTTTGTAGTAAACCCTGATCCACATCCCCTCTGAGAGATATACAGAACACTTCGGAGGAGCATGATAGGTAATGTCCTGACCGCCTTTATTCTTAGCGCAACAGACACCCCACCCACACCCCCCCATCACCTCATCACACCCGTAATAAACATCCTTACAATACTCCTGTCCAGTTTCATCATCCTCATCACATATAGTTACTGGATTTGTATCAATTCCACAATCAAACACTTGGGCACAATTACATGTATATCCTTCTCCTCCACCGTGTTTACACACACATTCCCCACCGTCAGGATACGTTCCTTCGGGACATGAAGGTTCTGCTACGCATTTATGGATGTTTGAATCGTAAGTATAACCTTCAGGACATCCACAGCTTATACCCCTAGTTGCTCTACAGAGCTTACTGTCAAACCCTTGCTGGTTAAAAGCAGCCTGAAGGTCGCTATAAACCCCCTGTGTAGGAGGATTTGCCTGTATGGCCGAGACGTCCTGCGTAAGAGCCTCAGGGTTGTCCCAGTAACCTGTAGGAAGATTACTAGACGACGAAGCACATCCAGTAGGAAGTGACGCAGTATACACGATTGCGTTGTTTTGTATCGTCCCGCCACTTACGGATACGTCCGGCTTTGCTACGTGAATCACTCCGATTAGACCTCCGCCGAGGTGCCCAAGAATCTGGTTAACGTTAAGAACGACGTAATTCTGTGGAGCACAAGAGTTGTTAAAACAGTAACATCCCCCGAGTGTCATAAGGTCAGTGGTGGCTTCAACTGTAACGTTGAAGTCAGGGGTAACCTTCCACTTAAAAAACCTGCAGTGACTCCACGTTCCGGGGTCACAGCTTACGAAACCATTTGCACAAACACCAGAAACAACCCCTCCAGCCATGGACGTAACGTCGTAAACCGAATCATAGCCTCCCTGAAGATCCTTGTTTATAGAAACCTTTACTGTCGTAATGTCACCGGAAGAAGCATTAGGTACTACCGAAAGTTTCACAAAATCTACTGGATTACTACACTGAAGTGTACCATCAAAACTTACACTTCTATCTATAGTCTGCATCTGAGTTACTCCAGTTGCAGGATTTACGACGTTTTCACGAATTGCCCTTGGGCTCCCCGAATAAGACTTAGTAGCCCCTGCTAGATTGGATGCTTTATCTTTCATCTGCTGAATTTCCTGAGACGAAAGGGTATCTGCTGCCTCTAACTCAGGAATAAACGTAGCTATAAGAGCACTACAACAAAGCACCTGGAATAACTTTTTAACCTTAAGACCGATATCTTCTGACCATCTCATCTATAGCCTCCTCTGTGGTATACCCTGAATCAATCAGTTGTTCAATTTCAGCTATCTCTTTTGGATCAGACGTATAGATGAAATAACTTACAGGGTCTACAATCAGCCTCACAATCCCAACACCATAAGGACCATCTACCCATATCTCAGAATATTTTGGTTTGTTACTTTTGACTGTTTTAAGGAGCTTCATCTCAAACTCACCGTAGTCTATCAATTTTTCTGATAAGACTCTGTCGAAATCAGGACTTTCGAGGTAAAACTTCCATTGTGAACTCGCTCTTATAACATCTCCTACGTCACCAAACTGCTTTAAGTCCAAAATAGACTGTGTTATTACAGTAAAACTTCCATTGTACTTTCTAGCCCTTCTGTATCCCTCCTCAATAACACTTTTAAGAAGAGCTCCTTCTTTAAGAAACTGCCATGCCTCATCAAAGATAATAAGCCTTGGTGTCTGTCTGTCACTCGTATAGAGATCACCTGTAACAGCATTAATAATCTGCAAAGTGACTACCTTAAAAAGTTCTTTACGTGGTTTAAGATGTTCAAGCTCAAGCACAACAAAATCATCACGGGAAATATCAAATGTTGCCTTTCCGTTAAACCATCTTCCATAAAGTCCATCAGAAATCCAATCCTTAAGATTAAAAGCAAGTTTATGAGCCAGTGCCTGAATTTCACCAGAAGCCCCTGAGAGATTATTGGTGTTTAAATCACTGTAGGTAGGATATTCCTTAAGGTATCTGAACACGTCATCTATACAAGCATTCTCTCCTTCATTTTCATAGGCCCACTTAACAGCATCTTTTATAAGAGACATTTCAAGCTGGTTTGGTAGCCTGTCTTCATAAGAGAAGATCATCTGTGCAACTATCGAAGAGATAACAGGCAACTCGTAGTCCGGTTCCCTTACGTTTGTGAATGGATTTATCACAATGTCTGATTTTTCTGTAAAATCTATGTATTTTGCACCAAAAAGCTTGGTCATCTTTTTGTAAGAGCCACCAATGTCAATGATTCTGATATAAGCTCCAGCTGAATAGTAATTGTATGCGAGATAGTTAACAAAAAAGGATTTACCGCTTCCACTTGAAGCCGCCACGTAGAGATTGTAGTTATTCGCCCTTTTGTCAAAGATGTCTATACCTGCTATCTGCCCTTTTCTACCAACAAAAAGCAACACCGGTTTACCTGTTCCCATATAATCTCCCTGACAGGGGATTGTTATTGCAAGTGTGTGGTCCGGAGCAATAAAGTCTCTATCAAGAAACTCAACGTTTTTGTCTTTGTTGTAAAACCCAAATGGCAGGCTCATAATAAAGAGAATTGGTAATATCCCCCTGTCCTCTTGAACAACAAATCCCTCAGCTTCCCACATTCTTTTTGCACGGGTGACAACTTCGTAGAGCTGACTTTCGTTTTCAGACATAACCCAGAGAATAGGAACAACACGCAAAAACTTTGTTCCTCTTTCCAGTTCATCAGTAGCCCACAAAAATTCTTCCTTTTTCCTCATGAGGGAGGGAGCAAAACTGCCTGCAGCCTGTTGTTTAAGAATCAGACTACATTTTCTATGAATCATAAAACGGAGGTCTTCAAACAAGATATTAACAGCCAACATAAAGGGACTCTTAATCTGATCGGCATCCGAGGCTACTCCCCACACACCACCGTTAATAAAATTCATCATAAGAGGAGTAATCTCTTTAGGAAAAGCCTTAGGAGTTATACACTTAAAAATTCTCTCCCCAAATCTAATGTCACTAAAACTCTTTTTTACCTCTGTCTCACTTAAAATCACCTGACTTCTTATAAGGACATTCGGATCATATCCCCTATAGTTAAACATAGGTGACGTATTAAGAAGTCTTCTATAAGTCTCAAGAAGGTCCTCAGGTTCCATAAAAACAGGAGAAAGCCCTGCTCCCTTAAGACATTCAAAAAAGCTTTCCCGTATCTCTTTAACGTAAGAGTCAGAAGGGGTTTTCTCCTTCTCAAAAGGCATTTTTAGCGAGACAAAAAGTCTAAAATTTCTCACAGGAATGCCCTGTGTTACACTCAACCCTTCTTTACTGCCTTTCCGCAGAAACTCTTGATATGCCTTTGTGGTCTTTTGAACAATAGGGATCGTGCGAGTTTTACACTTTTCATAAAGTTCAAGATAAGGCTCAATATAACTGTCTGCATAAAGAATAAACTGTAATACACTGCCATTCAGAACAGGAAGTCTGAAAAGCCCATTCAGGATCTGGTAAGTTTTTTCCGGGGCAAACACAAGAGGAACACATTCTACAAGAAAACCCCAGGTGTCATCTTGATTGGTATATATCTTTGTCTCAGGGTCGTAAGTCTCCCACGGAAGGTACTTCGAGAAGGAGTGTCTTCTGAGTCCTTCTATTATCTCATTCTCAGTTAAATAGTCCTCAAGCTCTATCGCCATATCACTCCTCAACACTTTTAATATTACTAATCACCCATTCGGGAGAATCTACAAACACGTACACGTATCTAGGCATATAAAGCTCATTGTCCTTACCGACGTATGGGAGTATAGCTATTCTCATGACCTTTGGGGGTATAGCAATAGGAGTTTGGGGATCTTTAAGAAGGATACTAAGCTTGGAGTTTTTTGCCGTAGCATATTCTGTAAGCCCTCCTATGGGTTTTTTATCAGCTCCTGACTCCGTCAGTGGACAGCTATCCCTCCCACTACGGTCACTTTCTCCAAAACAGTCAAGCTCTTGTGCTGGATAGGTGATACCCGCTTTGGTTTCCGAATACACTGTTTTTACGGGAGCACAGGTTCCAAGCTCTGACTGAGGGCACGTGAACTCTGACTCATAAGGGTTTAACACAGACGCACAAGCTGTTATTATAAAGAGTCCTGATACTGACAAAATACGCATTAAAATAGACATTCGTCACCTCCACACGTTTCTTTTACTTCAAGGGACTTGCCTTTTGTGACTATTACAGTCACAGTCCTGCCAGCTCCTACTTCTATAACCGGTAGGGTCTGGCGGGCCAGTTCCATGTAAAACTTTTGTAACTCTCCAAAGGCATTAGCAATACCCGTTCCAACACCTACTTTAAGGATATCTTCAGGTTTAACATTAGTTGTCGTTCCTCCTAGAGGCGTAACTGTTTGTGTCGTAGATGCGGATTTTATTCCCTCACCTACTCCACCAAAAAATCCTGCGAGGGCTGAACGGGCAATAGCTGATCCCATCTTCGCTACAACCTTACCTCTAAGGCCAACTTTGCCGTCTTGGTCTACTACTACACCGTCAACATCCGAATCAATTACTGACTTGCCCTTTCTATCAAGGCAAGTAAGACTTACTACCCGAAGCTCTGCCCTTTCTGAAGCAAGGTTACCAATTCCTTCAGCTATAACAAAACAACCTTTAACTCTTGCCTTTACGTCATTAGGCAAAACTGCCAGGTCCTTTATTCTGATTAATACAGGGATAGGATTGCTTTTACCTCCCATTGACGTAGGAGCATCAAGGCCACTCAGGAGTGTCGCTTCCATAAAAGAAGGGGGTAGATATATCGTCCGTTTTTTTTTCTCTTCAAGGTCAGGCTTTGGCTCTTCGCTTTTTGGACTACTAACAATCACAACGTCTCCAATCGTAACTTCAGTTGTAGTAGGAGTTTGAGTCTGTTCTCCTGTTGGAGGAGATTCAACGTATGCTGGTGGAGGAGGAAATCCCTTAATACCTGCTTGTTCTTCAGGTGCTAGAGGTGCTGGTGGCGGCGTAGAAGGTTCTACCTCATGGGCTTTTTTCATCTCTTCAATCTCCTTTTTTAAGGCCTCGATCTCCTTGGACCTTTTCTCTAGCTCTGCCTGTTGTTGCATGTAAAGGCTTTTTTCAAGAAGTCCTGGTTGAATCTTTATTTCTGTCTCAAGGCCACTGCCTGCTGGAGGCTCGGTAGATTTTCCCCTTGTAGAAATGTACATACCTAAACCAAGCAGTGTTGCTCCTACTACAGCAATTGCTATAACGAGTTTTCTCTTATTTTCAGGGGTAAGGTTATTAAAAAATTCTTTTATCTTATTCATTTTCACTCCTCCTTAGAACTATAAAAACCCTGCTTTTTTCTTTTGGTCTTAATTTCAGGTTCTCGACAGCAATCCCAAGGCCTCTCTCCTCAGCAAGATACACAAAGTCTTTTTCATGAAGTTCCACTTCACGGTCTGACGTGTTTAAAACAGTGTACTCTTTAAGTTCAAGTCCCACCCCTTCCACATTAACGTGTCTCTGGAAAACAATCTCAAGATCCCTGTATTTTTGCTCAACTGGAGCTCTCACTGTTTTAACAGTAAAACTTTCAGGAATCTGGTCAAGATACACCAGCCTAATAAGCTTTATTATCTTCTGCTCTGTAGGTAGTCCAACAAATAGTGATAGATTAGACTCAATTTTTTTAGCTTGGGAGCTACCGAGTCGTATTGTCTTTGCTGGGATATCCTTAGGAAGTGCTACAATTGTATACACGGCATTACCACAGACAATATAAAACTCTGTTGGATCAGTTCTGTATTCCAGACTTTTCTCTGTATTAGAGGCCTTTTTTAGTATCTGGAATTTTATAAATGCATTTTTCTGGTGGATCTTCACGTTTACAGCCTTCTCTTGGGAGTAAACTACATCTGTAATAGTGTCGTTACAGACAATCCTGTTTACGTCCCTGTTAGAAAGCTCTACCACAGCAGGGATTTCTGGAGAGACAACAACTGTTTCCCGAAGGCTTTCTTGAATACTGTCATTACT
>Ga0197142_1000588_pt1 | contig 33708 bp, 28 predicted proteins | sample GBS60_MetaG_FD_148614 | JGI IMG/M metagenome (GOLD analysis project Ga0197142, IMG submission 148614) | Sediment microbial communities from Great Boiling Springs, Gerlach, Nevada, United States - GBS 60_MetaG | ecosystem: Environmental > Aquatic > Thermal springs > Hot (42-90C) > Sediment...
AAAAAGAATTCCCGCTCGTAATGATGTAGCTATGACAGGCGAAATTACTTTGCGTGGAAATGTTTTGCCAATTGGTGGACTAACAGAAAAATTACTTGCTGCGCAAAGATATGGAATCAAAAAAGTTTTAATTCCAAAGGATAATGTAACAGATCTTGCAGATATACCAGAGTCGGTCAAAAAACCAATCAAGATTATTCCAATTGAAAGAATTATTGACGCAATTCCATATGTATTTGATGATTTTGAAATCAAAACCCAAACCAAAAAGAAAGTGAAAAGTGCTAAGCCTAAATCTAAATCAAAAAAATAAGGAAGAAACTTATAAATCATTAATTCCAATCTGTAAATCGCTAATAGATGACGAGAATGATTGGTTATCATTACTGGCAAATTTTTCAGCATTACTGAAACAGTCTTTTGAATCATTTTCCTGGGTTGGATTTTATCTTTTGAAAAATGGAAGATTAATTCTTGGTCCATTTCAGGGAAAGGTTGCCTGTTCGTTTATTGACATTGGAAAAGGTGTCTGCGGAACTTCGTTTTTGGAAAAAAGGACAATCGTTGTCGATGATGTTGAAAAATTTCCAGGTCACATTGCCTGTGATGAAAATTCCAGATCAGAAATTGTAGTCCCTATTTTCATTGATGATGAAATCATTGGTGTACTTGATATCGATAGTTATAATTACTCAAATTTCGATGAAATTGATAAAAATAATTTAGAAATTTTAGTTTCGTATCTTTCCAGTAAATTAAAACAATTAAATTACAAATTGATATGACAAACTTTTTAGTTACAGCTCGAAAATGGAGACCACAAAAATTTGAAGATGTTGTTGGTCAGGAACACATCACTCAAACACTAATTAATTCAATCAAAAGTGGAAAGATAGCCCACGCTTTTATTTTTAGTGGACCAAGAGGAATTGGTAAAACTTCTACTGCAAGAATTTTAGCCAAGACGCTGAATTGTCCCAATCAAAAAGATTACAATCCCTGCAATCAATGTGAAGTTTGTGTGTCAATAACAAATGGATCAAATATTGATGTCATTGAAATTGATGGTGCATCAAATAGAAGAATTGATGAAATCAGAACTCTCAGAGAATCTGTTCAATACGCACCTTCTACAGTCAAGTATAAAGTTTATATCATCGATGAAGTGCATATGCTCACAACTGAATCGTTTAATGCACTTCTAAAAGTACTTGAAGAACCACCACCTCACATAATTTTCATTTTCGCCACAACGGATATTCATAAAGTTCCTGCAACAATTCTTTCAAGATGTCAGCGATACGAATTTCGTCGCTTAACAACTGAGGAAATCAGAAATCACCTCATCAAAATTGCACAGTATGAAGGTATTGAGTATGATGAAGATGCTTTAAGATTTATCGCTCGTCGTGCTGATGGAGCAATGAGAGACGCTCAAAGTTTGTTTGACCAAATTGTCGTTTACTCTAACGGTAAAGTTGTTTTAAGTGAAGTAAAAGATATATTGAACATAATTGATGTCGACCTTTACTTCAGGGTTTCTGATGCGATAAAAAATCGTGAGATTGAAGAAGCATTTAGAATTGTAAATCAAATATATTTCAATGGATGGGACCTCAATACATTTGTAAACGATTTAATTGAACACTTTAGAAATCTACTGACCGTTGCCGTAACAAACAGCACTGATTTAATTGATGAATCAGAAATCACAAAAGATAGATACAAAGCTTCAGCAAAAGATTTTTCAGTTAGAGATTTGTTAAGAATTCTCTCATTCCTCTCAAAAACTCAATATGAATTGAAACTTGCAACAAATCAAAAGATGAAATTAGAAATTGCCCTTGCTCAACTAATTGATTTACCTCGTGCAGCTGAAGTTGATGAATTAATTCAAGAAATTAGAAAACTTAAAAAGGAAGGATTGACTATCTCTAATAATACAACCCGAACTTCAATTTCTTCTGAGGAAAAAAAAAGTCAAGTAACTGAAGTAAAAGAACCAGAACCACCAAAACTTAATCTGACATCACAAAAGTCTACTTCGGAAATTGAAACCAAATCCGGTATAAAAACAACCTCACCACAAAATTTACCTCCATCTGTTCAAAAGGTAATTTCAAGATGGAACGACTTTATCAAAGAATTAAGCTTAAAACAAAAACAACTAAGTAAAATTTTAAGCGATTCGAAAGTTGTAAAAATAGTTGATAATATTCTCTACCTTTACTCTGATTCATTAAGTTCAAACTCAGCGATAATTAATGCAAATCGAGATATTTTATTCAAGCAATCAAAAGAATTTTTCGGTACTGGCTACAAATTTTTTGTCAGTGAAAATCCTCCCGCGGATGAAGTACAAATTGTTATAAATCATAAAAACAATGAGATTGAAAGAGTAGATACTGAACAGGGAGAAACTGATCTTAATCTAACAGAAAATGATCAACAAATTCGTCAATTAATCATTGAAAAATTAAATGCCCGGCCTTTATAATAGATGATTATTGAAAAAATTAAACTTTATTCGATCGCTTAATTCACAATTAATGGTAAAGCAATGAAAGCTAATTTCAATTTATTCATCAAATCAACCTTTATTCTGACATCAATAATAATTTTAGTAATGATTATGCCTCAAAAAATACAAGCACAACAATTCATTCAAACAGCAGAAATTCTCGACATAGACTCAATTGCGGTTAAACTCTCAAGAAACGATTTGAAAATTGACTTATCAGACATCAAGTTAATTGGAATTCCTGTCATAAAAAGTTTTGAACAACATCACGACATACTATTTCTTACCACTTCAGAAATCGATTTATCTGAAATTCATTACATCGAAATCAAAGGCTTTGGTAGAAAAAAATTAGAACCCACACGAGTTTTAGATAAATTCTACTCAAATAAAAAATTAGGCTGGGAAGTCAAAAACGGAAAAACATACTTCAATCTTTTTGCACCTCGAGCAAAAATTGTAAAGTTAGTTCTTTTTGATAATTACGATGATTATGAAGGAACAGAATATTTCATGAGCAAAGATCGTGATGGTGTATGGAGTTGTGAAATTGATGGTGAACTTTATGGAAAATATTATGCTTACAGAGTTGATGGTCCATCGGACAAAACCGAAATGTTTGATTTCAATGTTTTAATTGCCGACCCATACTCTACTGCTGTCGCATCAAAAAATTCATATGAACATGAGTCTCGAACATTAATCTATAAAGATGATTTTGACTGGGAAGGTACTGACTGGGTAAAAATTCCAATGAATGAACTTGTAATTTATGAAATGCATGTAAGAGATATGACAGCACACCCAAGCTCGGGTTCATCTAAACCAGGTACTTACTCTGGAATGATTGAAAAAGATATTCGTGGTGGAATTAATTATATCAAATCACTCGGCGTTAATGCTGTTGAACTTTTACCAATTCACGATTTTGCCAATTGGGAAATTCCTTACAAAAGACATTATCGTGGTTATTACAATACATGGAATCCTTACGAGCGAAATCATTGGGGATATATGTCCACTTATTTCTTTGCACCAGAAAGTTATTACGCTTCTAATGGTACATCAAAATTTGGTGAATGGAATGGTACTGATGGAAGACAGGTTCGCGAACTTAAGGAAATGATTAAAGAATTTCACAAAGCGGGCATCGCCGTCATTCTCGATGTCGTTTATAATCATACTTCTCAATACGATTATAACCCGTTCAAATACATTGATAAAAAATATTATTACCGACTTGATCCTGATCAAAATTTTCTTTCTTACAGTGGTTGTGGAAATGATTTCAAAACTGAACGACCAATGGTGCGAAGATTAATCTTAGAATCAGTTAAATATTGGATGACTGAATATAAAGTTGATGGGTTCCGATTTGATTTAGCCAATTTGATTGACGAAGAAACCTGCAGATTAATAATCGAAGAAGCAAAAAAAATTAATCCTGACGCAATTATAATAGCTGAGCCATGGGGCGGTGGTTACAATCCTGCAGGATTTTCTAAAATGGGCTGGGCTGCCTGGAATGATCAAGCAAGAAATGGAATTAAAGGTGAAAATCCTTTCAACCGACAAAGCTTCATCTTCGGTAAATGGGATTATGGTGTAAATCAAGATGTAATGAAAAGATTTTTTGCTGGAACGCTGGAAACTCTGGGCGGATTATTTCAAACACACGAACACTCAATAAATTATCTTGAATCACATGACAATTATACTCTCGGAGATTTTATACGACTTGCAACAGGAAAAATCGAAAAAAATGATGTAGTGAAAGATGAAAAGAAACATGTTACACTAACTCCAATTGAACTCAAAATAAACAAATTAGCTGCTCTCACGCTTTTCACTCTTCAAGGACCAATTATGATTCACGAAGGACAGGAATTTGCCCGTTCAAAAGTAATTGCTCAGACCGATGTTGATGATATTCATATCGGAACAATAGACGAAAATAGTTACAACAAAGACAACGAAACTAACTACATTAACTATAATCAGATTAAATGGAATAAAGAACTCTGGAATTATTATAAAGGATTAATTGAACTGAGAAAGAAATTACCTCAAATTAGAAACTCAAAACTTGAAGATTTGAACTTTTTAGTTGACGAGAAAAATCAATTCTGTGTTGGATATCATTCGACAAAAAAAGCTGAAAAGATTGGTGAAATATCTAACGAAGTTGTTGTGGTTCTAAATGGAAGTCAAACTCATACCGGCGAAATTAATCTACCTGAGGGTGAATGGATTGTTCTTGTCGATGGTTCTAAAGTCTATTCAGATATTGATGCAAAAATAGTGTATCAAAACAAAGTATTAGTCCCACCTATTGAGGGAATGATATTAATTAAAAGATAAATTTTACCCCAGGTTATGAATTGGTGTAAATCGAAAAGCAATCAAATTTGGTAACTTAATATTTGGATTTGAAGGATTTAATTTTTCCATTTACTTAACTCGTTACTCAAGTATTTAATTGCGTCGATGAATCTTGGACCAGGTCTGAAAAACAAATCCTGATCAACATAAATAATTTTTTTATTCTTTATAGCGTTCAAACTCGCCCACTCTGGATAAACTCTTAGTATATTATCAATTGTATAATCACTTGAAGGCAAAATAATTACATCTGGGTTTTGATTTAAAACTTCTTCCCTTGAAATCATCGGATAAGCAGAAATAGAACTTTTTGGAGCGATATTCTCAAGATTTACTACTTCAAGCATTTCATTTATAAAAGTGTTTTTTCCTGCCACAATTAAAGGCGAAAAAGAAACAACAAAAATTACTTTTTTCCTTTCAAAGTTCTTTGAACTTTCTTCTATCAAACTTTCTTCAATTGAATTTACTAATGAATCAGCTTTTTCTTTTCTATTAAGTATAATGCCCATATTTTTTATAGTCTTTAAAATATCTCTCAAACTTCTTGGATTTGTTACATAAATCTGAATTCCGAGCCCTTTTAATTTATCATAGATCTCTTTTGTGTTTCCTTCCACAGTCATAAAGATTAAATCTGGTTTAAGATCAACAATCTTTTCAAAGTTAAGATGAAGCATATCACCAATGACATCGATTTTATTTACTTCAGCGGGATAATTACAGAAACTTGTTCGACCAACTAAAAAATCATCAGCATCAATTGCAAAGATTATCTCAGTTAAATTTGGAGCAGTTGAAATTATTCTTTCAGGATTTTTTGAAAGTTCAATCTTGTTTCCTATTTCATCAATAAAAACTATACCTGAATGAAACTCTTTTTTCTCATTGCATGCAATTAAAAAAATCAATAGTGTCAAAAAAATACTTAGAACCTTTTTCATCATTTCTCCCATGGAAATTTTCCAGGAAAAAATTCTCTTCCACTGTAATCAAAGAATTCTTTTAATTCAGGACAACTAATTGAATAACCGTGTTGCCTTTTCCAAGGATTTCTTTGTTTCTTTTTTTCAAGCAATTCACCATGATTACAGTAAGGGTCATTCTCCATTAATTTGATTGCTTTTTCTTCCCCCTTCAATGCGAGTTCTAAATCTTCCGGATTGTTTGGTCCAATGAATGTAACCATTGACGCAGGTATTCTTAATGCTTCTCTATGCAAATGAAATCTTCTTTCTTTGAACTTGAAAGTGACCATAAAAATGTATTCAGGATAATAACCTAAATATTCACGAAACCGACATATTGGAAAAAGTAAATTTTCAAATGAATCTCTTGAAAACTCTTCAGTAGTAACTCTATCTTTTAATTCATCAGTTATATAACCTAAATGATTTGCTATCTCCCAATATGTTTGAGCTTCCGATCTGAAAAATGCTTCTTTTCTAGATTGACCACCAGTGAAAATCAAAAATGAATTTTCGTTATTCAAGGCAATTTCGCAACCGACTTTAATGTGTTCAATATAAAGTTTTGGTTCGCCTTGCTGAAAAGGATATAAGAACCAATTTTTATCATCAAAAACATTTTCAAAATCTTTACCAATATAAACTGAGTGTCCAGCAACAATTATAAGTGAAGTAAATCGCATAAAATTTCAATCTCCTTTATTCATTGAGCAATAGTAAGAAATTAATATTGCAAATTTAAAGTATTTACTATTTAGTCCTTTTGAACCAAAATATTTTCTTTTGTGTTTAAGATTAAAAAAATATGGAATTAGGTATATATTCTTTTGGAGATAGAACAATAGACCCAACTACGGGTAAACTAATAAGTGAAGCTGAAAGATACAGAAGACTTCTTGAAGAAATTAAATTAGCCGACGAAGTTGGACTTGATGTTTTTGGAATTGGTGAACATCATCGCCCAGATTTTATAGTATCCTCACCCATAGTTGTTCTTGCTGCAGCTGCAACGATCACGAAAAAGATTAGATTAACCAGTGCTGTAAATGTTTTAAGCTCAGATGATCCAGTTAGATTATTTCAACAATTTGCGACATTAGATTTAATTTCAAATGGTCGGGCAGAAATAATGGTTGGTCGAGGTTCATTTATCGAATCTTTTCCATTGTTCGGATATGATTTGAAAGATTATGAAGAACTTTTTGAAGAAAAATTACAGATGTTGCTTCACATTAGAGATAATACAGTTGTAAACTGGAAAGGAAAATTTACACAGACAATTTTGAATCGTGGTGTATATCCGAGACCAATTCAAAATCCACTTCCAATCTGGATTGCAATGGGCGGTACACCCGAGTCCGCAATTAGAGCTGCCAAATACGGTTTACCACTTGCTATTGCAATAATTGGGGGATTGCCCGAAAGATTTAAATACTTTGTTGATTTATATCGAACTACAGCAGAGAAATTAGGTCATCAAACCAAACTAAGTATTAATTCCCATGGATTTATTGCAGAAACAAGCAAAGAAGCTATTGATATTTCATTTCCAGCTGTAAAACTTCAAATGGATAAAATTGGAAGAGAGCGAGGCTGGGGACCAATGACAAGAGAACAATATGAATTTTCTGCAACTTTAAGAGGTGCAAGTTTCGTTGGAAACCCTGATCAGGTTATTGAGAAAATCCTATATCAATATGAAATATTCAAACACGATAGATTTTTAATACAATTTTCAGTTGGAACTCTGCCTCACGACAAAGTTCTTAAATCAATTGAACTCTTTGGAGATAAAGTTGCTCCAGTCATAAGAAAAGAAATCGGGAAAAATAAAAAGAAAAATTATGTATGAATATTATAATTTCATTTCATCTTTTAATAAATCCTGAGGCATTTGAACAGCAACTACTCTGCCCTTTGCGGTAATAATTCCATTTGCAGAAACTGTAATTTCTGTAACAACTTTTCTTCCTTTGATTTCAATAATTTTTCCTCTTAACTCGAGTTCAATTCCCATTGGTGTTGGTTTTAAATAATCCACCTGCAACGATGCTGTAACAAATCTAAATGGTGGAAAAGAACCTGGTTGACGATTTTCTGCTTTGTAAGCTGCCAGAGCGGCTGAACCAGTCCCGTGACAGTCTATTAAAGACGCAATTAAACCACCATAAACATATCCCGGAATTGCAATGTGAAATGGTTTGGGAGTAAAGTAAGCAACCGTTTCATCACCATCCCAGTAACTTTTTAACTGATGCCCATATTCATTTAATCTGCCGCATCCATAGCAATAACTTAATTCGTCAGGATAAAAATCTTGAATAGCTTTTCTTTCCATTTCTTCAACCTCTGAATATTTAATTATATTATAATCCAAATGAAAAAAGTATTAGTCCAATAATCAAACCAAAGGCAAAGTTAAATAATTTGATCTTCAATGTATCCTCAACTGAATACGAAAGCATAGGAAGCATCCCGTGCCCATCCTGAACAATTGAGCTCGTCAAAAGAACCGAGAAAGGAATCATTCCATCAGCGAAAAGTTTTACGAAAAAAATGTGTGGACCTGATTCTGGAATTAGTCCAATCAATGCAGCAATAAATATGAAAGCTAATTTGTAGTTCGTTGTAATGGCATTCAGGTCTAGAAAATTAAGACTTAACTCAACAACCAGAAGAGCTGCGAAAGTCCAGATTGCAACTTTCCAGATATGCTTTTTAATGATATGTTCCCAGATATGCTCTATTATAAAATGCTTGATTGATCTTTCTTTTTCATGGACAACAAGGCTTTCACAATTCACGCAAACATTGATATTAAATTTTTTTACAATTTTATCAATAATAATTCCACCAAAAATTCCCAGAACAAAAAGTAATCCAAAAATTAAAATTGCCGTTTCAGGAATCATTGCAAGCATAACATAAGCTTCGTCTCCCGAAACTGCAATCATAGAACCAGCTAAAGCACCAAAACTAATCAATCCATGCATATAAAGGGAAACATTTGTAATACCTCCAAAACAACCTGGTAAGGCACCAATAAAAGATGCAAGAACATATTGTCTGTATTTATTTTTATTCTCAAGAAATGCTTTAATTTTACCATTTGTCCATGTATTAACAATATCAACTAAAATCATCATTAGAGCAACTATAAAAGTAATCTCTAGGGTCTCCTCGATAACTTTATAAAACATCCCTAACATTTTTAAACTCCATTTTTATAAATCAAAATATTAGATGAATAATTTTCTTCGAAGTTTTATTTGCACTTTTATCTATAAAAATTTGATAAGTGGTTTCTATCTTTTCAAACTATTATTTATTTAATCATCCTCAATCTGAAAATAAATAATTAAAAGCAAAAAGTTCTCTTTAAATCTCATTTAACTATTTTTCAAAAATACCATTTAAAACAGAAAAGCCGTCTAAAAGACGGCTTCTCTGCTAAATTTTTTCACCAAATCTTATTTTTCAAGCATCTCAATAACGAGTACTCTTCTATTCTTCCAGTATTCTTTTCTAACATTAGTAACTGGCTGTGTTTCACCGAACCACTTGGTCATAAATCTATTCTTATCGATACCCTGACTTACAAGATACTTATAAACTGTATTTGCTCTTCTTTCAGAGAGTTTCATATTGTAAGCAGCTGGTCCAATTGGACATGCATGACCTTCAATTGAGAACATTGCATCTGGATTTTCATTCATAAATTTCACTGCTTCATCAAGTTTTGCTTTTTCTTCTTTTCTGAGATCATATCTATCAAATCCAAAGTACACTGTAACTTTATAAGCTTCTTCCTTAACCGGGCAACCATCTTTATCAACTTTTACACCTGCTGGAGTATCTGGGCATTTATCTAAATAATCTGGCACGCCGTCACCATCACTATCAACTGGACAACCATTCTCATCGACCTGAACACCTGCAGGAGTGTCTGGGCATTTATCTAAGTAATCTGCAACACCGTCGCCATCACTGTCAACTGGGCAACCATCTTTGTCAACTTTAGCACCAGCTGGAGTATTTGGACACTTATCTAAGTAATCTGGTACACCGTCACCATCGCTATCAACTGGGCAGCCATCTTTATCAACTTGAACTCCTTTAGGAGTATTTGGGCATTTGTCTAAATAATCTGGAACGCCATCTTTATCAGAATCGATTGGACAACCAAATTCATCAACTTTTACCCCTAATGGTGTGTTTGGGCATTGATCATATTTATCGAGTACACCATCACCATCTGAATCTACATCTTTTGAAAATGCATAACCAAATCCTAATGAAATTGTTGCATAACCATCATTTGAGTTTCCACTTTTAATACCTTCGAAATAATCCTGTCCACCAAAATTATAAGCAGCAGCCAAATTCAGGTTAAATTTGTCAGTTAAGAGATACTTTAAACCAGCCTCGCCATATACTGAAATTGCTTTATTATCATTTGCACTCGGTTTGCTATGATAGAATGTATAATTCAAACCAGCACTTAAGTATGGTAACCATGCTGAACTTCCATATGAATACATCAAACCTAGTTTAGCATCATAAACGAAATTACGAGCTGCGTCTCCAGTCATATCTTTAAATTTTAAGAAATTGTAGCCACCTAATAATCTCAAACCAAATGCATGCTCATTTTTTGTGGAGAAGAAATATTCAAAACCTCCTCTTAAAGTTGGGAAATTAAATTTATTGCCCGGATCAACAACAGAAATGTTTAATCCTCCATCTAGAGTAGCACTAAACTGACCACTCAATGGGTTAAAAGGCTTGACCTGAGCATTTGATATTCCAACTAGGACAAAAAGTACCAGACTGAGTGATAGTAATTTATTAAACATTTTATTCCTCCAATTTTTGTTTTTAATATAATAAATTTATTTAATTTTTGTAATAACAACTCTACGATTTTTTTGTCGACCTTCTTCGGTTTTATTGTCGGCAATAGGATAATTTTCTCCCATACCTTCAGCAATAAGATTTGCAGGCGGAATTCCAAGACCAACTAAATATTTTTTTACTGCATCAGCTCTTTCCTGAGATAATTTTCTATTAAACTCCGCTGAACCCTGACTGTCAGTATGACCTTCTATTCTCCACTTTGAATCTGGATATTTCTTCATTATCTCAGCAAGTTTTTTGAGTTCTTTTTTAGCGCTTTCTGTCAAAGTAGATTTTCCAGCTTCAAATGTTGTCATACCTTGGAGAATAAAGGAAGTTTCCTCAATTTCTGTTTTGTTTTCTTCTGGACAACCAGTTTCGTTAACTTTAATATTTAACGGTGTATCTGGACATTTATCAAGATAATCTGGTACTCCATCACCATCAGAATCTAAAGGACAACCTTTATCATTTACTCTGACATCCATTGGAGTATCAGGACATTCATCAAAAATATCTAAAACCCCATCTTTGTCGGAGTCAAGAGGGCAACCTTTATCATCAACTTCAAAACCTGCAGGAGTTCCTGGACATTTATCAAGATAATCTGGTACCCCATCCCCATCAGAATCAATTGGACAACCAAATTTATCAACAACAACTCCTTTAGGCGTACCTGGACATTTATCAAAATCATCTTCAACTCCATCTCCATCAGAATCTTTTATTGTTCCAACCGGGCAACCAAATTCATCTACTTTTACAGCATATGGAGTATTTGGACATAAATCAAATTTATCAATTACACCATCTTTATCAGAGTCTTTTAATCCACCAAAATATATTGAGAAACCAGCAAGCCCGGTTAAAAATACATCTTTCTTTGAATTTATTTTTCCATCAATTTCATCAGTATTAGGATAATTAAAAGTACCCGCTAAATTTAATGTGAGACCATCGGCTAGCTTAATTTTAAATCCAGCTTCGCCAAAGAAACCAATAGTGATATCTCTTTTTTCATCAAAAGCATTATTTCTAACTTCGTCCAAAACTTTATACCAATAAGTTGAATAACCTCCAATTGTTAAGTAAGGATTTATCTCGCCAAAATTTAATAAATAAGTCAAACCTACATAACCATCAAGAAAATAAGTTAAGAAATCAGTTGAGTATCTCTGAGGTGAACCAATCAAAATTGGTGTAGAGTTTTTACCATACAGCGAACCATAACCACTTGCAAGCTTAATTCCGAAAATTCTTTTTGAATTTGACTCAAATAAATACTCAAAATCTCCTCTACTATAAAAACCAACCTGTGATTTAGAAAAGTCACTTTGGACATATGTGATACCACCGCCAATTCCAAGCCAGTATGAATTACTCAATGGGTTAAAATATAAACTCTTCTGAGCAAAGATGAAGGAAGTTGTAAATAAAAGAATTAGTAAAAATATTTTTTTCATTCTTTCACCTAATTCTTTCTTTTCTAAATAAATGAATTGATATTCCGGTAGAAATTGTTACAAAAGAATCATTCTTTCGTGAAACGAACCCGTCAAACTCATCTATTCCACCTTTGAAATACTTTACAGCGAAGTTGTAACTAAAATTATTATGAACGAAATACCTTATACCGAACTCACCCGAGTATGTTATGAAAGGATCTCGCTTACTATTTGTGTAGAGGGAATAACTGTTTTTCTCCAGTGGAATGAAATTTAAAAAGTAATTAAATCCCAAAGAAAGATAAGGAATGACCAAGCCTCTACCTGCTGCAAGAACAAGTGATGGTTCAACCATAACAAATGGGGTATTAAATTTCTCAATTTTTCTCTTTAAACTACCATCTCCACTTAATCTACCTGTATTTGATTGAGCATTTAATTCCCCATAATAACCATTTAACCTGAGACCAAGCGTAAAAAGTTTTGTGGACGGAAAATAATATTCAATTCCGCTTCTTGCTATGTAACCAATTGCTGGGGTTTGGAAATCAGAAAATGGAAAAGTAAATCCTCCTTCAAAGGTTGCGACCCAAAATTTGCCAAAAGAGTTATATTTAGATTTTAGTTCCACTACTTGCTGTGATAGGAGATTGAAATTAAAAAAGAAGAAAATGAAGAACAACAAAATCAAGTTTCTCATAAGGAATTTTTTCATTTTAGTCCTATAATTTTGGAAGTAATTTGGTAAAAATTTTATAATATGTCAAGCTCAACTAACTTATTTATTTCTTGCCCATTAGCAAAGTTAATTAAAGTAAAGGTTGTAGTGATTTAAATAATTTTTTGTAAATACAAAAAAGATGATATTTATATGCATTGCTTGGATTTAGAAGTGAGAAAAAAAAGACTGCCAGAGAGGAGGGAAACTCTGGCAGTAGGAGAATTACGAATTTAAGGAGGTCTAAGGAGGAGGTATTTCAACTCAAATTCGCGTTACAAATTTTAAAAATTTTTTTTAATTATCAAAGTGTTTTTTGTTTAATTAACATTCAACAATTAGTTTTGAAATGAAAAAAATCAATTTATTTATATGATTACACTCGAAATAAACTTACGCGAAGAAATACTTAAACTAAAAAAAGATTTGAATGCTGTAATTCTGGCTCATTATTATCAAGTTCCTGAAATTCAGGATATAGCAGATTTTGTCGGTGATAGTCTTGAACTCTCCAAACAAGCTGCAAAAACAAACGCTGATGTAATTGTTTTTGCAGGTGTTCATTTTATGGCTGAAACTGCAAAAATTCTTAACCCAACTAAAAAAGTTATTTTGCCCGACCTTGAGGCTGGTTGCTCCCTTTCAGATAGTTGTCCAGCACCATTATTCAAGAAGTTTCGAGAAGAACATCCAGAGTATTTTGCGGTTACTTACATTAACAGTAGTGCTGCTGTAAAAGCTTTAAGCGATATAATCTGTACATCATCGAATGCTGAAAAAATAATTAGATCAATCCCAGAGGATAGAAAAATTCTTTTCTCGCCAGACAGAAATCTTGGTAGATTTTTAATGGAAAAGACTGGCAGAGATATGTTATTATGGGATGGAACTTGTATGGTTCATGAACAGTTTGTTCAAAGTAAAATTGAAAATCTTAAAAAAGAAAATCCTGATGCTTTGATAATCGCTCATCCTGAATGTGAAGAAAAAGTATTAGATATTTCTGATTTTATTGGTTCAACAAGCCAACTTTTGAGATTTGTCAAAGAAAGTTCAAACAAAAAATTTATTGTGGCAACCGAAACTGGAATAATTCATCAGATGAAAAAAGCTTGTCCAGATAAAATTTTTATTCCAGCACCACCTGAAGATTCAACCTGTGCCTGTAATGAATGCCCACATATGAAGAAGAATACTCTAGAAAAACTTTATCAATGTATGGTCAATCTTGAGCCAGAAATTACTTTACCAGATGATTTAATTGAAAAAGCCTATATACCAATCAAAAGAATGTTAGATTTAAGTTAAATCTTCTTTATTTTTTTAGAACGATGCGCATCACGCTTCCTTTACCAGGTGAACTAGATTTTACGAAAATTTCGCCTTTATGATATTCTTCAATTATTCTTTTAGCAAGACTTAAACCCAATCCCCAACCTCTCTTTTTTGTTGAAAATCCTGGTCTAAAAATTTCCTTTCGATATTTTAAATCTATTCCTCTACCCGTATCCATTACATCAAGATATATGTGCTTTTTATCCTCTGAAAGTTGATAAGTAATTTTCCCTGTTTTTTCTTCAATTGCATCAATTGCGTTCTTGGTTAAGTTTTCAAGTACCCATTCGAAAAGTTCTGAATTTATTTTAGCTATAAAATGTTGTTTAGCATTTTCGCTGCCGTTTTTAATATCAATTACAAGCTCGATATTTTTACCGCTTTGTGGAATTCTTCTCTCAAAATATGCAATTACACGCTCAATTACTTTTATCAAATCTTCATTTTTCATTTCGGGTGTTGATCCGATCTTAGAAAATCTATCAGCAACTTTTTTAAGTCGCTCAAGATCATTTTCGACTTCAGAAATTAAGTCATTAACTTTATCTGGATCATTAGCATTGATTTTTAATAACTCGACCCAACCCATTAAACTGGAAAGTGGTGTGCCTAATTGGTGTGCCGTCTCTTTAGACAAACCAATCCATATTTTGCTATTCTCATTTTTCTTAACATAACTAAAACCAATATAAGCGAGCAATATAAAAGCAGCGGCAATTAATAATTGGACATAAGGATAATATCTGAGCTCCTCAATAAGTTTTGAATCACCATAATGAATTTTGCTGAGAATAAGTGTGTCGGCGTAAGTGACAAGAATCGGTGGGTTAGTCTCATCCATTTTTTTAATTAAATTAGAAAGAAATTGTATTTTTTGCTCGCGGGTTAAGTTTGTATCGATTTCTACATTGCGAATTTGAGATAGATTATCAGGATCGACATTATCATCAGCATCCGTCAAGATTAAAGGGAAATCAATCTCTTGTATGATGTTCTCGAAAATAAATGTATAATCTGCTGGTTCATCTGATTGAGCGATGTATTCAAGTCCTTTTGCATAAAGTGTAGCTATTCTCTTTTCTCTTTCTTGAAGTTGTTTAACAACATTATTTGTATATGCAAGTGTCGCTATTGCAATTAAACTCGCAATAAGAAGAAGCAAAAATTTTATATAAAGTGGAAATTCTCTTCTAAATTTTATCATTCTCTCATCTCGTCTAAAAATTTGATTAGCGCATCTCTGATTGCGTATGCAATTTTTAATTGAAAGTCTTTTTGTTTTAAAAGTTCTTCCTGTTCAGGATGAATTATAAATGTTGGCTCAACAAGTAAAGCTATCGTTTCGTGAATACGACACATATAGAGATTATCCCAGTAAAGACCAAAATCAGGAAGATTTAGTTTCTTTTTGAATTCTTGATGTAAATTAAAAGCGAGCTCCCGAGCATTTTGATTGTAATAATAAACACTAAACCCATTGTGTTCTACTGGATTAACACCATCAGGAACAGCATTATTATGAATACTGATTGAAATATCGGGATTGAAAGATAAAACCTTTGCCTTTCTTTCTCTCAAAGGCAATGGGTTATCTTCTCGGGTTAAGAAGACCTTTGCGCCTTCTTTCTCCAGAATCTCTTTGGTTACTTTTGCCAGAATTAAATTAATATCTTTTTCTTTTAATCCTGATGAACCAACCGCACCGTCATCTGCATTGTGTCCTGGATCTAAGACTATTCTTATGTTCTTTAGCGGACTACCAAAAAACAAATATCGTTTTTCAATCTTAGGTGACTTTTTAATTTTCAGAACAAGAATATTATCCTCGTAATTGATATAATATCCCCACAAATGTTTCTGGTTGAGAGCAATTGTTATTTCAAGCTCATCATCGTTCATTTGTTGCCAGCTGATGTTTGAAATTAATTTTTGTTCTGGATCGAAATAAATCCAGTCGATATTTGAGACAGCATTAAAGATTTTCAATTTAAGTTGAAGTGGATTGGTAAGTTGTTGAATTTCATATGGTAACTTTTCGTGAAGTCCAAATTCAACTCTTACAAAGTTTCCGTCATCTTTTGTTCGAATGACTTCAATTGTACTTCTGGGAGGTGGAGTCCCTTCGGGCAAGAATGCAATTGAATTTTCGGGAACATAAATGTTCTGAGTCTTTGAAAGTCTAAGTCTAAAAAATCCCTCTCGTTTACCATCACAAATTGCTTTAACACCTTCAGGAAGAAATAATCGGTAACCAAGCATTGGCCCTGTTCTTCCAACTACAAGATTAGGGTCATACAAAATCTTTGCAACTCTGAATTGCCTTGATTGATTAATTGTGATTTTTGAGTTTAGTAGATATTCTATTTTCCCGAGCTTTTTATGCTCAAGGTGAATAATGATTTTTTTGTTAGTCCATTTTTCGTCAGGAACAATAAAATGCCCTGAGTAAATACCTTTGATTGTATCTTTTGAAATTTTAAAACCACTTCCAAATACTGCTTCACTTAAATAGAATTGATTTGTTAATGGTATTTCAACAAGTGGATATTTTTCTTTTTCACCTTCGAACGAGAAAGTTGCATTACAATTAGGAGTAGCTTTGAATTTAATTTCAAGTAATTCTCCTGGATTTAAGACCAAATCTTCATCAGGTTTTACTCGAAAATTTTCATCAATTCTAAATTTATCTTCTGGTAAACTCTTTAAAGGTTTTGAAACTCTTACGGGATAAATAATTGTATCTCTGCTATTAGCACCAATAATTTCAAAAACGAAATAACCAGAAAGATATTTCTCCTCTGATAGATATAAAGAATCAGTTAATTCAGGTAAAATTACTTTTGCGTAATGGAGAAAAGAACCATTAATTTCAACCGATGCTTTTTCGTTATTAATGAATAAAGATTTCGAAGGATCGGAAATTCTGCCAAGTAAAAGACAATAACCATTCTGAGTATTTACAACCTGATTTGGTTTCGGATAAACGACAATAAGTTCAGCCTTTTTTTCTTCATTGTTCTGAGCGACACTAAAATTAATAAAGCTCAAAAAAGCTGTCAAAATGAAAGTGAGCAAAGATTTAAATGATAATTGTATCATCTCTTTCAAATCCAGTAGAAATTATTTTGATTTTTACATTAACATATTCTTGAATGAAGTTTAAATATTCTTTTGCATTATCTGGTAAATGCTCAAATTTTCTCAATCCTTGAATTGATTTTTCCCAGCCTTTGAAAGTCTTATAAACAGGTTCAACTTGCGAGAGTGTAACCATGTCAACAGGAAAATGATCTATTATTTCATTTTTAAGTTTATAAGCAGTACAAATTTTTATTTCATCCAGATGGCTTAAAACATCGAGTTTTGTTATTGCCAGATAATCAAAGCCATTTATTTGAGTAGAATATTTCAATGCAGGCAAGTCGAGCCATCCGCATCTTCTTGGTCTTCCAGTTGTTGCACCAAATTCATTTCCACTCTGACGAATTAATTCACCCAATTCGTTTTTTAATTCTGTGGGGAAAGGACCTTCTCCAACTCTTGTACAATAAGCCTTCGTGACGCCATAAATATCGGTCACATGTTTCGCAGAAATTCCTGAACCAGCCAGAGCGCCACCAATAGTAGGATTTGAAGAAGTTACATAAGGATAAGTTCCATGATCAACATCGAGCAATGAACCCTGAGCGCCTTCGAGTAAAACTCTCTTCCCTTCATTAATTAACTTAGAAACATATGTAGAATCTTTTGTTATGAAAGGAATTAATTTTTCACTAACATCTATTAAGTATTTTTTAACTTCCTCAAAGACAAACTTTTCTGATTTGTAATACTGATCTACAATTATATTTTTCAATTCTAAATTTTTTTCTACCAGAGAAAATGTATACTCAAGATTCAATAAATCTATTGCTCTAATTCCAACCCTTGAATATTTATCAACATAAGCTGGTCCTATGCCTCGACCTGTTGTACCAATTTTGTTATTACCTTTTTCATTCAATTGATCAAAAATTTTATGAAATGGAAGAACAAGATGAGTATTTGGCAGAATTTTAATTCTTCCATCAGTATCAATTTTGTTTTCTTTTAAAATCTGAAGTTCTTCAAAAAAAGCTACTGGATCTAAAACAACTCCATTTCCAATTACACATAAAATGTTTTTTCTGATAATTCCTGATGGGATTAGATGTAAAACAAATTTTTTATTATTTACAAAAATTGTATGCCCAGCATTCGCACCCCCCTGGTATCTTACAACTACATCAACATTCTCGCTTAATAAATCAACTATTTTCCCTTTGCCCTCATCACCCCACTGTGAACCGATTATGACAGTTACACTCATATTTACTCCATTTATTTCAAAAAAAATCCGTATTAGCACCAGGACTAATACGGATACAAATTTAATTTAATAGAAAAACATTTTTTTATTTCGTAAAGCTTTTTACAGCTTCCTCAACTGAATCGTAATGTTCAAATATTGTGATAAGCTTTGTAATCATTAAAAGACTTTCAATCTTCTCAGTTACATTAGCTAATTTCAGATCACCGCCACCGTTTTTCATTGTTGTCAAAGCACTGATTAAAATTCCAAGTCCAGAGCTATTAATAAATTTTACATTTGCCAGATCAATTACGACATTTTTCTTTCCTTCATCAAGAAGCTTATGGAGTAGAGTGTTTAACTCAGCGGCATCTGGACCGCCCATTACATTTCCGTGGAGTTCCAAAACTACAGCGTTGTAGACCTCTTTTTGTTTTATTTTCATATTAAACCTACTATTTTATTTTCAATTTATTCAGTTAAAACTGAATTAACAAGATTAGAATTCTATCTTTCCTTTTTTACGCTTCATTGTCCAATCATAAACGAAAGCAGAAGCAATAAAAATTGATGAATATGTTCCCGTTAAAATACCTATCATAAATGTAAAAGCAAATCCACGATTCACTTCACCACCAAACAAAAGCAGTGCAAGAATAACCAGAAATACTGTACCTGAAGTCAAAATAGTTCGTGAAAGAGTTCTATTTATACTCATATTAAATAAATTTTTCAAATCCATAGTTTTATGGATTTTTAAATTCTCACGAATTCTATCAAACACAACTACTGTATCATTAACCGAAAATCCAACCAGAGTCAGAAAAGCTGCGATTACTGATTGCGTAATTTCAAGATTTAATCCTGAAAATAAACCATTAAAGAAAGAAACAAATCCGAGAGTAACCAAAACATCGTGGAAAAGTGCAAGCACAGCTCCTACACCAAAAACGAATTTGAATCTGAAGCCTAAATAAATCAAAATAACTACTAACGAAAGTAAAACCGCAATAACAGCATCTCTTCTTAGCTCTTTACCAATTTTCGGACCCACTCTATCTTCCTTAATAATTTCAAATGTATAACCACTGAATTTTTCTCTAAGACCTTCTCTGATTAAATCAGATACACCAACTCTTACAATTACATCTTTGTTAGTTTCTTCCTGTGAATATAAACCAGCTTGAAATCCTTTTGATAGTAATTGATCAGATACTAATCTTGCTGTATCGGGTGAAGAAAAACTAAATACAATTGTATTAGCAGTCTTTTCTTTAATTGTGTATAATGTTTCGGGAATAACTTCTTCGATGGTTTTCCTAATATTAACCACTATTCTATCAAACTGATCCTGTGAAATTTCCTGAAGTGGAGTCCTAATCAAAATATTCTCTAAAGTGGTTCCATAAGTCTTAACCTCAACATTTCCAATTCCAATTTGACTTGCTGCCGATCTAACATCTGCGAGATTTACTGGTTTGTTAAAACTAACAATAACTTCACTACCACCTCTAAAATCAATTCCATATTCAAGTCCCTTAATGAACACTGTTAATAGACCAAGAGAAATCACAATTAAAGAAACAATGTAAAAGGTTTTTCTTTTTCCTAAAAAGTCAATGTTAATATTTTCAAATAGTCTCATATAATCTCCTGAATTCTAACCGAAGTTTGGTTTCTTTCCTTGTTCAACTAAGATATCAAATATTAATCTAGTGACATATAATTGTGTAAACAAAGTCGCCGCAATACCAATCATCAAAGTTAATGCAAATCCTTGAATTGGTCCACTTCCAAATTGATAAAGTATTAGACCAGTAAAGAAGGTCGTTATGTTTCCATCAAAGATAGCCGAGAATGCTTTTGAATAGCCAGCATCAATTGCAGCCTTTAATGTCTTACCAGTTTTTAATTCTTCTCTCACTCGTTCATTTACAAGAACATTAGCGTCAACAGCCATACCAATTGTGAGGATTATACCCGCAATACCAGGAAGAGTAAGTGTTGCACCGAAACCAGCAAGAACTGATAAGATGAAAAACACATTTAAAATAACTGCAAAATCTGCAATGCTTCCAGCAGTTCTATACCAGAAAACCATAAAAATTATAACGAACAATCCACCAAGTAAAGCAGAAGTTACCCCCTTTTGAATTGAATCCTGTCCTAAAGATGGACCGATAACTCTTTCTTCAATAATATCAACTGGCGCTGGAAGCGCACCAGCTTTCAAAACAATTTCAAGTAATTTAGCTTCTTCCAGAGTTCCAATATTTTCAATTTGAGATCGTCCACCGGTTATTTTACTTCTAACTGTTGGTGCAGAGAAAACAACACCATCAAGTATAATGGCAATTCTTTTATCAATATTGTTTCCAGTTATACGAGCCCAATCACGTGCACCTTCTGCATTCATTTCCATTGTCACAATTGGAGAACTATTTTGAGGATCAAGAGTAGCTCGTGCATCTGTGATAACACCACCGGTAAGTTCTGGCGTGGCTTTCACACAATATAATCTATAAATTCCCTGTCCTTCTGCATAGAATTCTGGTCTTGCACTCCAGACAAATTTTACATCTCTTGGAATTATATTTTGAACCTCCGGTCTATTGAGCATCATTTCAACTTTTGTTCGATCATTTTCTCGAACAAAAAGATCAGCGGTTTGTGACTGTGGATTTGGAACAGCAACTGTAAATAATGGATATTCTTTTTCAAATTCCTCTTGTGTCATCTGGTCAGGACTCTTCTCTGTTGTATCTGCTTTAGTTGTATCCTGAGCAAGAGTATCTTCAAGCGGTTTGCCAGCAAGAACTTTATTTATTTTTTCAAGCAATGCAAAAGTGAATTCTGGGTCTTTTACAAGATTAAATTCGAGCAATGCAGTTCCTTGAAGCAATTGACGAGCTTCTTCTTTACGAGCAACGCCCGGAAGCTCTACAATTATTCTCCTTGAACCTGAAAGATGAATGCTCGGTTCGGAAACACCATACTGGTCAACACGATTTCTAATTATTTCCTGTGCACGAGTAACCGCATCTTCGGCTTGTTTTTCGAGCATACTAATTATCTTATCATCATCGTCCCTTATTTCTCCAAAATATCTACTCAATCGAATTCCTCTCTTTTTAGCTTCCTGAGCAAATACCTGAACTACCGGTTCTTCGCTTATTTTTACTGTATTCTCAGTTGCTCGAAGTATTTCATAAAAATTTTCATCAGGATTTTTTGCAAGTTTTTCGAGGAGTTTTAAAGTATTAACTTCCAGAACGATGTACATGCCACCCTGTAGATCGAGACCAAGCTTAATTCGTTTTTCTCGAGCCTTCTTTATTGAAGGGTCAGCATTTCTTATACTATCTTCAATTTGAGTTAGATATTTATCTACCTCGGTTGGTTTTGCATTTGGATTTTGTTTTAGGTAAGCTGATTTTCGTTCCTGAAGAATTTGTTGAATCTCTTTAGAATTGTAATAATCTTGAATGGTGGGATAAATGAAATAAATTCCCAGACCAATTAATGCAAGAACTAAAATGATTTTAAATCTGTATTTTTTCATAGCAATCCACTCTTTATATGAGAAAATTTAGCCTTCAAATATATTATTTGAGGTTCTGAAAAACAATTATTTTTTGATTTTTTTGAAGTTTTGCGATTTTTTTATAGAAATTTATTTAATGCGAACGGGGAAAATTCCTTTCTCTTTAATATCAACTGGAAAAACTTCAAGATTATCAAACCATGCTCGACCTTTACCAATTAAACAACACTCAACTTTCAGGTAAGATGCATCTGGATTAAGAGTTCTTAACCAGGTCGTAAGGAATGTCCAATCGTTCGTCCCTCTCAATGTATCGCTTATTGCTTCAACTATTAAACTATCCTTTAAAGAGAATAATTTCATTCTCAAAAAAACAGCTTCTGCATCTTCAGTTCTAACTCTACCATTAAAAACAATCTTCTTATCAATCTGTATTGGTCTAATCAATTGTGAAACTGTTAAAAGCTGAGTATCTATTTCGGAAGTAATATTTAATGAATAATTACCTTCATATTTGACAATATCATCAACTAATACATATGTTTTTTGGATAAGTTGAAATTCAGGATCCCAGAATGAAAGATTACCGTTTTCAAAGCTCGAATTTTTCAGGATGTTTGTGGTATAATCAACTTCTTCAGGTAAGTTTTCTTCTTCTGTTTTTTTACCCGAAAACACAAGGGCAATGATTGCTATCACCACCATTGCAAATACGATAAGAAGTATGAGAAAGTTTTTTCTGCTTTTCATCGTGAGCTCATTATCATTAATTTTACAAGCAAATTTATCTTTAATAAGTGGTTTAAAAAATTATGTCAGAACTTACACTGATAATTTCGTTTTACAATCGATTGGATTATTTGAAGCTTGTTTTTGCTGGACTTGAGATTCAAACCTTTAAAAATTTTGAAGTAATCATTGCTGATGATGGTTCAAGTGAAAATGTTGTCCAAGAACTTTATGACTTGATTTCAAAATCAAGTTTTCCAGCAAAACATATCTGGCAGGAAGATAAAGGTTTCAGAAAAAACAGAATTCTTAATCGTGCAATTGTGGAAAGTAAAACTAATTATTTGGTTTTTATAGATGGAGATTGTGTCCCGCACTCTGAATTTTTAAGAGAACACTATTTTAACAGGGAAGAAAAAGTTTGTCTGACTGGCAGAAGAGTTAACCTTTCAAGAAAGATGACAGAGAATCTTAATGAAGATAAAATTAGAAATAAATTTTTAGAGCAAAACATTCCATTAATCTTGTTAGATAGTATTTTCGGTGAAAGAGTTGATTTTGAAAAAGGCATTTACATTAAATCTAACCTGCTAAGAAAGTACCTAAATAAGAAACCAAGAGGCATTTTAGGATGCAACTTTTCAATTCATAAAGAAGATATTTTAAGTGTAAACGGTTTTGATGAAAGATATGAAGCCCCTTCAATCGGCGAAGACACTGACCTACAATTTCGACTTGAATTGAGCGGAATTAAAATCAAATCATTAAACAACATTGCAATTCAATATCATCTTTATCACAAGTTACAAGAAAGGCGACCGGAGAATCTAAAATTATTTGAAGAAGTTAAAAAAGTTGGAAAAGCTTTCACACCATTTGGAATTATTAAAGAATAGTTTTCAGAAAATTTTTAATTATGTCTGATTGTTAAAATGTCCCCATCTTTTACGATGTATTCTTTGCCTTCAAGTCGCCAGGCACCATGTTCTTTTGCTTTTGCAAAGGAGCCATATTTGATAAAATCTTCGTAATGAACGACTTCAGCACGGATGAATTTATTGTAAAAATCTGTGTGAATTTCACCAGCTGCTTCCTGTGCGTTCATTCCTTTTTTGATGGTCCATGCACGCACCTCATCTTCTCCAACAGTAAAGAACGACTGAAGTCCCAGTAAATCATAAGCTTCGCGAATTAATTTTGTAAGAGCTGATTCTTTAATTCCGTATTCTTTCATGAATTCTTGTGCTTCTTCATCAGAAAGTTCAGAAAGCTCCATCTCTATTTTTCCATAGAAGGCAAGGACTCGTGTGTTTTTAGTTAATTTTTTCTTAATCAAAATATTGAAGTATTCATCTTCTTTATTAATCAATGTCTCATCAAGATTTAGAGCAATCAACATTGGTTTGAGTGTAAGCAATTGATATGCTTTTAAGATTTTTATTTCGTCTTTAGTTAATTCCGCATCTCTCAAGGGAATTTCTTTGTTAAGATAATCAAGACATTTTTCGAGCACTGGAATTTCTCTTTTCAAATTTTCATCCTGTGTTTTCATAATCTGTTTTTTGATTTTATCAATTCTATTTTCAACAATAGACAAATCCGAAATGATAAATTCTGTCTCAAAAGTATTTATATCTCTCATCATATCAATAGAGCCGTAAGGATGGGGTGCAAACTCATTTTCAAAAAGTCGAACCACCTGAACTAAAGCGTCGTTGGTTTTGACTTTAGAGAGAAAATTGCTTGTAAATTGTGGAGAGCCTGTCTCTCCTTTTTGCAAGCCAACCACATCTACAATTTCAATGGTTGCATTAACCTTTCTTTTTGGTTTGAATATCTCATACAGTTTATCAAGCCTTTCATCTGGCACTTTAATAATTGCTTGATGAGCCTCCCCTTTTGCAAGTGTTGAAGGATCTAGATGAGTTTTTGTTAGAGTTTGAAACAAAGTTGTTTTACCAGAAAGTGGTAAACCTACAATTCCAATTTGCATTATTTCTCCATTAAGTAATTTAAATAAAGTATTCTTAAACTTCTCTTACAAAAATATTTATGTTTTGAATGAAGACAAATTTTGATGTGAATTTTTCAGATGAAAAATAAAAATGTCAGACCAGGATAAAACCCAGCCTGACATCAGGTTAAGTCGAAAAATTTAGTTCAATATTTAGAAGAGTAAATTATCAAGTGCACCAGGAGGAAGCACTGGTACTCCAAGTTTGTTGTAGAGTTTTTTCAGTGGAAGACTTCCTGGTATGGTTGAAACATTAATCAATGGAATATTTGCACCCCATTTCTCATTAATCACTTTTATAAATTCATTAGCGACAATAGCATAACCTCGACTTGTTGGATGAACTCCATCAAGGCTGAACAAACCACCAGTCACATATTGAGTTGAAAATCTAATTCCATTTACGGTCAAACCCGCTCTGGCTTGATTTAGTAGTTGATTTGCATCTACAAGGCCAAATCCTTTAGCAGCTGCAACTGAAGCAATAGTGTTGTTGTAATCGGCTATTACATTTTTAACATTTACCGCCTCAAGTGAATCTAAAACAACAGAATTCGGGAATGGATTTGATTTTGTGGCTCCTGTTCCCAGTGGTAATTGTAGTGCTCTCAAGGTGATGTAATTGGTCAATACATTTACCAGGACAGTATCGCCATCACCACGAACTACCCAAACAAACGGAATGTTTTGAGAATATAAAAGTGGTCCAACTGTTGTAAAGAATGGGATCGAAGTCACATCTGGAATATTAGCAACAACTACCTTTGCGCCAGTATTTGCAAGTTCTGTTGCAAGTGCTGTATATAAAGCTACAAAGTTAGCTGGTGGAGTATATGGTAGAGTTGCACCACTTGTTGCATGACCAAGAATATCGTTATTACCGATCCAAAGAGTTATTAATGTTGGGTTGAGAGCCTTAGCTTGTGTCAGCTGAGAACCTTGGCCTCTTAAAACCAAATCAAATAAAGGATTTGCCTGTCCACCAAAAACATAGGAATAACAGGTAGTACTATCCGTGGCATTTGCAATATCAAAAAGAAATGCCCCAGGTATGCCAAGATTATTGTAAGGCCTGTTCAAGTTTAAATTTTTCGGTTGACCTTGATTTGGATTTGTATATAACACAATTCCTGTTGAAGTGATTGATTGAACTTCCAACCTACCACCTGTACCGGGATCTGCTACAATTGGTTGCTCAAATGGAACACCAACCTGATCAGCTATTAATTTTCCAAACGAATACATTTGAGCTGATTCATACAAAGCTCCATCCTGATAACCAGCGGTTAAGCTATTACCAAGGGTTACGAATCTTTCAAAGCTAACGCTTCCCGTTGAAGGTGGAGAAGGCGGAGCCAATTCGCTTCGGTCTTCACAACCTATTGCGAATAGACTGGCAATAACAACGAATATTAATAAAATCTTTTTCATTTTCTTCTCCTTTCTCTAATTAAAAATTATATGTGACATTAAATCCAAAAAGATGAGTGGAAGTATTATAGGTGCCGTTAAATGGAGTATTACCAGCATAGTAGACTTTTGAATTAGTAATTGTTCTTTCAGCAACTCGTAAAAACATATATGAGAAATCAAGGGTTAAGTTGCTGATTTTATATCCAGCACCTAATGTAAATCCAAGTCGATCTGAATCGGGAAGTGTTGGATCTACATATTCATCACGAATTGGATTTTTGTCGTAGAGTAATCCAGCACGAACATCAAGATTAGAAAGGAGATTATATTCACCACCAAAACGAACAATGTATGAGTCAAACCAATTTTTAGGAGTACTTAAATCAGGAAATTTTGGATCAACAAAATCTACCTTGAGATCTTTGTAGGAAGACCAGGTAACATATTGTAATGAAGCAGCGAGCAATAAATCAGGCATTACTTTATATGCAACACCAAAGTTGAAATTCTGTGGTGTGGTCAATGAAGTTTTTACATCACCACTCGGTAAATTTCCTTGTAATTGGGAAGGACCTTGACTTTCAGCTGTTCCCTTAAAGTTTAATGTAACATCACCTCGATAAGAGAATCCGACCGAAAGGTCTTTCAACGGTTTGGCAAGAATCCCAAATCGATAGCCAAAACCGGTTCCATCACCCTCGAGTTTGACATTTGCTTCGCCTGCAAATGGTGCCAGATCAACTTTTCTTTTAAGTAAAACCTGGCCATATACAAAATCTAAACCCCAGCCCAGAGAGATATTTTCAGAGACTTTATAAGAAAAAGCAGGAGTGAAGAAGAAAGTTCTTAACCGAGTCTCTGTTGCCATAAATCTTCCTACCCAATCTTCTGGCCATTTAGTGCCTAGTCCAAATGGATTATTTAGGCCAAGACCTACTACTATTTTATCTGATAATTGATAACTACCGTAGAGGTTAATTGGATAGAAAATTTGCCTGACCATTTTGTGTTCAGTAATACTCGGAGAGGGACCCCGGAATGTTGTTCTTGGTGCGATAAAAGTTGCACCCATCATTACTTTCAATCCTCTCAACTGAGATAAACCAGCAGGATTAAAGTAAATTGCTGATGGATCACTTGCCACAGCAATGAAAGCACCACCCATACCCATAGCTCGGGAACCATGTTCATTAACTTGGAATCCGCCGGCATTTAATAAAGTATGGGTGAAAACAAGGAGAGCAATTGTAAGAAGTTTTTTCATTTATCCTCCATAATTTTTTTTACTCACAATAATAAGTAAGATACTTTATAAAAGTCAAACATTTGTTTTTGATGGCTTTGAATAAAAATATTGGAAACTAACATCATTAAATTTAATAAGTCAATATTATGATCAGCCAATTTGTCCTGAGATTGTCAAAAGACTGCCCTGAACTTATCTTAGAGGAAAGCCAGACAGAAAATTAAATAAACATTTTCAATATTCAAGCCTCACACTTCGATAATCTCAGTGTGACAAATGTGTTTTTTATTAAACTTCGATCACGGCTCAGGGTGACCTGGAGTAAAAAAATCAATGTTCGGCAAAGCGAATTTATCTTAAACATGTATTAAGAAAGCCTGACAGAATAATGTTTTTAGAAATTGAAATTTTCGCACTTCGATAAAGCTCTATAAGATTGAGCTAATAAATTTAGATGGGTTAAAAAGTGGTCATGATTTTTTAAATAGAATATAAACACTGAAACAATAATTCAATTTTAATAAACAGATTAAGACTTATTTACAAACTTGTCTAAAAACTCTCAGGAAATTTTCACCATAAATTTTTCTAATGTCAGAAATTGAATAACCTCTTCTTAAAAGTGCTTCGGTTAGATTTGGAAACTTTGAAACATCTTCCAATCCAACAACAACTCTTTCAATCCCATCAAAGTCAGAACCTAAAGCGATGTAATCAATCCCGACAAGATTTTTGATGTAATCAATGTGAGCAATAACATTACTGATGGTTGCCGTAGGAGAAGTGGTTAAAAATGGTGGATAAAAAATAACTCCAATTACCCCACCTTTCTGAGCAATTTTCATGATTTGTTGATTAGTTAAATTTCTATAATGATTTCGTAAAGTTCTAACTCCTGAATGTGAAGCAATAATTGGATTAACCGTAACTTCAAGAATATCATCTATGGTTTTTGGTCCCACATGAGAAACATCGATAATCATTCCAAGAGAATCCATATGCCGAATAACCTGCCTACCAAATTCTGAAAGTCCTTTTGTTGCAGCCTGAGGATCCTGAGCCGAGGTTGCCCAGCTTGTTGAATTGTTCCATGTTATTGTTAAATATCTCACACCAAGTTTATAAAGCGAATCGAGTTTATCAATGTCATCTTCAATTGAATGTCCACCTTCTACACAAAGTATAGCAGTAAGCTTTCCAAGTCTTACAAGACTATCAATTTCTCGTGCGTTTCGAGCTTGAGCCATCAACGAACTGTATTTATTAAGCTGAACCTTAAATGAGTCAATCATTCTTAATGTTTGCTGAAATGGATTATTTGGATACTGAGTTGGGCTAACCCATAAAGCCATTAACTGAACATCAACACCACCTTTGTAAAACCTTGGCAGGTCAGAATGATTTATTGCATTTAATACGCCAAGGTCATAACCCTTTACTACTTTCTCTAAAACATCATTGTGAAGATCGATCAATACAACATTCTGATGAACCGTTTCAAGTTCAAATATTATATTTCGATTTTGCGAATCATCAATCTCAATTGTATCAGGCAGATATAAAAATTTTTCTGCAATCAGGAAATATTGATTTATATTAACCTTAGAAAATTTTTTAAGATAATCTTTACTCGAGGTTCTAACTTTTATTCCATCTCCATTCAAATTATCAAGCTGAACAATTTTACGAACCATAACTTTTTCTTGAAATTTTATTACCAGAAAATAAACCCCCGCACTACCCTTTCCATAATATTCGATTATATGCTTTCCGGGTAAAAGTGAAAAAGATTTTTCGTCGATTAATTTTCCAAGAACATCATAGACTTCAACTTTAATATTCCCACGCTCAAGCAAATAAACATCCACATTCGTTGAAGGATTAAAAGGATTTGGATAATTATTAGAAATCAGAAAGTCATTAGCTATTTCAAAATCTCTCACGCTCGTTAAGAAAAAAGAAAAATATCCTGAGTTATTTGCACTAAAAGTATCTTTTTGTTGTGGAAAATTTTTATTCACAAGAATTAGAAATGCTGAATCTAAACCAGCTCCGGTATGTTTATCCTTCACCCAGCCTTGAATTGAAATGGATTGCGAGTAAACCATTTCAAAAATCAAGAGACCGAAGATTATTGTAAAATGTTTTTTCATATACTTAAAAATAAATTTAATTGGCTTAAATAAAAATTATTTTCAATTCAGTTCATTAACGCTCGATAGATTTTTGCCATTTCTTTTAAAATAAATTTCGTTTAATATTCGCAAAAAGGATTTCACTATGATTCCAAACAAGCTTTATCATTACAGAGCAATTGTAGTTGGAGTTTACGATGGAGATACAATTAATGTGAATATTGATCTTGGACTTTCAACCTGGATCAATAACGAAAAACTCCGTCTTGCAAGAATTAACGCACCTGAAATCAAAGGTAAAGAAAGAACTAAAGGATTAAAGTCAAGAGACTTTCTTAAGGGTCTTTTAATGAATAAAAAAGTAATCATTCAAACTATTAAAGATAGAAAAGAGAAATATGGAAGATATCTTGCTGAAGTATGGTTAGAAGAAAATGGTAAATTCGTTAATGTAAATGATTTGATGGTTGAGAAGAAATTTGCGGTTTACAAGAAATATTAGATTTCTTTTAACAAATCTTTTTGTGTTAATTAAATTAATTCATCTTCTTCAGGTGTGGGAGAAATCATATACAATTTTGAGCAGACATCACCTTTGAATTTCCCTGTTTTCTTGCAATTGTGAAAATTCTCTATAACGGCTTTAGGATCATTTGCGGCATCGGAGACAGAAAAATCTTCAAGTGCTTCTCCACACTCAGTGCAAAACTTTATGTCAGATTTTTCTTCTTCTCTTAATTCAATTTCGATTTTTTTAATAGACTTTTTTCTTTTCATAATTCATTCTCATAATTTTTTGGTTCCCACAACTCACCTTTGCAAGGTAAATAATTTTCATCAGGATGTTCATCGAGTGCTGTACAAAGTATTGCAGTTTCATCAAAGTATTTACAACTACTACACAATGTTGAGTTCACAATTGGCTTTGACCTTTCCTTGAATATATCATACTGAATAAAGATCGGATGAATAACAATTACATACAAAGAAACAATTCCAAGCATCCACCAGGTTCCATAGTCAATGTAATAAAATAAAATCCACAATCCTACAATTGTGATTGCAAGTCTAATTAAAGCCCAAAACACAATATAACCTAATGTTAATCTTTTTGCTTCCATTACAAGTGAAAAATAAAAAAAAGTTTAAGAAAAAATAATTCTTACCCTGCTTCTGGATAGGAATTCATAAAAGTACTTAAGAAACATTTACCAAATTCTAACAAATGAAGGATAAAACTGAATAAAAAATAATCAAAGGATAGCCTTTAAGTTTCGAATTATAAAAATCCAATAATTTTTATTGTTTTACTAAGTTTATTTCAAAATTTATTTAAAAATAAAACTGAGCTCGTCGATAAAAATATTTGAAATCTTTTCTGCCTGAAATCGACTGAGCTCAGATAAACGATAAGATTTAAATTATTTCAGAAACTATTTCAAAAGAATCATCTTCTTTGTTTCTTGATACTTTCCGCTCTTCAATTGATAGAAATAAACTCCTGATGTTAGAGATTTATCTTTTAGTTCATCCAGTGAAAATTTTAACTCATATGTCCCGGCATTCAATTTATCATTAATTAATGTTCCAATTTCTTTACCGTACAAATCAAAAATTTTAAGTGTTGTAAATCCACTCTCTGGTAATTTGAATTTAATCGTTGTCGATGGATTAAACGGATTTGGATAGTTTTGATACAATTCAAATTTTGATGGGAGCACTTTCGACTCAATTGTAAATTTATTCAACTTAGAATTTTCTATTATTACTTCTTCGCCATCTTTTAATTCCACATCAAAAAGCTTTCCGTTAATTAAATCTCTTAACCTGATTTCAATTCCTTCAACCTTTATTTTTATAGGATAAGTAGAAGCATTTATTGAAAGTTCTAAATTTCCATCACCGATGTTTTCAACAAATCTATCTGAGGTAAATCTTGCGTCAAAGACACCACTTGGAGGAATTGGAGGAAGTTCATATCTAGATGTATTGACTTCATTATTTGTTAGGTAAAGAATCGTTTTGTTATTATCAGCATCGCTTATAATTATTCGATGGAATTTCTCAAGCTCTACATTTGGGTTTGATGATACTGCAGACTTCACAATTGTTGAAGGTAGCGCCAAAGTTCCATTTTGATTTACCTTTATCCAGTACCCTTTACCCGGTAATAATTCTGTTGCAACAAAGTAGCCATTATTATATCCATAAAAATTACTAGCAATTATGTTTGGTGGATTTGAAGTAATTGATGTAATTGGAACATTGTTGTTAAATGGTCCGATTAAATTCCAACCCTGTGAAACATTGATATTGGTATTCGTTACAGATGTACCTACTAGATTTAAGGTCTTGCTGGTAGGGAACTTCACCCAGTAACCTGAACCATTCTTTATTGTATCTACACTTTGATAACCGTTATTATAAGTATAAACAGGTGATATTCGTTCAACAAGTAGGCTATCGACACTCATATTATTTGTAAGAATTGGAATGGAAAATAAATTCCAACCTTCCATGAAGTTAACAGATGCAGTAGCTTGACCACCATCTGGGCTTCTATCAAATACATCAATGTATTGAAGACTTGCTCCACCATAAATCTGTCTAACCAGTGCACCAGTTGTATCATCAATTTCAAATAATCCAGCACTGTTTGTCGTTAAGTAATTTCCATTTGGAAGTCTGAAAACACCTCGATTGCCTGTTACTCCAGCAAGTGTTGTAATTAAGTTTCCTGTTGAATCAAAAACTTTCAAGCCTGAACCAGTTCCACTGAATTCACAAGCCACGATCGTTCCGTCGGGATTTCTCCACAATTGTTGCACAAAATTTAAAGTTGTTGTAGTAAAAGGACCTATCAAAGCTCCCTCAAAGTCATATTTGAAAATTTTTGGATTTCCGGATGAATTCCCGAGCAGAATATCTCCCGATCTATATAAAAGACTAAAGGGACTATTTACACTTTGAGACATAAAAGTATTCACAAATACTCCAGCAGTATCAAATTGCTGAACAGTATTTTGCGAACCAGCGGAGCTACCAGCATTACAAACTAACAAATTACCATTTGGTCTAAAGCAAATTCCTCTTATGTTATCCAGAATAGCATTATTGACACCTGTTGATGGTGCAAATGTTCTAACAAAATATCCACTTGTATCATATTCTTGAACAACATCGCTTATTTGATCCGAGACAAGAATTCTACTTTTTGATTTTTGTATGGCATGCTTTGGACTTTGAAGCCTCGGCGGATCGGAAGGAATAAAAGCTGTATCTACAAGATTACCTGTTTCATAATCAAATGCAAGTACTCTATCAAGTGTCCAATCCGGCACTAACAAAATTTTTGTAGGTTGTGTTTGGTTATTTAGTTTAATGGTTTCGCTGGAGTTGTCTATCACACTTCCATTTGAATAGTGGATTCTTGCTTTTGATAAATCAAATTTTTCTGAAACCTCATCGAAAAATGCGGTGTAGCCTCCCTCTTCTGGATGAGCAAAGTTTGTGATTACGGAGTAAACAACTTTTCCATTCTCAATATCTTTCGCTTCAATAAATGCTTTGTTAGGAATATAGATACTTATTGGTAAATTGGCTTTACCCGCTTCAATTCTTGCATTTGCAATTAACTTCGGATTCAATTCAGTTTTAATCATTAAATCCGAGAATGAAATTTTTGGTTGTGAAAACAGACTATTGACTACAATCACCCCAAAAAGCAAAAATGAGATTTTTTTCATATACCACCTCTTTAGTTTTTTGTTAAAATTTCTTCATAAAAGTAATAAATTTATTGTCAAAATTTAAACCAAAATCCTATCGCTTAAGTGTATTCACTAATAAACCAATCATTCATATTACAATTCCAATTTTTTTATTTCAACAGTATCATCTTCTTAATCTCAGAATACTTTCCGCTCTTCAATTGATAGAAATAAACTCCTGATGTTAATTTTTGATCTTTCAATTCATCAGTTGAAAATTTTACTTCATATGTCCCTGAATTCAAATTTTCTTTTATTAAAG
>Ga0197142_1000589_pt1 | contig 33699 bp, 30 predicted proteins | sample GBS60_MetaG_FD_148614 | JGI IMG/M metagenome (GOLD analysis project Ga0197142, IMG submission 148614) | Sediment microbial communities from Great Boiling Springs, Gerlach, Nevada, United States - GBS 60_MetaG | ecosystem: Environmental > Aquatic > Thermal springs > Hot (42-90C) > Sediment...
CTGGGCCACGTAATAGCCGCCTGAGGCCGCCACCCCCATGAGGGAGGCCACCACCGGCACCTGCCGCTCTTTCCTGAAGTTAAGGATCTCATGGTGCATCAGGTCGGCGGCGCTCACCATGCCCCCAGGGGAGTTGATGCGCAGCACCACGGCCTTGATGAGGGGATCCCTGGCAGCCTTGTCCAGCTCCTCCTTCACCCGGGCGGCATCGGTGCCGGCCCACAGGGAGCGGAGCCCCCGCCGGGGCGCGTCGCTGAGGAAGCCGGAGATCTCCAGGAGCAGGATCTTGTCCCGTCCCCGGCCGGTGACCACCTTCTCCTTCAGGGGTTTGGGCTCCTCAAAGAGGTCCACCTTGACGGTGACACAGGAGAGCACCGCCAGAAGGACGGCCACCAGACCCGCAAGTCTGCCTCGCCTCATAACCCGGCCGTTCCACTCCTGCTCTCAGACCCCCGGCGGGGCGCTTTTTCCCGGGCGCCAGCCCCTAGAGGGGATGGCGGGCGGTGGGACCGGCGTCCTCCAGTTTTCTCAGGAGAACCTGGGCCTTGCGGCGGTCCTTCTCCAGGCCGGGGGGCCAGACGGCATGCTCGGTGGCGCTGAGCACTGCCCTCAGGGCCTGGCGGGCCTCCCGGGTCTTCCCCAGCCGCAGGCAGGTCTCCGCCAGAAAGAGCTGGTTGGTGCTGTTCCTGGGGGCGATTTGGGCCGCCAGGCGGAGGTGCTCCAGGGATTTGGTCAGGTCGCCCACGGAGATGGGCCAGGGCGGCGCCTCGCTGTAGAGGCGGCCCAGCACCCGATGGGGACCACCCTGGTCGTAGGCGGGGTCAAGGGCCGCGGCCCTCTCCAGGCGTTCCTCAATCTCGGGGAGCAGGCGCAGGGCCTGGCCGGCGCCGCAGATCTCCGCGGTGCCGCAAAGGCTCAGGGAGGACCAGTAGTAGCCTTCCACCCGGGCGGGGGCTTCGGTGCGCAAAAGCTCCGCATAGTGGCGGCCCTTGTCCAGATAGACGGCCCGCCTCTCCGGGGGCAGGTGGTCGGCCAGCAGAAAGCAGGTGCGGGCCAAACGGCTGAGAACCTGGGGCCGGTCCGCCCCCGCTTCCGGCAAGCGGAGCTCATCCTGGGCCAGCTCCTGTTGCCAGCGGGCCAAGAGGGCGGCGACGTCACCGGGGGGCCGGGGTTCAGAGGTTCCGGGGACGGCCAGCGGCTGGGCGCCGCCGCAACCCAGGGACAGCACCAGAAACGGCAGCCAGAAGGCCACAGAAAGGAATCTTCCGGTCATCGGGGCGCTTCGGGAGGGAATTTGCAAAACACTATAGCACAGCGACTCGTCTTCCGGAAGGAAGAAAGGCTTTCCCCCGGAAAAGAGACCGGCAGGGGAGGGAATCTTCCGGACTGGCGAAAAATCCTCTTGACAGACTTCCCTCAGATGATACAAACATGTATCTTTAGGCTGCATCAGCAGGAAGGCGCCCTGGCGGCGGGGTGGAGAGCCGCGCCGGCGGGGTCGCGGCATGAGAATCTGCACATGGGAGGGGGGAGACATGAATGCCCGGCGTCCGGGTGAAGCCCAACGAGCCCTTCGAGGTGGCACTGAAGCGCTTCAAGAAGCAGTGCGAGAAGGCCGGGATCCTCTCTGAGATTCGCAAACGGGAACATTACGAAAAACCGAGCATCAAGCGCAAGAAGAAGATCCTGGCGGCCAAGAAGCGGGCCCTGAAGAAGCTGCGCAAGCTCGAGAGTCATTCATGAGCACCTTGCTGGAGCGACTGGACCAGGCCTTCAAGGAGAGCCTGAAAGGTCATCAGGAGGTTGCGCTGTCCACCTTGCGGATGCTGCGCACCGCGCTGAAAAACCGCCAGGTGGAATTGAAACGTCCACTCACGGAAGCAGAGGTCCAGGCGGTCATTGCGGCCCAGGCCAAACAACGGCGGGAGGCCATGGCCGAGTATGCCAAGGCCGGCCGCCCCGACCTGGCCCAGAAGGAGGAGGAGGAACTCCGGTTCCTCCTCTCTTTTTTGCCGCCGCAGCTCTCCGAAGAGGAGCTGGAGGGGGAGATCCGGCGCCTCATCGCCGAGGTGGGGGCCACTTCGGCCAAGGACCTGGGAAGGGTCATGAAAGCCGCCATGGCCCACCTCTCCGGGCGGGCGGACGGCAGGCTGGTGCAGGAGATCGCCCGGCGGCTTCTCGGCTCCTGAGTTGCATCGCCAGTGGGGGAATGGCGAGGCATGCCTGACAAGACCCTGGCTGCCCTGGAGTTTCCGGAACTGGTGCGGGTAGTGCAGCAGTTCGCCGTCTCCCGCCTGGGGAAAGACTTCCTCGCCCGCCTCACCCCCACCGCCGATTTCGCCGCCCTGAAGCAGAAATTCCAGGAACTCCGGGACCTGAAAGATCTGGAGGACCGGGCCGGGGATCTGCCCCTCTCTGAGCTGCCGGATCTCACCCCCTGGCTGAAGCGGGCGGCGGTGCCGGGCAGTATCCTACCGCCTGAGGCCTTCAATGACGTTCTGGCGGTGCTGCGCCGGGCCCGGGAGGTGCGCCTCCATCTGGGACAGGCCCCGGCCGGGTCCTCCCTCGCCCGCTTCACCGCCTCCCTTCCTGAGCTGGCGGAGCTGCGCCAGGCCATCCTCACCGCAGTGAGCCCCCATAACTTCCTGCTGGACGGCGCCTCCCCCGGCCTGGCCCGGGTGCGCCGGGAGCTGGCCGCCACCCGGGAAGAGCTCCAGCGTTTCATCAAACAGCGCTACTTCGCCCCGCCCTATCAGGAGGCCATCCAGAGCCCCCTCATCTCCCAGCGGAACGGCCGTTTCGTCATCCCGGTGAAGGCTGACCACCGGGGGGCCATCCCCGGCATCATCCACGACACCTCCCAGACCCGGGCCACCCTCTTTGTGGAGCCCCTGGAGATCGTGGAGCAGAACAACGCCCTCAACCTTCTGGTCTCCCAGGAAAAAAGGGAGGAGGAGGCGGTGCTCCGGCGGCTCACGGATCTGCTCCGGGCCCACACCCCGGCGGTGGAGGAGACCCTGGCGGCCCTGGCGGAGCTGGACGCCCTGGCCGCCAAGGTGCGCTATGCCCAGGCTTTTCAGGCCCGGGAGCCCCTCCTCCGGAGCTCCGGGGGGGTGGAGTTCCGCCAGGCCCGCCACCCCCTGCTGCTGGCCCGGCGCCGGGAGAACCCGGAGGCGCCCCCGGTGGTGCCCGTGGATCTGCTCCTCACCGGGGAGACCCGCTTCCTGGTCATCTCCGGGGCCAACGCCGGCGGCAAGACCGTGGCCTTAAAGACCCTGGGCCTCCTCACCCTTATGGTGCAGTGCGGTCTGCCGGTGCCGGTAGCGGAGGGGAGCAGTTTTGCGCCCTTCGACCAGGTCTTCGCCGACATCGGCGACCCCCGGGACCTGGCCCAGTCCCTGAGCACCTTCTCCGCCCACCTGAAGCGGGCCCTGGAGATGCTGGCCTCCCTGCCCCCCAAGGCCCTCATCCTCCTGGACGAGCTGGGCACCGCCACCGACCCCACCGAGGGCGGGGCCCTGGCCCTGGCTTTGCTTAAGGCCTTTTACCGTCGGGGGGCCTGGGGGGCGGTGACCACCCACCTGCCCCTGGTCAAGGCCTTTGCCGGCCGGGAGCCGGGCTTTGAGAATGTGGCGGTGGTCTTCGATGAACAGACCCGGCGGCCCACCTACCGCCTGGCCTACGGGGTGGTGGGGGCCAGCAACGCCCTGAGCATTGCCCGGGAGCTGGGGCTGGATCCCCAGATCCTGGCGGAGGCCGAATCCTATCTGGACTCGGAGGAGCTCAAGGCCTACCGCCTGCTGGCGGAGGTGGAGGCGGCCCAGGAGCGCCTCACCCGCCGGGAGGCGGAGCTGGCCGCCCGGGAGGCCCACCTGGCCCGGGTCCAGGCCGGGCTGGAGGAGGAACGCCGCCGTCTGGAGGAGACCCGGCGCCGCCTGGCCGAGGAGCTGAGGGCCGAGGCCCAGGCCCGCATCCGCCGGGCGGAGGCGGAGTTCAAGGAGATTCTGGCCCGGCTCCGGGAGAAGAAGGAGTCCTGGGGTCGGCTCCGCCAGGAGCTTTCGGCCCGGGGCCGGGAGCTGCTGGCGGACCTCACCCCGCCGGAGGTGAGCCCGCCGGAGACGGTGAGCTATACCGTGGGGCAGCGGGTGTTCCTCCCGGCCCTCAACCTTACCGGCGAGGTGGTGGGCCCGGCAGGGAAGGACGGCCGCTTTACGGTGCGGGTCCGGCAGGTGAAGCTGAAGGTGCGTCCCGAGGAGATGACGCCCGCGGCCGGGGAGCCCGGCCGGGAGGTGCGGGGTCCGGCGGCTTACCATGCCGCCCCGGGCCACCTCCCCAGCCTCAACATCGTGGGCCTCCGGGTGGAGGAGGCCCTGCCCCTGGTGGACCGGCTGCTGGACCAGGCCATCTTGCACGGCCAGGAGCGGGTGGATATAATTCACGGCACCGGCACCGGCCGTCTGAAACAGGCAGTGCATGAGCACCTCAAACACCATCGGGCGGTCAAGGCCATCCATGGGGACATCAACCCCGGGGTGACCCTGGTGGATCTGAAGGAGTGAGGCCAGCGGGATTCCGGCCCGCGGTCCCGCTCCGGGATGTCGGGGGGCATGGGCACCGAGGCCATTGAGCGGGCGATGGTGACGGACTTAAGAGGGCGTCTGGCCGTACCCGGACCGGGCCAAGGGATTCCCCGGCCGGAGGCGGGCGCATGCCAGGCCCCTTTCACCCGGCCGCCACACTCCCTGAGGCGGCCCCTGCCTGCACTTTCCCCCCGGCCCCGGTGGCCTGCCGGCATGGGGACCGGAACACCGAACCGTTGCCTGATGAGGGATTCCGCCAGGTTATCTGCCCCGGGATCCGGGAGCAGCCGCCGCATTGGGCGGCAAAGCCCGGGAGGCCGGGCCGTTTCTGCCCCCCCCCAGGGGGTGGCATCTTTTCCCGCGGTCGGATACCGGCCGGACCGTCAACCTCTCCGGAGCGTAACTCCGATAACCAGGCAAGGCAGCGGGGGAATGGCCCCGAGCCCGGATCCCGCCGCCGCCTGACCGGAACCACGCTAACCCTTTGCCGCCCGGATCCTCGGGTCGCCAGGAGAAGACGTTGGCTCCGTATATACCGGAAGACAAGCTCCTGGAGATCAAAGAGGCCGCCGCCATCGAAGAGGTGGTGGGCCAGTACGTCAAGCTCACCCGGCGGGGCCGGAATCTGGTGGGACTGTGCCCCTTCCACGCCGACACCCGGCCCTCCTTCACGGTGTCGCCGGAGCGGGGGATTTACTACTGCTTCGGCTGCGGGGCCGGCGGCAATGTCATCACCTTCCTCATGCAGCACCTCCGCCTTAGCTTCCCTGAAGCGGTGGAGGAGCTGGCCCGGCGCTATCACATCCCCTTAAGTCTGAAGGAGGTGGGCCCGGAGGGGGCCCGCCAGGCCCGGAAACGCCGCACCCTGCAGGAGCTCCTCGCCCTGGCCCAGGCCTTTTACTGCCGGACGCTCGCGGCCCCCGAGGGCAGGGCGGCCCGGGAGTATCTGGCCCGCCGGGGTCTCACCGCCGAAGTCCTGGAGGCTTTTCAGCTGGGCTATGCCCCCCCCGAGTGGGAGGCTCTGACCCGGCTCCTCCAGACCCAGGGCTTTCCACTCCACCTGGCCCAGGAGGCAGGGTTGGTCATGCCCCGGGCCTCCGGGGGTTTTTACGACCGCTTCCGGGACCGGATCATGTTTCCCATCCACGACCGCCAGGGCCGGGTGGTGGCCTTCGGTGGCCGGATTCTGGGGGAGGGGGAGCCCAAGTATCTCAACTCCCCGGAGTCCCCCCTCTTTGCCAAGGGGCGCCTGCTCTACGGCCTGCCCCAGGCCGCCGCGGCCCTGCGCCGGGAGGATGTGGCCCTGGTGGTGGAAGGCTATCTGGACCTCCTCTCCTTGAGGGTGCACGGCATCGAGCCGGTGGTGGCCACCCTGGGCACCGCCCTCACCCGGGAGCAGGTGCGCCTCCTGAAAAGCCAGGTCTCCCGGGTCGTTTTGGTCTTTGACGGGGATGAGGCGGGGGCCCGGGCCATGCTCCGGGCCTTTCCGTTGTTTGCCGCGGAGTCTGTGGCGCTCCGGGTGCTGGCGCTGCCTGCCGGCCAGGATCCGGATGACTACGTCCGTACCCGGGGTCCGGAACTCTTCCGGCGGCCCTGGGAGGCGGCCCAACCCTGGTTCACCTATCTGCTGGACCGCCTCCTGGCCTCGTATGGCCGGGAGGTGGAGGGGGTGGTGCGCCTCATCGCCGAGCTCAAGCCCTATCTGGCGGCGGTGGCGGACCCGGTGGAGCAGGACCTGTGGCTCAGGCAGGCGGCCGCCCGGCTGGAGGTGGAGGAGGCGAGTCTGCGCCGCTCCCTGGCCCAGGCGGTGCCGCCTGCGGCCCCCCGGCTTCTGCCGGCCCGGAACCTCGCCGTCAGCCTGGAGCGCAATTTCCTCAAGTGGATCCTCCACCAGCCGGAGGCGGTGAGCCTGGCGGAGCTGGAGGAGTGGGCCGGGGATTTCGAGGACCCGGAGCTGAAAGCTCTGATGGAGCACATCCTCGCCGCCACCCGACGGTTCGGCCGGCTGGAGGTCAGCCTGCTCCTGGAGCAGGTGGAAGATGAGGAGGCCCGGCAGCTGCTGCTGTCCCTGGCCTTCGGAGAGGAGGAATTTGACGGGATATCGGCAGGACCCATGCTGGAAGAGTGGCGGGCCGCCTTTCTCCGCCGGCGGCTGAAGCGGGCCCAGGCCTACCTAAAGGAGGAGCTGGCCCGGGTCGCCACCGACCCCCAGGCAGGGGAGCTGGTCGCCTTGCAGCTGAAAAAGCAGGAGGTGGACCGGCAATTGGAAGCCTTGAAGGATCAGGGGTGTTTGAGAGGAGAACGTGGATGAACAAGGGTAGGGGAATCGAGGTATTGCACGATCTGATGCCCATGGGGGAGGAGGATGGCATGCTGGTCATGGACGATTTGAATGATTCATTGACGTCCGACTGTTTCCTGAGCGAACCCGTCAAGGACATGCTCATCTTCGGCGACCTGGACATCCCCGCCTCGGAGGCGTCCACCGGTTTGGCGCTCCCGGGTTCCCTGGAGCTGGAGGATGGGGAGGCGGATCTCAGCCTGGAACCCGACGCCGCCGCCAAACTGGATGACCCCGTCCGACTCTACCTCAAGGAAATGGGCACGGTCTCCCTCCTCACCCGGGAAGGGGAAGTGGAGATCGCCAAGCGGATCGAAGAGGGGGAAAAAGAGGTATTACACGCTCTCCTGGAGGTCCCCTGGGCCTTCCGGGAGATCCTGCAGCTGGTGAACCGCCTGGAGCAGGAGCGTCTCTCCCCGGACCCTGAGCTGGATGAGTTCGGGGAGGAGGATCCGGACCTGGATCAACCCACCCACAGGGCCCGGCTGATGAAAACCGTGCAGAAGGTGCGGGAGCTGGAGGCCCAACTGAAACAGCTCAAAAGGGAGACCTCCCGCCCCGGCTCCGACCCCGGCCGGCGCCTCGCCCGGGAAGAAGAGGCCGCCAGCCTGCGCCACCGGCTGGTGGAGGCCTTGAAAAGCCTGCGGCTGGAGGGCCAGCATATCCAAGGCATCCTGAGCCGCCTGCTGGAGCTGGGGCGCCGCCTGGAGCACCACCTCACTTGCCAGCAGGAAATCCTCCGGGAAGCCGGGCTGTCGGCCACCCGCTTCCGGGCCCTGCTGCGGGACCTCCGGCAGGACCGGGTCCACTCCGTGGACCACTCCTTGACCATGGAGCAGCTGCAGGACCTGAAACACCGCTGGGAGGCGGAACAGCAGGGCCTCCGGGCCGTCGAAAGGGAGCTGGGGGTGAAGGCCACCAAGGCCCGGGCCATCCTGGCCCGCATCCGCAAAGGCGAAGCCCAGGCTGAGAAGGCCAAGCGGGAACTGGTGGAGGCCAACCTGCGCCTGGTGGTGTCCATCGCCAAGAAGTACACCAACCGGGGCCTGCAGTTCCTGGACCTTATCCAGGAAGGCAACATCGGCCTGATGAAGGCGGTGGAGAAGTTCGAATATGAGCGGGGCTACAAGTTCAGCACCTACGCCACCTGGTGGATCCGCCAGGCCATCACCCGGGCCATCGCCGATCAGGCCCGCACCATCCGCATCCCGGTGCACATGATCGAAACCATCAACAAGCTCATCCGCACCTCCCGCTACCTGGTGCAGGAGATCGGCCGGGAACCCACCCCCGAGGAGATCGCCGAAAAGATGGAGTTCCCCCTGGAGAAGGTGCGCAAGGTCCTCAAGATCGCCAAGGAGCCCCTCTCCCTGGAGACCCCCATCGGCGACGAGGAGGACAGTCACCTGGGCGACTTCATCGAGGACAAGAAGATCTGCACCCCCATGGAGGCGGTGGTAAGCCTCAATCTGGCGGAGCAGACCGCCCGCATGCTGGCCACCCTCACCCCCCGGGAGGAGAAGGTGCTGCGCATGCGTTTCGGCATCGGGGAGAAGAGCGACCACACCCTGGAGGAGGTGGGCCGGGACTTCGAGGTCACCCGGGAGCGCATCCGCCAGATTGAGGCCAAGGCCCTGCGCAAGCTCAGGCATCCTTCCCGGAGCACCCGGCTGAAGAGCTTTTTGGAGAACTAAGGTATCTTGGGGTGCGGGGACATCACGGGGGCCGGGGATCCGATTCCCGGCCCCCGCTTTTGGCGGCAGGTGAAAACTTTTCCCTTTGCCCCCTTGTTAAAATTTCAGGGAAATATTAAAATTTTTCTGATCGTGCGGGGGCCCATAGCTCAGCGGTGAGAGCAACCGGCTCATAACCGGACGGTCCCTGGTTCGAATCCAGGTGGGCCCACAGGCTCTATGGAGGAACAAAAAACCTTTCAGGTTCCGGGATATACGCGGCTCTCGGGGAGAGTCCAGGTGAGGGGTGCAATCCGGGCGCCCCTTTTTCTTTTGCACCTATGGCGATTTCCGTAAGGGACCTCCTGGCCGCCCTGGACGCCGCCTGGCCCTTCGCCTGGGCCGCACCCGGCGACCGGGTGGGGCTGATGGTGGGGAGCCCGGACCAGCAGGTGACCCGCCTCCTGGTGGCCCTGGAAGTGAGTGAGGCGGTGGTGGCTGAGGCCCAGGAGCTGGGCGCGGATCTCCTCCTCACCCACCATCCCCTGCTGTACTCCCCCCTGACGGAGATCCGGGAGGACCGGCCGGAGGGGCGGCTTCTGGCCCGGGTGCTCCGGGCCCAGCTGGCGGTGGCGGCCTGCCACACCAACCTGGATGTGGCCCCCGGGGGGCTTAACGATTACTTGGCCACGCGCCTGGGGCTGGGGAACCCCACCCCCCTTTCCGCCCAAGGCCGGGATCCCTGGCTGAAACTGGCCGTCTTTGTGCCGGTGGGCTATGAGGACCGGGTGCGGGCGGCCCTCTTCGACGACCGGGTGGGGGTCATCGGCCGTTATTCCCATTGCTCCTTTGCCGCCCGAGGCCAGGGAACCTATCTGCCGGAGGCCGGCGCCCGGCCCTGGCGGGGGGAGGTGGCCCGGCTGGCCCGGGCCGAGGAGGTGCGCCTGGAGGTGCTCCTCCCCGAAAGCCGGGCGGCCGCCGCAGTGGCCCGGATGATCGCCGCCCATCCCTATGAGGAGGTGGCCTACGACCTCTATCCCCTCCATAATCCGGCCCCGCCCCTGGGTTTCGGCCGGGTGGGGGAGTTTCCGGAACCCAGGGGGTGGCCGGAGGTGCAGGACCTCATCCGGGAGGTCTTCGGGGTCTCCGCCTTCCGGCTCTGGGGACGGCCGCCCAACCAAGTGCGGCGGGTGGCGGTGTGCGGCGGCAGCGGCGGGGATCTCATCCCGGCCGCCCGGGAGCAGGGCGCAGAGCTCTACATCACCGGGGAGGTGCGCCATCACCAGGCGGTCCCCGGCTTTTTCGAGACCTTCGGGGTGGTGGAGGTGGGCCACTTCGCCAGCGAGGTGGTCTTCATGCCGGCCTGGGCGGCGGAAGTGGAGCGCCGGCTGAGGGGAATGGGGGCCGGGGTGGAAGTCAGATGCTCCCGAAAGGAAAACCCCCCTTTCGCCCTCGTGATCGCATAAGGGAAACGCACCCATGAGTGGTGCCCCGGGGCGTGAAGCTCCGGAGGTGTGGGAGGCAAAAAACGTGTTGCCGGAATTGCATGCCTTGGTGGACCTGCAGGAAATGGACAAAGAAATCGCCGGGGTGCAGCAGACCCTGGCCAAACTGCCGGAGGAGCTCTCCCGGGTGGAACAAGTCCTGGCGGATCTCCGGGCCGCCCAGGCGGTCGCCCGGCAGGAGCTGGAGGAGCTGGGACGCCGCCGGCGGGAGCTGGAGGCCGAGGTGGCCGACCTGGAGGCGGGCATCCTGGCCAGCCGCCAGCGTCTGATGGAAATCAAGAGCAACATCGAATACAAGGCCATGCTCAAGGAGATCGCCTTCAAGGAGGACCAGCGGGACCAGAAGGAAACCCTGGTGCTGGAGCTCCTGGAAAAGATGGAGGCCGGGCAGCAGGAGCTGGCCACCTTGAACCAGCGTCTGGCGGAGCAGGAGGAGGTCCTGGCCCGGGTCACCGCCAAGGTGGAGGCGGAAACCCAGAGGCTTCAGGCCCAGATGGCGGAATTGGAGGAAAAACGCCAGAACCTCCGCCAGAGCGTGCCCGCCGCCCTCCTGAAGCGCTATGAGTTCATCCGCAGCCGCCGCAACGGCAGCGCCATCGCCGAGGTCCAGGAGGGGGTGTGTCTGGGGTGCCACATGAACATCCTGCCCCAGCAGTTCATCGACCTGCAGAAAGGGGAGGAGATGCTCCAGTGCCCCCACTGCCAGCGCATCCTCTATTGGCGGGGGGAACCGGAGGAGGAGCAGTCCCAGGCGCCAGCCGCCTCCCGGGCCCGATGACCCCGGACCCCACCCCCCCCTCGGTGAGCCCCGGGGCGGTCCTGGCGGCCCTGGCCGAGACCCTGGACATCCCCGGGGTCCTGGCCCGCTTCGGGCTCACCCCGGTCCAGCTGAGGGAACTCCTGCACCAGGCGGCCCAGGAGTGTCAAAAGGAAACGGAGGGCACCTGGAGCCTCTATGTGGACGGCGCCTCCCGGGGCAACCCCGGTCCTGCGGGGGCCGGCGCGGTGCTCCGGGATCCCACCGGCCATATCCGGGACTCCGGCTCCCGCTATCTGGGCCGCACCACCAATAACGTGGCGGAATACCAGGCCCTGCTTCTGGGCCTGGAGCTGGCCCGCCGCCACGGCGTCCGCAGCCTGGACATCTTCGCCGACTCCGAGCTCCTGGTGCGCCAGCTCACCGGCCGCTACCGGGTCCGGAGCCCCCATCTGAGACCCTTATACGACGCGGTGCGGCAGACCCTGTCGGGCTTTGCCGCGGTCCGCCTCCGCCATCTGGAGCGCAGCCTGAACCGGGAGGCCGACCGGCTGGCCAATCAGGCCATTGACCTGGCCCTGAAAGGACGCTAAAATAATAATAGGCGGAGTGGGCCGGATGATCGCCGGCCGCGGGAGGCGCGGCCGGAGGAAAGTCCGGGCTCCACAGGGCAGGGCGCTGGGTAATCCCCAGGGGGGGTGACCCCACGGAAAGTGCCACAGAAACCAGACCGCCGTGGTACGTCCACGGTAAGGGTGAAAGGGTGAGGTAAGAGCTCACCGGTGCCGGTGGCGACACCGGCAGCCAGGAAAACCCCGCCCGGAGCAAGACCAAATAGGGGAGCGCTGGAGGGTGGCCCGCCCGAAGCTCCCGGGTAGGTCGCGCGAGGCCCCGGGCAACCGGCGGCCCCAGAGGAATGATCATCACCGGCCACCGGCCGGCACAGAACCCGGCTTATGGCCCGCTCCGCCGCTGATTTCGGGAAGGCCCGGGCTGACCGCCCCAAAAAAAGGGGTCTGGCCGCAGGAGATGGGCCTCCCGAACCTTCCCCATTCTGAGATCCGGGCCTGATGCGCACATGACCTCCCACCCCGCTGCCGTGTCCGTGGCGCCTGCGGTGCCCACCCCATACCTTTCTGTTGTCATCCCGGTCTTCAACGAAGAGGACAATCTGGAGGAGCTGGGCCGCAGACTCCTCGCCACCTTAAGCCAGGACGGCCGCCCTTTTGAGATCATCTTTGTGGATGACGGCTCCACTGACCGTTCCTGGGAGATCCTCGCCGCCCTCCATGAGCGCCACCCCCAGATCATCCGGGCCGTGCAGTTTCACCGCAATTTCGGGCAGCATCCGGCGGTCTTCGCCGGGCTGGCCGCGGCCCGGGGCCAGATCGTGGTAACCCTGGACGCCGACCTGCAAAACCCCCCCGAGGAGATCCCCAAGCTGGTGGCCAAGATCGAGGAGGGCTATGACGCGGTGGGGGGCTGGCGGGAGGAGCGCCAGGACTCCTGGCTGCGGAGGCTCCCCTCCCGGCTGGTGAACTTCATCATGAGACGGGTCACCGGGGTGCCCCTGAGGGATTACGGCTGCATGCTTCGGGCCTACCGGCGGGAGGTGGTGGACAGCATCAACCGCTGCCACGAGTCCTCCAGTTTCATCCCCGCCCTGGCCAACCTCTATGCCCGGCGGGTGACGGAAATCCCCGTGGCCCACGCCCCCCGCATCGCCGGGGTCTCCAAATACAATCTCTTCAAGCTCCTGCGCCTGAACTTCGACCTGATGACCGGGTTTTCCAACTTCCCCATCCATCTGGTGGGGGTTTTGGGCATCGCCATTGCCCTCATGGGCCTGGGCTTCGGGTTGCTTCTCCTCCTCCGCCGCCTTTTGGTGGGCCCGGAGGTGGAGGGCGTCTTCACCCTGTTCGCCATCCTCTTTGTCTTCGTGGGCCTGAACACCTTCGGGCTGGCCCTCATCGGGGAGTATGTGGGCCGGATCTACCGGGAGGTCCGGGGCCGGCCCCGATATGTGGTGCGCCAGGTCCTGGGCGGGGATGAGGAGGGGCCGCCTCCCCCTCCGCGGGGGTAAGGGAGGCCGGGACCGGCCTCCCGGACAGCGCCGGCGGCAGCCTCGGAGGGGACATGCGCCTCATCTTCTTCGGCTATCACAACGTCGGCTACTTCTGCCTTCAGGTTCTCCTGAAGATGTGTGCGAAGTGGGGGGATGAGATCGCCGCGGTGGTGACCCACCCCGACAACCCCCGGGAGAACCTCTGGTTCGCCTCCGTCCGGGATCTGGCCTTCCGGCATCACCTGCCGGTATACCAGCCGGAGGACCCCAACGACCCGGCTTTCGTCGCCGCCATGGCCCGCCTGGAGCCGGATTTTCTCTTTTCCTGTTATTACCGCCACATGCTGAAAAAGCCCCTCCTGGAGCTCCCCCGGCGGGGGGCCCTGAACCTGCACGGCAGTCTCCTGCCCCGGTACCGGGGCCGGGTGCCGGTGAACTGGGTGCTGGTGCATGGGGAGACGGAAACCGGGGTCACCCTGCACTACATGGAGGAAAAGGCGGACCGGGGGGACATCGTGGACCAGGAGAGGGTGCCCATCGCCCCCCAGGACACGGCCTACACCCTGTTTGCCAAGATCACCGCGGCCGCGGTGGAGGTCATGAGCCGGGCCTATCCCCTCCTGAGGGAGGGGACCGCGCCCCGCATCCCCCAGGATCATTCCCGGGCCTCCTATTTCGGCGGCCGCACCCCGGAGGATGGCCGCATCGACTGGAGCCGGCCGGCGGCGGAGATCTTCAACCTGGTTCGGGCCGTCACCCATCCCTATCCCGGGGCCTTCACCTATCTTCAGGGCCGGAAGTGGTTCATCTGGTGGGGGCGGCCCCTGGTGAAATTTATCCCCCCGGAACTGGCTCCCGGGCAGGTGGCGGAGGCCTGGCCCGGCCAAGGCCTGGTGGTGGCCACCGGCGACGGCGGCTTTCTCATTGAGCGGGCCCAGCTGGAGGGCGAGCCGGAGTTTCTGGGGCCCGTTTGGGCCCTCCACACCCATCTGGTGGGGGTCCGGCTGGGGCCGTGAGCGCCGGGTCCCCCTCCCCCAAAAGAGAGCGGAAAGCCCTGCTTCCTCCCTTTACCCCGGCCCGCTCTGTCATTTCCGGAAAAATGGGCTATAATGGCGGGCAGCAGTGGCGGGGCCATCCCGGAATCCCCCCTTTACAGAACCTGTGACCATGAAAATCCTGATTCTCGGAGTCAACGGCTTCATCGGCAACGCCCTGGTGCGGCGCATCCTCGCCACCCGGGACTGGGAAGTCTTCGGCATGGACCTCTACGCCAACAAGATCGCCGAGGTCCTGGATCATCCCCGCTTCCACTTCCTGGAGGGGGACATCGCCATCAACAAGGAGTGGATCGAGTACCACATCAAGAAATGCGATGTGGTGCTGCCCCTGGTGGCCATCGCCACCCCCATGACCTATGTGAAAAAACCCCTGGCGGTCTTCGAGCTGGATTTTGAGGAGAACCTGCGCATCGTCCGGCAGTGCGTCAAGTACGGCACCCGCATCGTCTTTCCCTCCACCAGCGAGGTGTACGGCATGTGCACCGACCCGGAGTTTGACGAGGACCAAAGCCCCCTGGTGTTGGGCCCCATCCACAAGCAGCGCTGGATCTATTCCGCCAGCAAACAGCTCCTGGACCGGGTCATCTGGGCCTATGGCCAGGAGGGGGCCCTGCAGTTCACCCTGTTTCGCCCCTTCAACTGGATCGGCCCCAAACTGGACGACCTGGACGCGGCCAAGGAGGGGAGCTCCCGGGTGGTGACCCAGTTCATCCTCAACCTCATTGAACGGGAACCCATCCGGCTGGTGGACGGCGGCCACCAGAAGCGCTGCTTTACCTATGTGGAGGACGGCATTGACGCCCTCATGACCATCATTGAAAATCCCGGGGGCGCGGCGGACGGCCAGATCTTTAATATCGGCAATCCGGACAATGAGGCCTCGGTCAGGGAGCTGGCCCATCTCCTGAGGGAGCTGTTCATGCAGCACCCGGACCATCGGGAGGACGGGGTTTACTCCGAGATCATCGAAACCTCCTCCGAAGACTATTACGGCAAGGGGTATCAGGACATCCTCACCCGCAAGCCCTCCATCGCCAAGGCCCGGCGCCTGCTGGGGTGGGAGCCCAAGACCGACCTGGTCACCTCCCTGAAATTGACCCTGGATGCCTTTCTGGCGGAGGCCAAGGAGCGCCAGGGGGATGGGCGGGGAGAGGGGGCAAGGGTGTCGGTCCCCGGGAGCCAGCCGGAGATTTCGGGGCGGCGTCCGCTCCCCCGGACACCTTGACGGTCGTCGTGAGACTGGGTCTTAAGATTGATGTGGACACACTGGCGGGGCTGCAGAAGGGGGTGCCGGCCCTGCTGGAGATCCTGGGGGAGCGGGGGATCCGGGCCTCCTTTTTCCTGGCCCTGGGGCCGGACCACTCCGGCAAGGCGATTTTCCGGGTCTTCCGCCAGCGGGGTTTTCTGGCCAAGATGCTCCGCACCCGGGCGCCATCCCTCTATGGCTGGCGCACCCTCCTTTCCGGGACGCTCCTCCCCGCCCCGGACCTGGGGCAGGCGGCCGGGGAGCTTATGCCCCGGGTGAGGGCGGCGGGGCATGAAGTGGGGTTGCACGGCTATGACCATGTCCTCTGGCACGACCGGCTCCTCACCATGACCAAGGAGGAGATCCGGGGGCAGGTGGCGGCGGCGCAGGGAGTGTATCAGCGGGCCCTGGGGACCCCGGCCCGGGCCTTTGCCGCCCCGGGCTGGCAGACCAGCCGGGCCGCCCGGGAGGTGCTGGCGGAGATGGGTTTCCATTATGCCAGCGACACCCGGGGGACCGCCCCCTACTTTCCCCGCTTCGGGGACTGGGTGAGTCCGGTGCCGGAAATTCCCACCACCCTTCCCACTCTGGATGAGCTTCTGGGCTTTAAGGGCCTCAGCGCCCGGGAGGCCTTCCGTCTGGTGGAACAACGGGTGCTGCGCCGGACCATCCCCCAGATCTTCACCCTGCACGCCGAACTGGAGGGAGGGCCCCTGGGGGGGGAGTTTGCCCGCTTTCTGGACCGCCTTCTGGCCCAGGGCGCGGTCTTCTTCCGCCTGGGGGACTGGGCCGCCGAGCTCTTGGGCAACCGGGAAATGATTCCCGCTGCCCGGGTCTTTCCGGGGCGGCTGCCGGGGCGGGCCGGCCGGGTGAGCTGCCAGGCGCAGGAGGAGGAGGGAGCATGAAGGCCGCGGCCGTCATCCCCGCCGCGGGGCTGGGCAGCCGCATGGGCACCCAGGTCCCCAAGCCCTATCTCCTGTTGGCCGGCAGGCCCATCCTGGCCCACACCCTGGCGGTCTTCGAGGCCCTCCCGGAGGTGACGGAGATCACGCTGGTGGTGCATCCCCAGGAACTGGAGCACTGCCAGGAGCGGATCCTCACCCCCTATGGCTTCCGGAAGGTGCTCAGACTGGTCCCCGGGGGCAAGGAGCGCCAGGACAGCGTCTATCACGGCCTCAAGGCCCTGAGGGCCGCGGGCGCCCCGGAGCTGGTCCTGGTGCATGATGGGGTCAGGCCCCTGGTGCGGGGGGAGGATGTCCGCCGGGTGCTGCAGGAGGCGCGCCGGCACGGGGCCGCAGTGCTGGGCTGGCCGGCCCAGGACACCCTGAAACGGGTGAGCCCTCAGGGGGAGGTGCTCGGGACCCTGGATCGCCGCCAGATCTGGCAGATCCAGACCCCTCAGGCCTTTCACACGGAGCTTTTGTGGCGGGCCCTGGTGGAGGCCTACGCCCGGGGGGTGTATGCCACCGACGAGGCCGCCCTGGTGGAACTCCTGCCCCATCCGGTGCGGGTGGTGCGGGGCTCCCCCTTCAACCTGAAGATCACCACGCCCGAGGATCTGGCCTTGGCGGAGGCCCTCCTGGCCCGAAAGGGGGAGGGGAGCTGATGCGGGTGGGATTCGGCTACGACGCCCATCGCTTCGCCCCCGGCCGGCCCCTGATCCTGGGGGGGGTGGAGATCGCCCACCCCCAGGGCTTGGCGGGGCATTCGGACGCCGACGTGCTGGCCCACGCCATCGGGGATGCCCTCTTGGGGGCCGCCAACCTGGGGGACCTGGGCCGCCACTTTCCCGATACCGATCCGGCCTTCCGGGGCATCTCCAGCCTGGAGCTCCTGCGCCGCATCCGGGAACTGGTGGCCGGGGCGGGTTATGAGCCGGTCAACCTGGACGCCACGGTGGTGGCGGAAAAACCCCGGCTCGCCCCTCATATCCCGGAGATGCAACGGCGCCTGGCCGCAGCCCTGAAGCTCGCGCCCGGACAGGTGAGTATCAAGGCCACCACCACCGAACAGATGGGCTTCACCGGCCGGGGGGAGGGCATTGCCGCCTACGCCGTGGCCCTCTTGCGGCCGCGGTCGGTTCAGGAGGAGGGCGGATGACCGGGAAGGAGATCCCCGTATTCCCCTCCGGCCGCCCGGGGGATTCCCTGGTGCCCGACTGGGCCGAATGCCTGGCCTTGATGGAGGAGTTCGGCATGCTCCCCCACATCCGGGAGCACTCCTTCATGGTCCAGACTGTGGCCCTGGAGTTGGGGCAGGCCCTGCTTGAGGCCGGGATTGTCGTGGATCTCCCCCTCCTCCGGGCGGGGGCCCTGCTCCACGATCTGGGGAAGACGCCCTGTCTGGGAACCGGCCAGGACCATGCCGAGTGGGGGGCGGCGGTGCTGGCGGCCCGGGGCTACCCCGATGTGGCCCGGGTGGTGCGCCAGCATATCCGCCTGGAGGACCCGGAAGCCCCGCCTTTTTATGAGGCCGCGGTGGTGAACTATGCCGACAAGCGGGTGCTGCACACAAAGGTGGTGCCCCTGACGGAGCGCTTCGCCGACCTGAAGCGCCGTTACGGCCGCACCCCGGAGCACCTGGCCCGCATCGCCTTCTACGAAGAGCGCAGCCGCCGGCTGGAGGCCAGGCTCTTTGCGCCCCTGACCCTGAAGCCCGAGGATCTCTTGCAACTGAACCACAGGAGGCTGCCATGGCAAAGCTCAGGCTCGCCCTGATTGCCGGAGGGAAATCCGCGGAGCGGGAGGTGTCCCTGAAAAGCGGCGAGCAGGTCTTCCAGGCCCTGGACAAAAGCAAATATGACATCCGGCGCTACGACCCCAAAGATGACCTGGAGCGGCTGGTGCGGGAGGCCCCGGAGCTGGACGTGGCCCTGGTGATCATGCACGGCCGGGGGGGCGAGGACGGCACCATCCAGGGGCTGCTGGATCTCCTGGGGGTGCCATACCAGGGCTCCGGAGTCCTGGGGAGCGCCTTGGGCATGAACAAGGAGCTGAGCAAGATCCTCTACCGCCAGGCGGGCCTCACCGTCCCCCCCGCCCTGGTGTTCAACCGGGAGGAGGCCCCGCCGGAAGAGGCCATCGCCGCGGAGCTGGGACTGCCGGTGGTCATCAAGCCGGTGAACGAAGGCTCCAGCATCGGGGTGAGCATCGCCGCCACCCTGGAGGAGCTGAGGGCGGGGCTCACCAAGGCCTATGCCTACGACCGCCGGGTGCTGGTGGAGAAATACATCGCCGGCCGGGAGATCACCGGGGGGGTGCTGGGGAACGACCACCTCACCGCCCTGCCCCTGGTGGAGATCATCCCCTCGGAGAAATACGCCTTTTTCGATTACGAGGCCAAATACCTCCCCGGGGCCTCCCGGGAGATCTGCCCGGCGCCCCTGCCGGAAGATCTCACCCGCAAAGCTCAGGAGTGCGCCCTCACCGCCCACCGGGCTTTGCAGTGCCGGGGCTACAGCCGCACTGACATGATCCTGGCGGACGGCGTCTTTTATGTCCTGGAGACCAACACCATCCCGGGCATGACCGCCACCAGCCTCTTTCCTCAGGCGGCCCAGGCCTATGGGCTGAGTTTTTCCCAGCTTTTGGACACCCTGGTGGAGCTGGCCCTGGAAGGGCGGTAAGGGACCCCGTTGGCCGGGGGAAGGTGCCGGATGAGAGGCCTGGGGGAAAGAAGGCGGCCAGGGAGGAGCTCCCCATGAGGGCCAGTCTTACGGAGAGCAGGTGGGCCCCCGCCTCCTGGCGGCAGGTGGAGGAGCTCCTTCAGGAAGGCGTGGCGGCAGGAGTGTACACCGCCGCGGCGGCGGTGGTGGGGCGAAACGGGGAGATCGTCTGGCAGGGGGCGGCAGGAACCTTGAGCCGGGAGGCGGCCTCCCCTCCGGCCGGCCTGGACACGGTCTTTGATCTGGCCTCCCTCACCAAGCCCCTGGCCACCGCCCTGGCACTCCTGATGCTGGTCCAGGAGGGGCGGCTCCCCCTTCACCGGACCCTGGGGGAGGTCCTCCCCGGGGAGTGGCTGCCGCCGGACAAACGGGACCTGAGCCTCACGAGCCTCCTCACCCACCGGGCGGGGCTGCCTGCCTGGCGGCCCCTTTATCAGGACCTGCTGGCGGCCCCGGCGGAGAAGCGGCCCCGGCTCCTGCCCCGTCTGGCCGCAGCGGTGCCCCGGGAGCACCGCCCCGGGACCATGACCCTCTACAGCGACCTGGGTTTCATGCTCCTCCAGGGGGTGGTGGAGGAAGTGGCGGGGCTGCCCCTGGATGAGTTCTGTCGCCGGCATCTGTATGAGCCCCTGGGGCTGACGGTGATGGGCTTTACCCCCAGGCGACGGCCCGGCGGGGACTCTTACCCCTTTGCCGCCACGGAGCCGGGCCTCATTCCCGGCAGGCGGTGCCTGGGTGAGGTGCACGATGAAAACGCCTGGGCCGCCGGAGGGGTGGCCGGCCATGCCGGGCTGTTTGGCACCGTCGGCGAAGTCTTCGCCCTGCTGGCCGCCCTGTGGCGGGCTTGGCAGGGTCATCCGGACGGCCCCTTCGCCCCTGGGGTGGTGCGGCGGTTTCTGACTCCCCCTCCTGGGGCCACCCGGGCCCTGGGCTTTGACCGGCCGCCCCCGCCCCCGGAGCAGGGCGCCGCCGGTCGCTGTTTCTCCCCCGAAAGCGTGGGGCATCTGGGCTTCACCGGCACCTCCTTCTGGCTGGACCTCCGGCAGGGCCAGCTGGTGGTTCTCCTCACCAACCGGGTGCACCTGGGGCGGGAGGACACGGGCCCTATCCGGGCCTTTCGGCCCCGCTTCCACGACGCCGCCTGCCGGGCCCTGGGGGTGGCATGAGCACGCGGCGATCCGACGTCCAGCAGCCTTCCTCCGTCCCCCACCCCCGGGGGACGGCGCCGTCCCACATTCACCTCCTGGGCATCTGCGGCACCGGCATGGCGGCCCTGGCGGGGATCCTCAAGGAGCTGGGCTACCGGGTGACGGGCTCCGATGAGCAGGCCTATCCCCCCATGAGCACCTTTCTGGCGGACCTGGGACTGACGGTGCTCCCGGGCTACCGCCCGGAGAACCTGGAGCCGCCCCCCGATCTGGTGGTGGTGGGCAACGTCATCCGCCGGGAGAACCCCGAAGCCCAGGCGGTGCTGGCCCGGGGACTGCCCCGCCTGTCGCTGCCGGAGGCGTTGAACCGCTTCCTGGTGAACGGCCGCCACAGCCTGGTGGTGGCCGGCACCCACGGCAAGACCACCACCACCGCCCTTTTGGCTTGGCTGCTCTATGCCGCCGGCCTGGACCCCGGGTTCATGGTGGGAGGCCTCAGCCGCAATTTCGCCAGCAACTACCGGGTGGGGGCCGGGCCCTATGTGGTGCTGGAAGGGGACGAATACGACACCGCCTTTTTCGACAAGCGCCCCAAACTGGTGCATTATCAGCCCCGGGTGGCCATCCTCACCAGCGTGGAGTTCGACCATGCCGACATCTACCCGGACCTGGCGGCGGTGTGCCGGGCCTTCCGGGACTGGGTGGCGGGACTGACCCCGGAGGCGACCCTGCTGGCCTGGGGGGATGCGCCCCTGGTCCGGGAGGTGGCTGCCTCCACCCCGGCCCGGCGGCGGTTTTACGGCTTCGGCAGGGAAAACCACTGGCAGGCCCGGGAGGTCCGGCCGGTGACGGGCGGCATGGCCTTCCGCGTCTGGCGGGGCGGGGAGCGATTCGGGGAGTTCATTGCGCCCCTGCTGGGGCGCCACAATGTCCTCAACTGCCTGGCGGCCCTGGCCGCCCTGGCGGAGCTGGGGCTGACCCCCGGGGTTCTGAAGGTGGGCCTCTCAGGCTTTCAGGGGGTGAAACGCCGCCAGGAGCCGGTGTGTGGCTACCAGGGCATTCTGGTGCTGGATGATTTCGCCCATCATCCCACCGCGGTGGCCGCCACCCTGGAGGCGGTCCGGGAGGGCCACTCCGGGCGCCGGTTGCTGGCGGTCTTTGAGCCCCGCACCAACACCAGCCGCCGCCAGGTCTTTCAGGCCGACTATGCCAGGGCCTTCGGGGCGGCCGACATGGTCTTCGTCCGGGAGCCCCCGGACCTGTGGAAGGTGCCGGAGGGGGAACGGTTTTCCTCGGAAAGGCTGGTGCAGGACCTTCGGGCTCGGGGCCAGGAGGCCTTCTATTTCCCCGATACCGACGGATTGCTGGCGGGGCTCCTGAACACGGTCCGGCCCGGGGATGTCGTTCTGGTGATGTCCAACGGCGACTTTGACCACCTGGTGCCCCGGCTGTGCGCCGCCCTGGGCGGGACGCCGGGGTAAGGGTGCCGGCTGCCGCCTGGCCTCGGAAGCGGGCTTCCCGGGCAGGCGGAGGAACGGGGTGGGGGTGGGGTCCGGGGAGGGGCAGGGGTCTGGGATCCCTGGCCCTCCCCGGCGCTCACTCCACCGCCTCGTACCCCGCCGGGGTGATGGTGGCGAAGTGATAGGGCGGGCCCACCTCGTCTTTCACCGCCGCCATTTTTTCCAAGAACTCCCGGCACATGGCCAGCAGGGCCGCCAGGTCCTTCCCCGCCGCCAGCGCCTGAAACAGCCGCATCTCCATCCCCAGGTTCCGGGGCATGACCACCAGGTTGCCCACCGGCAGGGGGTGCAGCGGCTCCCCTTCCTCGCTCCCCAGAAGCAGCAGCCGGTAGCCGGGCGGCGGCAGGCCGGGACTGTAGCCTCCCAAAATGAAATAGATGCGTTTGAGCTCCTCCCCCCGGGGCGGGTGGACGGCCTGGTGCTTAACGATCCCCTGACGCAGGAAGGCGGCGGCGAAATCAAAGACATCCTCCAGGTCCTCCAGTCCCCGGCGCCGGGAGATCTCCCGGGCCAGCACCTGGGACAGGGGGACGCTCACCCCGGCGCCGCCGCTTATGATGGCGGAGTGGCGGGTCAAGGGGAAGAGCTTGGTGACCACGAAATACTGCGGCTCCTCCCCCTCCCGGAAGCAGGTGGCCCGGGAGTCGGTGGCGAAAAATAGCCCGTGTTCGTTGTAGCCGGCCAGGGCCTGGGTCATGGCGCCATCTCCGGGGGTGGCAGCGGCGGCAGCGCCGGGTGGAAAAAGAGCCGGATATCATAGGGGTCCAGCCGGAGAGGGCCTGCCGCCGGCCAGGGGGCCTGGTCCCGCAGGGGGGTAAGCTCCCGCCACTCACGGGGGCTGCCCCCCGCCGCCTCCGGAAAGGCCGGGATTTCGGCGACCTCCGGCCCGGGCTGGATGATCGCCAGCACCCGGCCCGGGCCCTGGTCCTGACTCTTCAGGAGGAGCACCGGCGCCTCGCCCGGGGGGGTCAGGCGCACCTGCGGCCCCTCGGTGAGGAGCACCGGACAGGCCGCTTTCATGGCATGGGTGCGGGTGATGAACTCCGTGAGGTCGTAGGTGGGCTCCTCCCAGTCCTCGGGGCGGGTGTGCACCACGTGCAGGTGCTTCTGAAAACCGAACTCATAACCGATGGGCAGCATCAGCCCGGTGGAGAAATAGGCGGCGAAAAGATACCGCTGCTTCGCCACCGCCGGGTTGCCGCCGCTTTCGGCGCTGAGGCGGGGGGTGTCGTGGGTCTCCGGGAAGCTCACCGAGGGGGCCACGTGCCGGAAGAGCTCGTACTGCTCCAGGCACCAGGGCGCCTGAAAATCCCACCACTTGGAGCTGTTGTAGATGAAATCAAAGCCCGCCTCCGCCAGCTGGGTGCATTCCTCAATCCGGCACCCCAGGGTTTCGGCGAAGAACTGCACCTCCGGGGCCAGGCTTTTGGCCTCACTGATGAGGCGCTGCCAGAACCACCCCGGAATCTTGTAGGCCGCATCGGCCCGGAAGCCCGCAAAGCCCAGGCGCAGGTAATGGGAGAGCACCTGGTCCCAGAAGTGCAGCAGACCCTCGGGGTCGGGGACCGGCCAGTAGGCCAGCTCCGCCAGATCCCCCCAGATGGTCACCCGGGTGGCATCCGCCGGGTCAATGCAGCCCGGATTTTTGATGCTGCCGTCGGGATTTTTGGCATACCACTCCGGGTGTTCCTGCACCAGCGGCGCATCTATGGCGGTGTGGTTGATGACCAGGTCCAGCATCACCCGAAGACCGTGTTCCCGGGCGGCGGCCACAAAGCCCTCCAGGGCCTCCTGGGGGTCGGAGCCGTCCTCCGGGTGGAACCGGGGATCGATGCCGAAGTAGTCCTTCACTGCGTAGAGGCTGCCGGAAAGCCCCGTCGTGTGGATGGGATTGAGGTAGATCCAGGTGCAGCCCAACGCCGCGATGCGCTTAAGATGCCCGTGCCAGCGGTTGATGGGCCCCACCAGGAGGGGAAAAAGGTTGTAGATGATGGTGGCGGGCATGCGGTCCTCGTCCCGGGTCTTTCCCCTCACCTTAGCGCAAACCGCCGTGAGAGGGAAGGGACTCAGGGCCACAGGCTGAAAAAGGTGGCCCCGCAGAGCACCAGGCCCACCAGGCCGTTTAAGGTGAAAAAGGCATGATGCAGACGGGAGAGGTCGTGGGGCGCGAGCAGCCGGTGTTCCCAGAGGAGAAAGACCCCGGCCAGTAAGGACGCGGCCAGATACATCCGCCCCAGCCCTGCCAGGAGACCGGTGGCCACGAACCCCAGGGCGGCCAGCCCATGAAACGCCTTGGCCAGACGCATGGCCCGCACCCGCCCCAGCTTCACCGGCAGGGAATGGAGCCCCGCCTGGCGGTCGAAGTCCTCATCCTGGAGGGCGTATAGCACATCGAAGCCCGCCACCCAGAAGACCACCGCCAGCCCCAGGACCACCGGCGTGAGGGCCGGTTCTCCCGTGACCGCCAGCCAGCCGGCGATGGGCGCCAGCCCCAGGGCGGCACCCAGGAAGAGATGGGAATAGGCGGTGAAGCGCTTGGTGTAGGAGTAAAACAGGACCACCCCCAGGGCCAGGGGCGAGAGCATCAGGCAGAGGCGGTTCAGCTGGCCGGCGGCGAAGATGAACAGGACAGCGCTGGCCAGGGTGAAGAGCCAGGCGGCCCGGCGGCTGATGAGCCCCGCGGGCAGGGCCCGGTCCCGGGTGCGGGGGTTTTGGGCGTCATAGTGATGATCCGCCAGGCGGTTGAAGGCCATGGCGGCGCTCCTCGCCCCCACCATGGCCAGGAGGATAAAGAAGGCCTGGCGACCGCTGGGAAGCCCCCGGGCCCCCAACAGCGCGCCCATGAAGGCAAAGGGGAGGGCAAAGACCGTGTGCTGGATTTTGATCATGTCCAGGAGAATCCACAGCCGCCGCATCGTTGCTCCTGCCGGGTAAAAGATCTCAGGGTATCCCGGGCTCTGGCGGAGGCAGACCCCGGGTTATCCCCCGTCGCCGGACCCCTTCTCCCCCCAGCGGGGGGCAAGGTCGTGTTCCAGCCCCAGGTAATCCAGGATACGGCCCACAAACCCCCGGGCCAGGTCCGTCAGGGTGCGGGGGTGATGATAAAAGGCGGGCATGGCAGGGAAGATGGCCGCGCCGGCCTCCGCCGCGGCCAGCAGATTGCGCAGGTGCACCCGGCTTAAGGGCGTCTCCCGCACCGCCAGCACCAGGGGCCGACCCTCCTTCAGGGTCACCTCCGCCGCCCGGTGCACCAGATGGCGGGCGGTCCCCTGGGCGATGGCCGCCAGGGAGCCCATGGTGCAGGGGATGACCACCATGGCCCGCACCGCAAAGGAGCCGCTGGCGATGGGCGCGAAGAAGTCCCCGGGAGAATACAGCACCGCCCGGGGGCCGGCCAGCTCCGGGAGGCTGAGGCCCAACTCGTGGCGCAGCACCTGCTCTCCGGCCTCCGAGGCCACCACATGCACTTCCAGTTCCGGGCGGCCCTGGAAGTAGGCCAGGAGCTCCCGGGCATAGAGCATGCCGCTGGCCCCGGTGATGCCGATGATGTAGCGCTCCATCTCCCCCCTCCCGGAGACCGGCAGGGCTCAGGCGGCCCTGGGGTCGGTCCCTCTCCTGTGCGGCCGCCTGACGCCGGCTGCCCCTCCCGGATTAATCCAGCCCCAGCTGGGGCCAGAGCTCATCCACTTTCTTCTGCACCTCGGGACTCATGACGATGACTTCGGGCCACTCCCGGGTGAAGCCCTCCTCCGGCCACTTGCGGGTGCAGTCAATCCCCATCTTGGAGCCGTAGTGGGGCAGGGGCGAGGCGTGATCCAAAGCGTCCACCGGGCCGTCCACGAAGACCACGTCCCGGCGGGGATCCACATTGTTCCCCAGCCGCCACAGCACCTGGCTCATGTCCTGGACGTCCACCTCCTTGTCGAAGATGAGGATGATCTTGGTGAACATCATCTGGCCCAGGCCCCAGAGGGCGTGCATCACCTTGCGGGCGTGGCCGGGATAGCGCTTGTCGATGCTGATGCAAGCCAGGTTGTGGAACACCCCCTCCACCGGCAGGTTCATGTCCACGATCTCCGGCAGGGTCTTTTTGATGAGGGGGAGGAAGATGCGCTCCGTGGCCTTGGCCATGAAGCAGTCCTCCATGGGGGGGCGCCCCACGATGGTGGCGGGATAGATGGGCCGGCGCCGCATGGTCACCGCCTGCACGTGAAACACCGGATACTCGTCGGGGAGGGAATAGTAACCGGTATGATCCCCGAAGGGGCCCTCCACCCGCCGCTCCCCCGGCTCCACCCAGCCCTCCAGGACGATCTGGGAGTTGGCCGGCACCTGGAGGGGCACGGTGAGGCAGGGCACCATCTCCACCGGCTCCTGCCTGAGGAAGCCCGCAAAGATGATCTCGTCGATATCCTCGGGCAAAGGCGCGGTGGCGGCGTAGGTGACCGCAGGGTCCGGGCCGATGGCCACCGCCACCGGCAGCCGCTCGCCTCTGGCCTCTGCCACCCGGTAGTGCTGGGCCCCCCCTTTGTGGCGGTGCCAGTGCATGCCGGTGGTGTTTCTGTCATAGACCTGCATGCGGTACATGCCCACATTGCGGCGGCCGGTCTCCGGGTGATGGGTGATGACCACCGGCAGGGTGATGAAGGGGCCGCCGTCCCCCGGCCAGCAGGTGAGGATCGGGATCTTCCCCAGATCCACCTCCTCCCCCTGCCAGACCACCTCCTGGCAGGGGGCCCGGGAGACGGTTTTGGGGAAGATGTTGGCCAGCCGCGCCAGCTTGGGGAGGAGCTTCAGCTTCTTGATGAGGGTGTCCGGGGCCTCCGCCTCCAGGAAGGTGAGGATCTCCCGGGCGATATCCTCCAGGCTCTCCACCTCCAGGGCCAGGCACATGCGCCGCAGGGAGCCGAAGGCGTTCATCAAAACCGGCATGTCATAGCCGGGGACGTTTTCGAACAGCAGGGCCGGGCCGCCCCGTTTGCAGACCCGGTCGGTGATCTCGGTGATCTCCAGATACGGGCTCACCGGCGCGGCGATGCGCTTCAGCTCCCCTTTGGCTTCCAGAACCTCGATGAAATGCTGCAGGCTGCGATAGCCCATGGGTCTCCTTCCGTTATCCGACAAACCGCAGTTCCGGCACCTCTTCCAGCTGCCCCAGGCGGTGGAGATAGCGGTAAAAGGCGAGCAGGCCCTCCTGCTGCCGGGGCCCCAGGTCGTAGGTGAGGCGCCGGAAATATTCCAGGAGCTCCTCCCGGCCCAAATTCACCCGCGCCCCGGCCTCCCGGCAGATCTCCGTGAGCGAGGCAAGCCCTGCTTCCTTGCTTGCCCAAAGGAGCCGGACCAGCTCCCGCACCGCAGCCGGCCGGGTCTCACAGACCTCCCGCCGCACCGCCCAGACCCCGAAGACGAAGGGCAGGCCGGTGAGCTCATGCCAGGCCCGCCCCAGATCCAGGAAATAGGGATAGCGGCCGCTGGCCCGGAGCCTCAGGGCCTCATCCCCGATGGCCAACAGCCCGGAGCAGCCCTCCGGCAGTTCCGCCGGCACCGGACCGGGGCGGTACAGGGGCCGGGCCCCGAAGAGCTCGTAGAGCAGGATGCGGGTGAGGGCGGCGGAGGTGGCGGAGGCCTCGCTCAGGCGCACCTCCCGGCCGGTGAGGCGGTGAAAGGGCACCCGGCTGAACAGGAGCACGCTCCCCACATCGCCTTCAGTGCTGATGGACAGATCCGGCACCAGGTAATACTGCCGGAAATTGCGGGCGTATTCCACCGAGGAGATGGCGCTGGCGTCCAGGGAGCCCGCCGCCAGCCGAGCGTTGAGCTCCGCCGGGGTACCGGAGACCAAAAGAAGCCCGTTGTCCCGGGGCCCCCGGTCCAGGGCGTAATAGACCGGGAGCACGTTGATATACCGGATGCGGCCCAGGCGCAGGACAGCCGTCATGCCTCCACCTCGTCGTCGGCGGTGGCCAGCCACTCCAGATTCCCCGCCGCCCCTCCCAGGAGCAGGCCCTCCCAGAAAGAGCGGCGGCGCTCCGGATAGACCGCCAGGAGGGCCGCCTGCTTTCCCGGGGTGAGGCTCCCCAGCTCCCCCTCCCGGCGCAGGGCCCGGGCGCCCGCCAGGGTGGCCAGGGAGAGGAGCTCCTCCACCGGTACCTCCGGGAAGTCCTCATGCAACAGGAGCAGGTCCCGGAAAAGGTTGTAATCCTCGGCGCTGGCCAGAGAGTCGGTGCCCAGGGCCAGCGGGATGCCCGCCGCCCGGAAGAGGGGGAGAGGGGCCCGGCCGGCGCCGGTGCGGCGGTTGGAGCGGGGACAGAGGATCACCCCCACCCCCCGACGGGCCAGGGTGGCCACATCCTCCTCACTGACCTGGACACAGTGCACCGCCAGGGTGTCCGGCCCCAGCACCCCCAAAGAATCCAGGTAGGCCACCGGAGAAAGCCCCGGCGGCTGAAAACCGTTCCGCCAGCGGCCCCGGGCCATCAGGAGCTCCCGGAAGAACCCTCCGCCGGTGTGCAGGAATTCCACCTCCTCAGCGGATTCAGCCAGATGCACCGCCATCAGCCGCCCCCGGCGCCGGTTCCAGGCCGCCACCCGCCGGAAGAGACGGGGGGAGACGGAGTAGGGGGCGTGGGCCGCAGCGGAGAAATAGGGGTCATTCAGGGCCGTTTCAGTGAGGAAGATGGGGAAATCCCCGGCCAAAGGCCCCTCCCCGTCCAGATGGAAGCCCAGGCATTCAAAAAAGTAATGGTAATCGAGGCCGCTCTCCTTCAGGGCCTCCAGGCTCAGGCCGGTGTTGCTCACCTCCCCCACCAGGCCGGTGCCGAAGCGCCACAGCTCCCGCAGGCCCACCTCCAGGCCCCCCTCCACTTCATAGGGGGTCAGGGAGTCGTAGGCCGCCAGGGTGGCGGACAGCCAGGCCGGGAAATCGGATTGGGGCGGCACGCGGTTTTTGAGGGCGGAAAATTCCAGATGCACGTGGGCGTTCACCAGACAGGGGAGGATGGCCACCTCCCCGTGATCCAGGACCGGCCCCCGCCAGTGGTGTTTCAGCTCGGAGAATCTCCCCACCTCCCGGATGAGGCCCCGGGCCACCGCCACCGCGGCATTCTCCAGCACCGGCCCATCCATGGGGACCACATGCCGGGCCCGGTGCAGGGTCACGGAAACCACGTCCGCCAATCCTCCCCCAGGTCGCCCCGTAGGCGGTAGCGCTCCATCAGCCGGGAACAGAAACACTCCTCCGGGGCCGTGGCCAGGGCCGGGAGCACTTTTAAGGCCAGCTCCCCGAAGGCGGCCTCCACTTCCCGCACCCGGGCGCTCTCCTCCTCCGTGGCCAGTCCTTCAAAGAGCACCCCGGGCGCATATGGCCGCTCCTTCAGGCCTTCGGCGTAATTCACCACATAACTGAGGGCGGCGTAGCAGAACTCCAGCTCCCGGGCCAGAAAGACCTCCGGCACCAGGGTCTGCCCCACCAGATCCCCGCCCAGAAGCTTCAGCTTGCGGATCTCCGCCACCGTCTCCAAACGGGGGCCGGTGGTGGCGGCATAGACCCCGCCGTCATGCACCGGGAAGGGGCAGCCCTCAAGGGCCGCCAGCAGGGCCCGGCGCAGGGAGGGGCAGAAGACCGGGTGGTGGCGGATGAACCCCGGCCCCCGGCCGGGGAAAAAGGTGTAGGGACCATGGGTGGTCTCATCCAGGATGTCATGGGGCACCACCAGATGGCCCGGGGCCATGGCCTCATTGATGGCCCCGGGCGCGCACCAGGCCAGGATGCGCCGCACCCCCAGGGTCTTGAGGGCATACAGATTGGCCCGGTCATTGACAAAGGGGGCCGAGACCTCGTAGCCCGCCTCCCCGTGCCGGGAGAGCACTGCAAAGCGCAGTCCCCCCTGGCGGAAGAGGTGCACCGGATTGGCCTGTCCGAAGGGCGTCTTGAGGAGCCTTGACCCCTCATACTCCACCCCCCGGGCCAGAAAATCCCTATGCGCCCCCACCCGGGCGATGAGGGCCACCGGGATGGCGTCAGGCGGGGGCCAGGGGGCGGACGTCCCGGGGGGGCAGGCGCTGTTTCCCCTCTCCCCCCCGGCAGGGGGTTGCGGCGGGGCCGCACCTTGGGGGGGCGTCTCCGGGGGAAAGGCCCCGGCGGCCGCCTGGGCAGGGCGGGCCTCCCGGATATTCCCCTCCACCGGCCGGTAGAGGTGGTCCCGCTGGCGGGGGGTATAGCCGGCCTGCGAAATCAGGCGCACGATCTCCTCCCGGGAGAGGCGGAAGGTGACCCCGGTGGCGGCCACCACGTTTTCCTCGATCATGGTGGAGCCGAAGTCATCGGCGCCGAACTCCAACGCCACCTGGGCCACCTTGTCCCCCTGGGTCACCCAGGAGACCTGCAGGTGGGGGATATTGTCCAGCACCAGGCGGGAGACGGCCAGGGTCCGGAGGTATTCGTGGGCCCCCACCGCCTCGCCCCCCAGGGCGGTGCCCCCGGGCTGGAAGGTCCAGGGGATGAAGGCGGTGAACCCCCCGGTCCGGTCCTGCAGCTCCCGGAGTTTGAGAAGATGCTCGGTGCGCTCTGACCGGGTCTCCAGGTGGCCGAACATCATGGTGGCGCTGGTGCGCAGCCCCAGACGGTGGGCCGTTTCCATGACCTGAAGCCACTGGGCGGCGGTGGCCTTGCCCGGGGAAAGGAGCCGGCGCACGCCGTCGCACAAAATCTCCGCCCCGCCTCCGGGAATGGAGGTGAGCCCTGCGGCCATGAGGCGCCGGAGCACCCCTTCCAGGCTGATGCCGAAGTGCCGGGCGAAAAAGACGATCTCCGGCGGCGAAAAGCCGTGCACCTGCAGGCCGGCGTCCCGGATAGCGGCTACCAGCTCCTCGTAATAGGAGAAGGGCAGCTCCGGGTTGAGGCCGCCCTGCAGGAGGATGCCGGTGCCGCCCAGCTCCCGGGTCTCGGCGAGCTTGCGGGCCAGTTCCTCCCGGCTCAGCACATAGCCCTCGGGGTGCCCCGGAGGACGGTAGAAGGCGCAGAAGCGGCAGCCGGAGATGCAGATATTGGTGTAGTTGATGTTGCGGTCAGAGACAAAGGTGACCACCCGTTCCGGATGGAGGCGGAAGCGCACCCGCCGGGCCAGGCTGCCCAACAGGAGCAGGTCCAGATCCCAGAGGGCCAGGGCCTCCATGGGGGAGAGGCGCTCCCCGGCCAGGATTTTCTCGACGGCGGTGGCGGCCAGGCGGTCCATCAGGAAATCACGTTGTACAGGGTGTCCCGCTCCACCGGCTCGCAGCCCGCCTCCCGGATGAGGCGCTCCAGGGCCTGGCGGGGCAGCCCGGTGGGGGTCTGGGCCCCGGCCATGTGGGTGATGCGCTCCTCAATGACCGTGCCGTCCATGTCATCGGCCCCGAAGGTGAGGGAGAGCTGGGCCAGCTTGGGGCCGATCATGATCCAGAAGGACTTGATGTGGGGGAAATTGTCCAGCATCAGCCGGGCCACGGCGATGGTTTTCAGGTCATCGAAACCGGTGGTGTGGCTCAGGTGGGAGAGCCCGGTGTTGGCCGGATGGAAGGCCAGGGGGATGAAGGTGAGAAACCCCCCGGTCTCGTCCTGGGCCGCCCGCAGGCGCAGCAGGTGTTCCACCCGCTCCTCCAGGGTCTCCAAATGGCCATAGAGCATGGTGGCGTTGGTCCTGAGCCCCAGACGGTGGGCGGTCTGGGCCACCTGAAGCCAGCCCTCGGGGGAGAGCTTCCTGGGGCAGAGCTCCCGGCGGATACGGCTGCTGAAGACCTCCGCGCCCCCGCCCGGCAGCGACCCCAGCCCCGCCTCCTTCAGGGACTCCAGGGTGTCCGCCACCGACAGGCCGGCCACCTCCGCCAGGTGGGCGATCTCCACGCAGGTGAAGGCCTGCAGGTGCACCGTGGGCCGGAGGCGCTTGATGCCCCGGAGCATCTCCAGATAATAGGAGAAGGGGAGATCCGGGTGCAGCCCCCCCACGATGTGGATCTCGGTGATGGGCTCGTGCAGCCGCGCCTCGATCTTGGCGAAGATCTCCTCCAGGCTCATCTCATAGGCCTGGGGATCCCCCTTGGGCTTGCCGAAGGCGCAGAAACGGCAGCCGTTGACGCAGACGTTGGAGTAATTGAGGTGCTGGTTGTAGATGTAATAGGCCCGGTCACCGTGCAGGCGGCGGCGCACCAGGTTCGCCAGGAAGCCCACCCCCAGAAGATCCGGGCTGCGGTAGAGGGTGAGGCCGTCCTCGAAGTCCAGGCGCTCCTGGGCCATGACCTTGTCATAAACAGGGAGGAGGGCGGCATCCGAAATGTAAGGTTCCGGTCCGGTCATGATTCTCTCCCGCCGCGCAGGCGCGGCATGTGGTGAGACGACGGCAAAAAGGCCCGGCCGGCAGGCGGAGCCTGAATCCCCGGCTGCCGGGTCAGCCCGGGTTTCCTTCCCCCTTTGCGCCTGCGGCGGCGGGGGGCGCCAGCCCCCGGCGCAGCAGCTCGATGAGCTCCCGGCCCCGGGCGGCCACCTCCTCCGGCGCCGCCCGGTCCAGACCCAGGGTGACGTCAAAGGCGGGCATGGCCACTGCCTGCAGGAACCGGTCCAGCACCGCGTCCAGCAGAAAGATGACCGCCTCCCGGGGCACATCGGCCCGGATCTCCCCCCGGCTCAAGCCCTGGCGCACCAGGGAGGTGAAGTAATCCGCGGCGAAGCGGCGCACCGCCTGCAACAGCTCCTGCCGCCGGGGGGTGCGCTGATCATAGAGAATCCGGAGATACAGGCCGAAGAGCCGGGGGTGCCGGCGGATGAACTCCACCCCGGCCGCCAGGGAGCGCTCCAGTCGGGTGAAGACGTCGGCCTCCCGGGTCTCCTCCTTGACGCGCACCAGGGTGCGCCGCACCACCCCCACCGCCACCTCAAAAAGGTAGAGAAAAACTCCCTGTTTGTCGGTAAAATACTGATACAGGGAGCCCTTGGCGATACCGGAGGCCGCCACCACCGCATTGACGCTGGCCTTCTCAAAGCCCTTGTCGGCAAACTCCGCCAGGGCCGCGTCGATGATGCGCTCCCGTTTCTCCGGGGGCAGGTTGTGAAAGGTGGGGCGAACCGGGGAGGCGTCCATGTGACCACCTGGTCATATCATGGCGCCCGGTCCCTGTCAAGGGGATACGTCGTTCAGTCGGAGCATTCGGGGATTACCCATGCCGCCTGCCGGACCGCCATGGTTCCCCGGAAGGGAAACGGAACCATCGGGGGGGGAAAATGGAGGAGAAGCGTTCCTTTGGCCGGCGGGAAATGGCGGCCTGGCTGGAGGATCTGGCCCGCCAGTTCCAGAGCGGCACTTTCCAGGCAGGGGAAAAAAGCTATCGCGTCCCCGAAACCCTCAAGGCCAAGCTGGAGCTGAAGGCCAAGGGGGAGATGCTGGCCCTGAAATTGAGCGTCCTCTGGCCGAAGAGGCCCGAAATGGCGGCAGCCCGTCCCTCCGGCCCCGGACCGGGGCAGCCGCTGCAGGCCGCCCCGCAGCCGGCCCGCAGCTTCAAGGAACTGAAAAAACGCCTGGCCGCGGTCTTTGAGGAACTTCAGCGGGCAGCAGCCCACGGCACGCTGCCCCCGGGAGCCCGGGTGGAGGAATTCCTGGCCCTTTCCAGGGAATCGGCCCGCTTTGCCGAGCCGGAGTGGGAGTCGGAGATGCAGGAATTCCTGGATCACGCCGAAAACCTCCAGCGGGCCCACAGCCAGGGGCACCTGGAGCTGTTCGCCCATGAGCTCCGGGATCTCAGGACCCGCATGCGCACCTGCCATGAGGAGTATGCCTGATGGCGGTGAAAATCCTTACCACCCCGCATCTGGAGCGCTGCATCGGCTGTTACTCCTGTTCCCTGGCCTGCGCCCGGCTGGTGCACCGGCGGCTGTCCTGGGAGACCGCCGGCATCCGCATCTTCACCTCCGGGGGCCTGTCCACCGGGTTTGAGGCCAGGGTGTGTCTGGCCTGTGACCCGCCCCCTTGTGCCGCCGCCTGTCCCACCGGCGCCTTTGCCCCCCGCAAGGGGGGCGGGGTGGTGGTGCGGCGGCGCCTGTGCATCCGCTGCGGGGAGTGCGCCCGGGCCTGCCCGGTGGACGCCATCTACCTGGACCCCCAGGGGGAGCCCTTCG
>Ga0197142_1000590_pt1 | contig 33668 bp, 28 predicted proteins | sample GBS60_MetaG_FD_148614 | JGI IMG/M metagenome (GOLD analysis project Ga0197142, IMG submission 148614) | Sediment microbial communities from Great Boiling Springs, Gerlach, Nevada, United States - GBS 60_MetaG | ecosystem: Environmental > Aquatic > Thermal springs > Hot (42-90C) > Sediment...
GCTCGGTCAACTCCCGGGCGATTTGAGCGCCTTCGCGTTCGCGGAACGCATTGAGCTCGGCCGCAGCCTCCTCGAGCGCCTCCAGCACGCCTCGCTCGAACTCTCGTCCCGTCTCCGGCTCGGCCGCCGGCGCCAGGATACCGGGGAAGCGCAGGATGGCGTTCAAGTCCGGCTCCCCGGCGAGACCGTAGTCGGCAGCCGCCTGACGGAACGCCGCCAGGCAGGCCTCGAGCAGGCCGCGGTTAAGCTCGAGCGCACCTGCGCGCGGCGTGCGCCGCAGCTCGATGCGCACTTCGACGTGTCCGCGGACCAGCGCCCGACTCAGCCGGCCGCGCATTTCGCTCTCCAAGCCCTCGAGCTCGGGCGGGAGAAAGAACCGCAGGTCGAGGCCCCGGTGGTTGACGCTCTTGAGGCTGACCACCACCTCCGCCTGCTCCAGTTGCTTGCGCAGGCGGGCAAATCCGGTCATGCTGCGGACCCCTCCGCCCGCCGTCAAGGGCTCACCCATGCGTCCGGCTCCAGATACTGTAGCTCGTGCAGCCGCTGGTAAATGCCGCCGCCGGCCACCAACTGTTCGTGCGTGCCGATCTCGGTGATGCGCCCGCCCTCGAGCACGACGATCTTGTCGGCGCGCCGCACCGTGGAGAGCCGGTGCGCAATGACGATCACCGTCCGGTTGGCCATCAGGTTGGCCAGCGCCCGCTGCACGAGCAGCTCCGATTCCGAGTCCAGGTGGGATGTCGCTTCATCCAGAATCAGAATCGGGGCGTTCTTAAGCAATGCCCGTGCGATGGCGATCCGCTGCCGCTGCCCCCCGCTCAGTTTGAGGCCCCGCTCGCCGACCATAGTGTCGTAACCTTCCGGGAGGCGCTCGACGAACTCCTCGACGAGCGCACTGCGCGCCGCCTGACGCACCTCCTCGTCGGTGGCGTCCCGGCGCCCGTAGCGGATGTTGTTGGCGATGGTGTCGTTGAACAGGAAGGTCTCCTGGGCGACGATTCCGATCTGGCGCCGGAGGGTGGCGAGCTGCAAGTCGCGGACGTCAATGCCGTCGATGCGCACCGCGCCCTCGGTGACGTCATAAAAGCGCGCCGCCAGCGCCGCCAGCGTCGTCTTGCCGGCCCCGCTTGGGCCGACCAGCGCCACCACCTCGCCATGGCGCACCTCCAGGTTGATGTTCTCCAGGCGAAACCCGTTCTCTGAGCCCGGGTAGCGAAAGCCGACGCGGTCGTAGACGATCGCCTTCTCGAAACGCTCGAGCGGCACCGCTCCGGGCCGGTCCTTGATGGTTTCCTCGCGGTCCAGGTACTCGAAGACCCGCTGCGAGGCCCCGAGCGCCTGCTGAAAGATGTTGTGAATTCCGGCGAGGCGTTTGACCGGCTCGTAGAGCATCAACAGCGCCACCACGAAGGTGGTGAACTCCCCCGCCGTCATGGCCCCGGCCTTGATCTGCTCGCGCGCGTAAGTGAGCAGAGCGACCACCGTCAGCGCCCCGAACAGCTCGATCACCGGCGTTGCCGCCGCCTGGAGCGCGACGTAGCGCAGCGACGCCGCCTTGTAACGCAAACCCGCCAGGCGGAACCGGCGCGACTCGTGCGCCTCGTTCGAGAAGGACTTCACGACCTGGTGCCCGCCGAGCGCCTCCTGCAAGATCTGGTTCAGCTCGGCGGCATGGTCCTGCGCGCGCCGCGTGGTCCGCCGGATGCGCCGGCCCAGCCGCAGCGTCGGCACCAGCACGGCCGGCAACACGGTCAGGCTCACCAGCGACAGCCGCCAGTCCGTATGCACCAGCACGTAGCCGAGCGCTACAGCCGTGAAGCTCTGCCGGAGCAAGTCCGCCAGGATATGCGAGGTCGCCACCTGGATCTTCTCGATGTCGGCCATGATCGACGACATCAGCCGCGCCGTCGGGTGCATCTCGAAAAAGTGCATGTCCTGCCGGAGGACGTGGTCGAAGACCCGCTGGCGGAGATCGGTGATCGCTCCCAGCCCCACATAGTTCACCGCGTAGTTGCCGAGATAGTCGCAGGCCCCCTTGATGAGAAACACCAGCAGGATGCCGAAGGCCACCATGGTCCAAACGTTGCGAATCCAGCCCGGCACCAGGTAGTGCAGGTAGACCGGTTCGCCCAGAAAACGGAACAGCACCACCGGGGCCTCGGGCGAGGCGGGATTGAGCACGCGGTCAAAGATCGGTCCGATCAGCAACGCGATCGTGGCGTGCGCGGCGCCGGCGATGGCCATCAACACCACCGCGGCGAGCAGGATGAGCAGGTAGGGCCGGACGTAGGCGAGCAGCCGCAGAATCTCCCTCATGCCGTCACCCGCAGCCGCTCGAGGGCGGCCAGCATCGCCTCCGGTTTGATCCGTTCGAGCCCGTCCCGGCCCACCAGGACTTCGGCCGGGGCCCGCCACGGCCCCCAGATGCGCGGATCCGAGGGCCCGAAGATCACCGCCGCGGGCACCCCAAACGCCGCCGCCATATGCGCCGGGCCGCTGTCGTTTCCGAGGAAGAGGGCGGCGCCGGCGATGAGATCCTTGATTTCCCCGAGCGGCCGCCCGCACAGCGTGCGGAAGCGCGCAAAGGGACGCAGATCCTCGCCTGCGGCGCCGATGAAGACCGGTTCGATCCCCCAGGCGCGGCTTAAAAAATCGGCCACCGCGAGGAAGTGGCCGGCCGGCCAGGTCTTCTCCGGCGCGGCGGCGAACGGGTGGATCACCGCATAGGGCGCGGCGGCCTGTGGCGGCCGGGCCGCCAGCTTCGCCCGCGGAATCTCGGCGCGCGGCACGCCCAGATAAAACATCGCCGAGGCAATGTGTTCGGCCGTGTGCACCACCCGCTCCACCCCCAGAATCTCCTGCGCCCGCGGAATCCGGATCCCGTAGGTCCAGGCCCACCTCGTGTGCCCGAAACCCGCCCGTCGAGCCGCCCGCGAGGCTAGCGTCAAACACGCCGCCCGGTTCCCCCCGTGCAGATCCAAACATAAGGCGGCGCCCCAGCGCGCCACGCCGGCGACCGACGGCCCGAGGAGCTCGTCAACGTCTTCGCTGCCCTCGAAAACGGCGCGAAAGCGGTCCTCCACCACCACCCCGACACGCAGATCGGGGCGAAACCGTTTGAGCAACGTCAGGGCCGGCGTTGTCAGCACGCAGTCGCCGAGCGACCGCAGCCGAATCACCAGCACCCGCGCGCCCGAAGGCAGACGCTCGATGATTGCCCCCGTCGCCGTCTCTCAGGCCCCCTCGTCGAATCTGGCCTCTTCCAGCAACATGACCGGGATGTCGTCGCGGATCGGGAAAACGCGCCGGCAGGCGCTGCACAGCAGGCCCTTGTCGTCCTCTTTGAGCGTCACCGGCACTTTGCAGGCCGGGCAGACCAGCAACGCCAGCAGCTCCGCCGAGATCGCCATCGTCAAAAGCTGTCAGGCCGCCTTCTTCATCTCCTCGCGCGCCGCGGCGATCACCTCCAGAAACTTCCGCGCCCGCTCGGTGAAGATCTCATAGCGGCCCTCCTTGATCGTCTTGGCGTCCACCAGTTCGGCGCCCACGGCCACCGCGCAGGCGCCGGCCTTCAAGAACTCGCCGGCCGTCTCCAGATTGACCCCGCCGGTGGGAATCATCTCGATCTGCGGGAACGGGGCCTTGAGCGCCCGGATGTATTTCGGCCCGCCCACGTTTCCGCAGGGGAAGATCTTGACGATGTCGGCGCCGGCCTCCCAGGCCGTGAGCACCTCGGTGGGCGTGAGCGCGCCCGGAATGACCACCTTGCCGTAACGCTTCACCATTTCGATGGTGGCGAGCTTCAGGCTCGGGGTCACGAAAAACTCCGCCCCGGCCAGCATCGAAACCCGCGCCGACTCCGGATCGAGCACCGTGCCGGCGCCCAGTACAATCTTGTCACCGAACTGGTCGGCCACCGCTTCGAGGGCGCGGATGGCGCCCGGCACCGTCATGGTGATCTCGGCCGCCCGGATGCCGCCCTCATAGATCGCCTCGACCGCTCTGACGGCGCTCTCGGCGCTCGAGGTGCGCACCACCGGCACGATGCCGACATCCCGGATAAAAGACAGAACCGTCTCCTTATTCATAGCCTTCTCATCTTATCAACGGCCGCGCGGCGCCTGCCGCCACCGCTCGAACTCCAGACCCGGCCGGTCGACTCGAAACTGGACCAGGCGGCCCTTCTCGGCCTCGGTGACGTAGCAGGTGCGCCCGTCCGGTCCGCCGAAGCAGAGGTTGGTCGGCCGGGCGCCCAGCACGTCGATTTCGCGCAGCAGCTTGCCCTCCGGCGAGACCTTGACCACCGTGCCTTTACCCCACCGGGTGATGTACAGGTTGCCGTCGACGTCCGAGCGCATGCCGTCCAGACCGTGATCGTCAAACTCGATCACCAGACGCCGCGCGCCCAGGCGCCCGCCGCGCTCGATTGGAAAGGCCCAAACCTTGCGCTGGACGCTCTCATTGACGTAGAGCGTGCGCCCGTCCGGGCTCACCTCGATGCCGTTGGTGGTGCCCATCTTGTCGGCCACGCGTTCCACCTTGCCGTTGCGATCGATCCGCCAAAGCTGCCCCGTGCCCGCCTTCCAGTCGGGGTCGCTTGCCCAAAGCGTCTCATCCGGGCCGATGGCCAGGTCGTTGGGCTGGTTCATCCGCGGCTCGTGGGCGAACACCTCGATGCGCCGCGTCGTCACGTCGACGCGGAGAATGTTGTGGCCGGTGTAGTCGGCCACGTACATCTTGCCGGATCGGTCGAAACGGATCCCGTTGCCGAGGCTGCCGGCGGGCATTTCCAGAAAGATCTCTCCCTTGCCGTCCGGCGTCACGCGCCCGATGGTCGGCTGGCGGGCGAAGCTCACGGCATAGATGTTGCCCTCGCGGTCGCAGGCGGGTCCCTCGATGTGCTCGGTGAAGCTGCCCGGCTCGGTCAAGGGCCGGGCGACGAACAGTGCCTCAGCCGCCACGGCCGTCAGCCCCGGCCAAGCCAGCATCACGCACACGCGCCACACAGTCGGCCTCCCTTTTCTTCTTCATTGCCGGACTCTCCGACAACTCCTGCAACCACCCATCGTACACGGCGACCGGCCCATCGGCTCGAACCGTCCCAGGCGGGCGATCGCGGCTGTTGCATCTGTGACCATCCTGAAATAAAATCAAGCGGGGAGTTTGGGTAGCCAAAACGGCGCAACAGCGCCGTATCGCAAAAGGGGAGTCGTGTCGATGAAGATCCCTTCGTTATGCTATCACCCTCGTCCTTCCGCTCGCACTCTGGGCACAGACCGCGGGTGAAATCGCCGGCATCGTCACCGACGCCACCGGCGCCGTCGTCCCCGGTGCGAGCGTCACCGTAACCAACCAGGCCACCAACGCCGTTCGCACGACCACGACCAACGAGGCGGGCATCTATTCGGTGCCCTCGCTCGTTCCGGGCGTCTACGAAGTCAAGATCGAGATGCGGGGCTTCCGGACGGTGATCCGGCGCGACATTCAGCTCGAAGTCCAACAAGTGGCGCGCATCAACGCGACGCTCGAGGTGGGCGACGTCGCCGAGTCAGTCGAGGTCCGCGGGGGGGCGATTCTCCTGGACACCGACAGCGCCACCACGGGCACGGTCATCGAGCAGAAGCGCATCGTCGACCTGCCGCTCAACGGCAGGAACTTTCTCCAGTTGGTCTCGCTCAGCCCAAACGTGACGTACGGCTTTGCCACCCCCGGCCAGGTGGCCGCACGCCAGGGCGGGGACCGCGGCACGCAAAACATCTCCGTCTCCGGCATGCGCGGCACCTGGAACCACTACACGCTGGACGGCATCGAGAACACCGACGTCAACTTCAACCTCTACATCATGCTGCCGTCGGTGGACGCCCTGCTCGAGTTCAAGGTCCAGACCGGCATCTACCCGGCTGAATTCGGCCGCGGCGCCAGCCAGATCAACGTCTCCACCAAGCCCGGCACCAACGAGTTCCACGGCTCCTTCTATGAATTCCTCCGCAACGACAAGCTCGACGCGCGCCAGTACGACTTCATCGGCACGCGGCCGGCCAAGGCGCCTTTCAAGTGGAACCAGTACGGCTTCGTTCTCGGCGGGCCGGTGTGGATCCCGAAGCTGTACAACGGCCGCAACCGGCTGTTTTTCATGTCCAATTTCGAGGGTTTCCGCGAGCGGCGGACGACTTATGCCAGCTACACGACGCCCACCGTCGCCATGCGCAATGGCGACTTCTCCTACCGCACCACCCAGCTGTTCGATCCGTTCACCCGGCGCTTCGTCGACGGTCGCCTGACGGCCGAACCCTACCCGGGCAATCAGATTCCCAAGAGCCGCTTCGATCCGATCTCGCTGAAGCTGTTGGAGTTCTGGCCGGAGCCCAACATCCCCACCCCGGTGCTGCGCGACAATTTCCAGCAAGCCCAGCCCCGCACGGTGGACAAGGATCAGTTCAACCTGCGCATCGACCTCAACGAGAGCAGCAACTCGCAGTGGTTCGGCCGCTACAGTTGGACGGACGAAGTCTCCTTCACCTCCGGCTTGAAGTTGAACGGCACGGTGCTTGCCACCAACGCCTGGCAGGCTATGATCAACAACACACGCGTCCTTTCGCCCACCCGGGTCAATGAGCTCCGCGCCGGCTGGACGCAGTTTTATAACTCGATCCAGCGCGAGCTGGCCGGCAAGCGCAACGTCGTCGACGAGCTGGGCATTCCCGGCCTGCGGACTCCCGATCCGACCACTTGGGGCATCCCGCGCGTCACCGCCCTGGTGGGCGTCAGCGGGTTCGGCGACGAGGCCAGCGGGCCGTTCATCGTCGACAACAAGATCTTCCAGATCATCAACAACCACTCCTGGATCCGCGGCAGGCACTCGTTGCGCTTCGGCGGCGAATACCGCTGGGACAACTATCCCCAGAAGGGCAATGAGTTTGCCAGAGGCTCGCTGGAGTTTAACGGCCAGTATACGGCCAACCCGGCGACGCTGGCCGGCGGCGACTCTACCGCCGACCTGCTGCTGGGGACGCTTTCGCGCGCCGAAGCCGCCATCGCCCTGGCCGAGTCGGACTTCGTCGCCAACAACTTCGCGCTGTACCTCGATGACACCGTGCGCATGACGCCGAAGCTGACCCTTCATCTCGGCGTGCGCTACGAGTTTTTCCAGCCGTACTATGACCGCCTGGAGAACATGGTCAACATCGTCACCCCCTACCTCATCTGGACCCCGAACGTGCCCGACCGCAGCCTTCACCCCGTCCTGGTCCGGACCGGTCGGGGAGACTTCTATGAGGGCAAGGCGTTCCGTTATCCGGATATCCAGACGGCGCGCGACGGGCGGTTGGGCAAACGGCTCGTGCACAGTGACTGGAACAATGTCGCCCCGCGGTTTGGCATCGCCTACAGTCCCTCGTCGAAGTGGAGCTTCCGCACCGGCTTCGGCGTCTTTTATTCGGCCGAAAGCGGCAACTCCCGCTTCGATCTCAACCGCGGCCTGGCGGGCCGCGTCTCGCGCCCGGCCAACCCCCAGATTCCCGACATCTTTTATCACAACTTCCTGACCGCGGCAGCCATGCCCTGGATCCTGCCGCCGCGGCCGTTCCTCTGGGGCGTCAAGCCGAACGCGGTCACCAGTTACTCGATGCAGTATCTGTTCAACATCCAGCGGGAGCTTACGCGGGATATGTCGCTCGAGGTGGGCTACTCCGGCGCGCAGCATCGGAAGCTCCAGGCGCTGCAAAACACCAACTACCCGGTGCCCGGCGTCGGCACCTACGCCAGCCGCGCCCCCTTCCCCGAGTACAGCGTTCTTCAGACGGTACACTCGGAGGGCACCGGCAACTACAACGGCCTGAGCGCGAAGCTGACCCGGCGCTGGTCGGGCGGCGTGACCGCGCTCGTCAGCTACACCTGGTCGAAGGCCCTCGATTCGGCCAGCGCCATCCGCGGCAATTACGCCGACATCTTCCCGCAGGACAGCCGCTGCCTCCGCTGCGACTACGGCTACTCGGCCTATAACACGCCGCATCGGTTCGTCACCTCGGCGCTGTGGGAGCTGCCGTTCGGGCGCGGGAAGCGTTGGGCCGACCGCGGCGGAGCATTGAACCAGCTCGTCGGCGGCTGGCAGATCGGATCGATCCTCACCATCCAGAACGGACGCCCGCTGAACACGCAGGCCGGCTGGGACGCCCCCGGCACCGGCACCTTCGGCGACTGGCGCTTGCACGCCACCGGCGAGCATCCCTACCTGCCCAAGGGTCAGCGCTCGACCGACCAGTGGTTTAATATTCGCGCCTTCCGGGAACTGGCGGCCGGCGAGCTCGGCAACATCAGCCGCAACCGCCTCATGGGACCTTCGACCTTGCTGTGGGACTTCTCGGCGCTCAAGGATTTCTATATCCGTGAAGGTCACCGGCTCCAGTTCCGCTTCGAGGCGTTCAACTTCCCCAACCACCCGGGGCTGGGCAGCCCCAACGTGAACTGGGGCAGCCGTACCTCGACTCCGGCGCCGACCTTCGGCACGATCCGCTCGACCGCCTTCAACATGCGGGAGCTTCAGTTCGGCTTGAAGTACATCTTCTAACCGAGCGCCCTTCGATTCCGGGCTTTCCTGTCCGGCGGGGGCCGCCGCCCTTGAGGCTGGGCCCCCGCCGGGAAATTTTTCCCTTGACATGGACTCGGTTACGGCCTAAACTAGCCATGTCCCGTTAGATCGGGATTTGTGCCCGCCCCCGAATTCCCGTCTGGCGTGATCTAGTTTCCGAACAGGAGGAGATTGTGCGCAAACAAGGAGGAGCCGGCGCTGTGCCGGAATTCGCCAAGTTGTTAGAGCAGTATTGTTTGAAACCCGAGGACGCCGAGCAGGAGGAGTTGGTTGTTCCGTGTCGCTCCCTCGTCATGCTGTCGGCTTCGCCGCGGCACACGAGCTACCGCCGGCCGAAGCTGCTACAAACCGCCGATCTGGATGAGCTGAAGCGCTGGATCGGCGTTCCCGACGCCGCGGTCAAGAGCCGGTGCCTGCTCGATCGGGAACAACGCGCGGCGCTCGCCGAGGCCGAGCGGCCCGCCCTCGTGCAAGCCGCCCCTGAGGCGCAGAAAGCGACGCCGGTCGCGGCTCGGTTGGACGCGCTGAGGGCTCACGCCCAAGCCTACCTCTACGGGGACTCGTCGTTGGTCTCAAAGGCGAAGCCCTCGATCGAGAAGCACATCGGTCTCGCCGTGATCGGCGTCTGGATGTTCCCGAAGGTGAAAGTCAGCTCCGGTTCGGTGCTGTTTTTCGGCCCCGGCGCCAATGTGCTCGTGGCCTCGGAGGTGGAGATCGAAGAGGGCGGCCAGATTGTCAGTATGGGTCCGCTCACGGTGCGCGTCATCACGTTGAAAAAGACCGTCCCGGTCTTCAAGTATCCGGGACCGGGACTCGATCAGGTCCTGAAGCTGGTGCGGGCCTAGAGAGCCCTGGCCAAGTTACCAAGGAGGAGAAAACAATGGCCGACTTTACGATGATTTCAGCGAGCGGTCCCAAAGGGCCCGACGGTCCGGCGGGCCCTGCGGGCGGCGCCGGAGCGCAGGGCGTCAACGCCGAGTGCCACTGGGACGGCGACGATCCGGCGACGGCCGGCGGACCCGGCTTCACCGGTGGCGCTGGAGCCAACGGCGGCAACGGCGGGGATGCGCCTCCGCCTTTCGACCTGGTCATCCGGCTCTCGGACCTGATTGGAACGATCCGCGCCAAGAACCTCGGAGGCAAAGGCGGCGATGGCGGCCGCGCGGTGACGGCGGCGCCGGCGGGCAGGGCGGTGACGGCGGCAACGGCAGCGGCTGCGAACCCTCGGAGAACGGCGGCCGCGGCGGCGACGGCGGACGCGCCGGCAACGGCGGCAACGGCGGCCGCGGCGCCAACGGGGGCGACATCTACCTGCTCTACAGCGGCTCGATTGCCAACGGCGAGTTCGACGGTGAGTCGGAGCTGGGCGCCGGCGGCGCCGGCGGAGCTCCCGGCAATCCCGGCAGCGGCGGTCTCGGCGGCAGGCGCGGCGGGGATGGTCCGCGGGCCGCGCAAGGCAACCCCGGCGCCCCCGGCACGCCCGGCTTGCCCGGAGCGGCCGGCAGGCCCGGCGAGGTGCTCGTGCAGCCCGATCCGGGCTCGTGAGTCCCGTACCGCATTGGTGGCCGGCGCTGCCGGAGATCGCCGCCGCGCTCGCCGGCTGCCCCCCGGCCGCCGTTTGCGAACTGCTCCGTCTTGGAAATGTCTGCCTGGGCGGTAATGCGGCGGACGGCAAGATTTCTTCGCTCAACAACGACGGCACGCCCGCGCAGATCGTGGTCGGCGCCGGGAAGCAATTCGTGCGGCTGCTCATGGATCCAGCCCACCATGAGCCGGATCCGGTTCGCCGGTGCGAGCAAGCGCTCGAGGCGGCCCGACGGTTGATCGAGCCCTCATCCCCGGCGGAGCTTAGCTTGGCCTTCGCAGCCGGGCTCAAAGAGGCTCTGCCCGGTACAGAGGCTCTGCGCCTGTGGCGCCACCTAGGCGCCGTCTGGCTTGCCGCGGATCTCGCAGGGCGCGGGGCCGGCGCCTACGTTTCAGCCCGCTGGGGCGCTGCGGCGGAACGTTGGGACCGCGTCTTGGCCTGGCTTGAAAAGCTGCATCCGGCCGCCTCCCGGAGTCTGGCCCGTCTCGTCTTGGTCGCCGAGCCGGCTTCGGTGGGCCTCGAAGCCGCCTCCGGGACCGGCCTCCGCCTCAAGGTTTATCTTCGCCTCAAGCGGCCCCAGCCGCTCGCCGGGCTGGGCCTGCCGGATCTCGAGCACCCGGCGCTTGAAGAGTTCCTGCGGTGCGTGGTGCGCGACCGCAGCATCGGCCTCAGCGGGTTGGTGATCTCCATCTCGGCAGCCCTCCAGTCCGGGCGAATGTCTTCCAAGATCGACGTCTGTGCGCACTGCCTGCGCTACAGCAACTCCGAATGGGCGGAAATTCTGGCCGAGCTGGCACGCCGATTCGCTCGGCCCGAGCCGGCGGTGGCGGCCTCGCTTGCGTCCGGCCGGGCGGAGATGGCGTTCATCGGCTTTTCTCCCTCACCGGACGGGTCTCACCGGCTGAACTTTTATCTCAAGGCGCCCGCCGGGCCGCGATGAGCCAGGCCGTGCTGTTGTATCGAGGCTCCTGCCGGCGCTGTCGCTGGCTGGCGCGGATGGCGGTGATCGCCTCTGCGGGAGCGCTCCGGCGCGTCGCGCTCGACAGCGAGGCGGCCGCGCGGCTCTATGAGCTGTATCCGGCCACGCGCGGCAAGCTCGCTTTGATCGACGGCGAGCGTTTCTGGTGCGGCCTCGGCGTGGTACCGGCGGCGGCCCGCCTCACCGCCGGAAGACTGCTGCGGCGCTTCTTATGAGCAGAGCACGGTGGTCAGGCGTTTCGCCCCGTGGCGATCAGGTGCACCATAAACGCGCCGTCGTGCTCGGCCTCGACCCGGGAAAAGGCCGGCTGGAGGGCGGTGGTAAAGAATTCCAGCGGCGGGCTCATCATCTCGTGTCGCCCCCCGGAGTCGATGTAGCCCCAGCGGACGAAATCCGGCGTGCGGGCGAAGACCCGGAAGCCGGTGGCTCTCGCGTAGGCGGAGGCGTTGAAGGAAGCGACGTCGGCGGCGAGCAAAACCTCTACGTAGCAGGCGCCGCCCGGTCCCGTCCATCGGATCATGTTTTCAAGTAGAGCGGCGATGCGGGCCTCGTCGTCCAGGTAGCAGTAGCCGGCCCAGAAGTGCGTGATCAGCTCGAAGCTCTTGGGCGCCAGGGCGCTCTGCGTCATGTCGCCGCAGAGGAAGCAGGCCTGAGGATTGGCGGCGCGCGCGCGGCGTAACTGGGCCATACTCGCATCCAGGCCGACGCGCACCATTCCGCCGGTGACCTGCGCAAAGTGCCACGCCGGCCCGCAGGCGACGTCGAGCCAGCGCACCGGCCGAGAGCCGCTCGCCAGTTGCCCCAAAACGCGACGCAGGTTGGCAAGGTTGCGCTCATGCTTGCGCCGCCACGGGGTGATGTAGAGGCGAGCGTACTCGGCCGCGTAGGCAGAGTCGTAAATCAAAGCCCCTCCTTTTGCCGGCCCGGCGACCGGCGCCTGCCGGCGATGGCCACTTCGATTGTAGGCCTTCCAGACCCTCGTTGACACCGCCCTGGCGGCACTGTATAGTTGCCGAGTGAAACCAAGCAGGAGTCTTGATCGCGGAGCGACCGACACATGTTTCCGACAGTGAAGCGACGCACGTTTCTGGCGGCGGCAGGCGCCTCGGGCGTGGCCCGCGCCTCGGGCGACAGCCCGGCCCTGCTCGGCGGCACGCCCGTTCGCCGGCGGCCCTTTCCCTCCTGGCCGCGCATCGGCGCCACGGATGAGTCCAATTGCATGGAGGCGCTGCGGGCCTGTAAATGGTGGCGCCGCGAGGGCCACTGGGTTCGTGATTTCGAGAAGGCTTGGGGCGAAAAACTCGGCGCCCGCTACGTGGTGGCCACCGCCAACGGGACCGGAGCGCTGATGGCTGCCATGAGCGCCCTCGAAATCGGCCCCAAGGACGAGGTGCTGGTCACCCCTTACACCTTCATCGCCACCATCAACGCCATCCTGGCGCACTACGCTTTGCCCGTCTTCGTCGACACCGACCGCGCCACGCACATGATCGACGCCGCCAAAATCGAGGCCGCCATTACGAGGCGCACCCGGGCGATCATGCCGGTGCACTTGGGAGGCAACATGGCCGACATGGACAAGATCCTCGAGATCAGCCGGCGGCGCGGCATACCCGTGATCGAGGATGCTTGCCAGGCGCATCTGTCGGCCTGGCGAGGCCGGGCGGCGGGGACGCTCGGCGAGCTCGGCTGCTTCAGCTTCCAGAAATTCAAAAACCTGCCTGGAGGCGAGGCGGGCGCCGTGGTGACCAACGACGAGAAGCTTTACCTGCACGCCTACGGCTTCCATTCGCACTACCGCACGCCGGGCGAGAACGCGCCGGATTTGAACGTCTGCCGCAACGGGATCAACCTCCGGATGGCCGAGTTTCAGGCGGCGCTGCTCCTGGCGCAGATGGAGCGGCTGGAGGAAAACGCGCGCCGGCGGGAGGAGAACGCAGCGCTTCTCGACCGGCTGCTCGGAGAGATTGGCGGCATCAAGCCCGTCCAGCAGTACCCGGGCTGCACCCGCAACGGCTATCACCTCTACATGATGCGCTACGAGCCCGAAGCGTTCGCCGGCCTTCCCCGGAGCCGGTTCCTCGAGGCGGTGCGCGCCGAGGGGATTCCGCTCGCCGAGGGCTACGGGCCGCTCAACCGCCATCCATTCCTGGAACACACGGCCCGTTCGCGCATGTTCCGCGCCATCTACACGGAACGGGAGCTGGCCGACTGGCGGGAGCGGAACCGCCACCTGCCCGCCAACGACCAGGTGACGCAAGAGGCGCTGTGGTTCTCCCAAAACGTCTTGCTCGGCGAGCGCAGCGACATGGAAGATATCGCCGCGGCGATCGCCAAGGTGCGGCGCCACGCTGAGAAGCTAAGGCCAAGCTGAGGAATCGGCAGGCTCCTCGCTATGAGACGAAGAGAGTTTCTGGCTGCCCTGGCGCTGCCGGCGGCTCGCGCGCAGGCGCGCCGGCCCCGGCTGGCGGCGCTCGTCACCACCTATCACGTGCGCTCTCACGCCGACAACATCGTCACCCGGTTCCTCGAGGGTTATTGGATCAACGAAAGGTATTACCCGCCGCCGTGCGACATTGCCTCGCTGTACATGGACCAGATCCATCCGGCCGACATCGGCCGGCGCCTGGCGATGGCCTACGGCTTCCCCGTCGTCTCCTCCATTCAGGAGGCCCTGACGCTCGGCACCGGCAAGCTCGCCGTGGACGGCGTGTTGCTCGTCGCCGAACACGGCAATTACCCGGACAACGAGAAGCAGCAGAAGCTCTATCCGCGCTACGAGTTCTACCAGGAGGTGATTAAGGTGTTCCGCGCCTCCGGCCGTTCGGTTCCGGTCTTCGTCGACAAGCACCTTTCCTACGACTGGACGAAGGCCAAGCAGATGTACGAGCAGTCGCGCCGGCTCGGCTTTCCGCTTATGGCCGGCTCCTCCGTCTCGGTCACCTTCCGCCGCCCGGAGCTCGACTTCCCGCTTGAGACCGAATTCGAGGATGCTCTGGCGGTGGGCGGCGGCTGGGTGGCCGACGGCGGCGTCTTCCATGTGCTCGAGGTGCTTCAGTGTTTCGTCGAGCGCCGACGAGGCGGCGAGACCGGCGTGCGCGCGGTCCAGCGCCTGGAGGGCGAGGCGGTCTGGCGCGCCGGACGCGAGGGACGCTGGTCGCGGCCACTGCTCGATGCCGCTCTCGCCTGCGGCGAGCGGGTTACGCCGGGACGGCCCGAGGAGATCGTCAAACACCCGGTCGCCTGCCTGATCGAGTACAACGACGGCTTCCGTGCCGCGGCGCTCATGTTGGGCGGCCTGGTCAACGAATATCTCGCCGCTTTCCGCGTCAAGGGCCGGCGGGAGCCGGCGGCCACGCTCTGCTATATCCCGATTGAGAACTCGAACAACTTCAGCCCGCTCGTCGACTCCATCGCCCGTATGGTCCTCACCGGGAAATGCGACTACCCGGTCGAGCGGACGCTGCTGACCACGGGCGCGCTCGCCTTCCTGATGGAGTCGGCCTATCAAGGACAGAAGCGCCTCCAGACGCCGGAGTTGCGGATTGCCTACAAGGCGCCGGAGCATTCCTATTTCGCCCGCGGCAGGGGGTCGTGATGGAGCGCGTCGCCACCGGATTTCAGTTCACCGAGGGGCCGGTCTTCAGCCGTATCGGGTTTCTTTTGTTCAGCGACATCCCGGCCGAACGCATCTACAAGCTCGAACGGGGCAAGCTCAGCGTATTTCGGGAGAATTCGCGCGGCGCCAACGGGCTGAGCTTCGATCGCCAGGGCCGACTGCTCACCTGCGAGGGCAAGGCCGGACGCGTCACCCGAACGGAAAAAGACTCGAGTTTGAGCATCCTCGCCGACCGGTTCGAGGGCAAGAGGTTCTGGGCGCCCAACGACCTGGTCTACGCCATCGACGGCTCGATTTATTTCACCGATCCAATGCCGCGGCAGGCGGCGCCCGACCCGACCAGGACCGGATTTTCGGCGGTTTACCAGATTACGCGTCACGGCGAGGTGCGGCTCGCCACGCGGGAGCCCGCCCGACCCAATGGCGTGGCTCTGAGCCCGAACCAGCTCGTGCTGTACGTCGCCGACAGCGGCGCCGACTGCATTCGGGCGTATGAGATTTCGGGCGACGGCGGGCTCACCGGCGGCCGCCTCTTCGCCCCGTGCCGCCGTCCGGACGGCCTCAAAACCGACGAAGCCGGCAATCTTTACGTCGCCGCCGAGGACGGAATCGCCGTTTTTTCGCCGGAGGGCAAGCTGCGCGAGACGATCTCGGTTCCGGAGCGGCCGAGCAATCTGAACTGGGGGCCCGGCTTCTACGGTCTCTACATTACCGCCCGCACCTCCGTTTACTTTCTGGCCGGCCGGGGTCCGGGTACGCGCACGTACTAAATTTGAGATGATTGAGCGATAAGGGGAGGATACGAGCCATGAAACCAGCCACCGCGAACTTACCCAGCCGGAGGAGTTTTGTGCGTTCCGCCGTTGCGACCGCCACCGCTCTAAGCGCATCCGCTGCGAAACGCCCACTGGAGCCCCTAACGCCGGGAATCAAGATCTCGCTGCAAATCCCGGCCGACTACACCGACGAGGACCTCACCTTCGCCAAGCAGCTCGGCGTCGATTACGTCAGCATTCCGGGTCGCGCCGGCACCTATGAGATCTACGCCGAGCACAAGCGCCGCGTCGAAGCGGCCGGCCTGAAGGTGGCCAACATCGGCAACTCGAGCGTCCACAACATGCCGGAGGTCACCCTGAACCTGCCCGGCCGCGACGCCAAGATCGAGGAGTACAAGCAGTATCTGCGCAACCTGGCGAAGGCGGGCATTTACTACACCACCTACGCCCACATGGGCAACGGCATCTGGAGCTCGCCGCCGGAGACGACGCGCGGCGGGGCCCGAGCCCGCGCCTTCCGCCCGGAAACGGCCAAAGGCTATTGGGCCGGCGCGGTCTTCGAGCCGCCGCTGTCGCACGGCAGAAAGTACACCGAAGAAGAGCTCTGGGAGAACTACACATACTTCATCAAGCAGGTGGCTCCTGTCGCCGAAGAGGTCGGCGTGCGCATCGGCATCCACCCCGACGACCCGCCGGTGCTGGAGCTGGGCGGGATCCCGCGGCCGATCTTCGGCACGTTCAAGGGTTACATGCGTGCGCTTGAAATCGCCAACAGCCCCAACATCGGCGTGTGTCTGTGCTGCGGTTGCTGGCTCGAAGGCGGCGAGGGAATGGGCAAGGATCTCATCGGCGCCATCCGGGAGTTTGCCCGCCTGGGCAAGCTGTGGAAGGTCCACTTCCGCAACGTCAGCGCGCCGCTGCCCTATTTTGTCGAGACTTTCGTCGACAACGGTTACTTCGATATGAAGCAGGCGATGCGCGCGCTCGTCGAGGTCGATTTCCGCGGCATCCTCATTGCCGACCATGTGCCCCAGATGGTCGGCGACCGGCGCACCGGCTGGGCCTACAGCATCGGCTATATCAAGGCGCTCTACGACATGGCGCGGAGCGAACGGCGCCGGGCTTGACGCCGGCAGTTGACTCCGCCTCGCGCGCGCGCGAAGATGGTGCCGAGGAGCCGGCCCCGCCCTGGGCGGACCGGCGAGGAGACAACCAGCCCGGGAGTTTCTCCGTGAGCCCTCTGCTGGAGAGAGAGCTCCTGGCAGGGAGGCTAGCGTGAAGAAACTCTACGTCGGCAACTTGCCGTACCAGGCCACCGAGTCGCAACTGGAGGCCTGGTTCCTACAGGCAGGAATCACTCCCCAGGCCGTCACCATCATTCGGGACCGCTTCTCCGGGGAGTCGCGCGGATTCGCTTTCGTCGACATCGGAAGCGACGAAGAGGCAGGCCGAGCCATCGCCGCCTGCAACGGGCAGGACTTCCTCGCTCGCAACCTCGTCGTCAACGAGGCGCGGCCGTTACGGGACCGGCAGGGCGGCGAGGCCCGGCGCGGGGGACCCGAGCGGCGCCGCGGGGGCGGTGGCGGCACCCGGTCGCGCTTCTGAGCGCCCCTTCAAAGGCGCGGAAATTTCGGGTAGCGTCGCACATATCGCTTGCGGCGCTGGTAGGCGCGGGCCAATTCCACGTAGACGCCGAGATCGCGGTCCAGGTCCGCCTCGGTTCCGTCGAAGTAGAAGGATCGGATCGGCAAGCCGTCCAGATCGCGGCTCAGCCGCGGGTAGATCGCTTCGCTGACGATGCCGTTCATGCAAGTAAACGGGCTGATGTCGACGATGCCGTCGATGCCGCGACGCGCCAGGCAGATCGCCTTGCCCACGTTGAGCACCATTTCGCCCAGCGCCCCGGCGGCCGGCAGGTAGGGTTCGGCGGCTTGAAGGATCTCTTGAACCGGAGGCTCCTCCTGACCGGCGAAGTCCTCCCGGAAGGGTTCGAGCAGCACGTGTTCATCCCGCCGCTGCACGCTGGTGCGGATCCAAGCCTTGAAGCTCTCCGCCGAGATCTGCTTCCCCTGAAGCCGCAGCTTGCGGAACTGCTCGGAGTTGGTGTACCAGATCCACTCGGTGAGGTCGGAGACCCAGCATTCGGCGCCGTACTCCTCCAGGCGGCGAACCAAGTCGTCGTTGGAAAACGTGTTCAGGCGGCAGAAGATCTCGCCCACCACTCCGATCAAGGGCCGGTCCGGATCCCGCCGCGCGCGGATGGCGCGGAATCGCTCCCGTGCCCGGAGCATCGCCTCGCGCAGCACCTCCAGTTGCCGGCGGGGCTCAAGCGGGGAGTGCTCGATGACGCGCGCCACATCCTCCAGACATTGCTCGTAGACGCGGTCCGTTTCACCTTTGACGAGCTCGTGCGGCCGGTAGATGAGCTGGAGCTTTTGCAGGATGTCGGCCGCCACGAGCGCCCGCCACTGGGTCCGCAGGAAGGCGCGCGCCAGCGTACCGAGACCCGCATAGCCGTTCTGGCTTGTGGGCGAGAGAATGCCGACCGAGCCGTAGCCGTTCTCATCCAGCACCCGCCGCAGATAGGGGGCGTACTGGCCGAAGCGGCAGGGACCGTCGGAGGTGGGCATAAACAAGACGGTCCGCTCGGGCTCGGCCTCCGGCGAGGCCAGATACTTCATGAAGTCCCCGATGGTGACCTTCGCCGGATAGCATTCGTCGCCGGAGGTGTAGCGGGCGCCCAGCTCGCGCGTGCGCTCGTCGGAGGGCGGCGTGGGCTCGGCCTCCACGCCGAGAGCCCGGAATCCGGCGGCGAACAGGCGGGCGCTGCCGGCCGCCATAGGGGGGATCAGGACTTTCTTGCCGACTAGTGGGTGGCCGCCCGCACCCTCGGCCGTTCCACCTCGAGCTCCGAGTTGTAGCATCGCAAAATCCCCTTGCTGTCCAGATAGGCCTCACAGCGAGTCAGATAGCCTGCGTCGTTGCCGTGCCCGTCGAACTGGAGCACCAGCATCGGCGCGCCGGCCGTCTGCCGGGTGAAGAACTTGATGTAGGAGTCCGGACCGCACTTGAAATTCGAGATGTAGACCAGGTGAAGGTTCGGCCGCGAAGCCACCAGACGAGCGGCTTCCAGGATCTTGCGTCCGGAGCTCCAGTACATGTTCGGGTGGAGATCTTCGACCCGCTCGGCGCCGGTCACCAGAAAGTCCAGCGGAATGACGTTGGCGCCGTAGAAGTTCCGGAGCTTGCGCGGGATGTCGCAGTTGATGTTGCGGTCGTAAATGTTGTAGCTGCGACCCACCAGCAGCAGGCCCGGCTCGCCGGTCCGCTCCAGAACCTCGAGCGCGCGCCGGCCGGCCTCGAGCAACCGGTTCTGAAACTCCCGCTGCGCGGCGTACGCGGCTTCGACGGCCCGGTCGCTCCGGCTGCGGCGAACGCCGAGTCTGGCGGCGACCTCCGCCAGCGCCCGCTTCACATGCTCCGGCCCTACGCTGAAATGCAGCGTGGGGGACAGGAACTTGTGCGCATGCTCGGCCAGGCCCGGCGCCGAGCGCAGCACGAAGGGGAGTGTTTGGTTCCACGGGCAGAAATGGGCCGTGCAAGAGCTCTCGTCGGCGGATTCGGCGTCGAGCGCATTCGGCACGAACAGGTAGTCGACGCCCAGCTCGACCAACAGAAGCCAGGCGTGCCCGTGGGCAACCTGCACCGGATAGCAGGGCTGGGCCAGCGCCAGCTCGACCCCACGGGCGGCGATGCGCGCGTCGGTCGGCGGCGAGAGAATGACCGCCGCGCCGAGCTCGGTGAAGTAGCGGTGCCAGAACGGGTAGCGTTCGAACGTCGACATGGTGCGCGGCATGCCGACGTTGATCTTGCCCTCGACCCGCGCCGGCACGCCGCTTCCGGGCGTTGCGCCGGTGATCTCTTCCAGGACCCGGTCCCGATAGGCCAGCAAGTCTTCAATCACCGGGCGGCGGCCGGTTTTCGCCGCTTTGCGGTACCGGTCCGAGCATTTGTCCCCCCAAAAGCTCTTCTGCCCCTCGATGGTGAACTCCTTGATGTCGCAATGGTTCGAGCACGCCTTGCAGATAAAGTCGCGGGTGCGAATCTCCAGGCGGCCGAGGTCGTAGCCGCGAAAGCGGGTGGCGCCGCCGGTGGCCTGATGCCACTCGCGGGCGATCAGCGCCATGCCGATGGCGCCCATGACGCCGTTGTAGGGGGGCACGGTGATCCTCTTGCCGAGCAGGCTGGCGAAAGCCGCCGCCACGGCGTCGTTATACGCCGTGCCGCCCTGGAAGTAAATCACGTTGCCGATCCGCCGGCCCCGAACCACCCGGTTCAGATAATTGAGCGCGATCGAATAGGCCAGCCCGGCCAACACGTCCGGAATCGTGTCGCCCTTGTGCAGGAAGCCGGTGACGTCCCGCTCCATGAAGACCGTGCAGCGCTCGCCCAGCCGGGAGGGGGCCTTCGAGGAGAGGGCCAGGCGCGCGAACTCGTCCTTGATGCTGATGCCGAGCTTCTCCGCCTGCTCTTCCAGGAACGAGCCCGTACCCGCGGCGCAGGCTTCGTTCATGGCAAAGTCCACCACTACGCCGTTCTCGAGCGCAATGAATTTCGAATCCTGGCCTCCGATCTCGAAGATCGTGTCCACCATCTCGCCGCCGAGCGTCCGGCTGATGAAAACCGCGCCCGTCTTGTGCGCCGTAATTTCGTCGTGGACGGCGTCGGCGCCGACAAACTCGCCAATGAGCTCGCGGCCGCTGCCGGTGGTGGCGACACCGCGGATCTGGAGGCGGTGGCCCCAAAGCTCCTTGAGTTCGCTCAGCCCTTTTTGCACGGCTTCGATCGGACGGCCCGCCGTGCGCAGGTAGATGTCATGAATGAGGCGGCCGTGCTCGTCCATGGCGACAAGGTTGGTGGAGACCGAGCCGACGTCGATGCCGAGATAGGCCGGAATGGGACCGTCGCCCGGGGGCGCCTCGTAGCGCCGCACCAGCTCCCGGAGCAGAACGACGTTTTCCATCGACAGCGGCTTGGTGTCCACCGGCTTGCGCTCGGCGGCGTGCTGGCTCAAGCGGTGAATTTCGCGAAAAGACCGCTTTCGGATCTCAGCGGCCTCGAGCATGGCCGTACCGATGGCGGCGCACCAGGCGTACGTCTCCGGCACAAACAGCTCGTCGTCGGCGAGCGAGAAGGCCTCTTTGAGCGCCGCGACCACGCCGGCATTCTGCGAGACGGCTCCGATCAAGGCCACCGGACGCGTCACAGGCCGCCCCTTGACGATGGCGGCCTTGAAGTTGCGCGCCACGGCGTCGCAGAGCCCGCGCAGGATCTCCGCCGGCGTGTAGCCCTTCTGCTGGGCGTGGATCATGTCGCTTTTGGCAAAAACCGAGCAGCGGCCGGCGATGTGGGCCGCAGCCCGCGCCGTGCGCACCACCGCGCCGATCTCCTCCACCGAAAAACCCATGCGGAGCGCTTGCTGATCGAGAAAGCTGCCCGTGCCGGCGGCGCACTCCCCGCTGCGGTCGTAGTCGGCGATGCGCAGCTCGCCGGTTCGCGGCTCCGCCTCCAGGCGAATGTATTTCGAGCTCTCGCCGCCGATCTCAAAGATGGTTCGTACCTCAGGGTGGAAGGCAGCCATCATGCGGGCGACGGCCTTGAACTCGTTCTCGAAATAGATGCCCAGGATCTTGGCGATAGTGCGGCTGCCGGAGCCGGTGACGCGGATGCCCTCGATCGAGCGTTCCGGGACGGACTCGTAGAACTGCTGGAGAAGGTCGTAGGCCGATTGAATGGGGCTGCCGAGGATGCGCCTATATTCGGAGAGCACCAGCGGACGCGGCGCGCCGTCCGGCCCCGGCGCTTCCAGAAGGCGAAAGGCCGCATCGCGCCGGCAGACGGAGGAAAGCAGCGCCCGGTCCTCGGCCTCGCCCAGAGCGGCCAGCTTGACACTGACGGCGCCGATATCCAGACCGATGTTGATGCCCATCTCTGAACCTTACTCAATCATACAAAAGGGCCTTGTTCGCTTCTTCGCGATGCAGCGAGCGGCGCCTTTCGCCGCCTGAGCGGCGAGCTTCCGGCGCCGAACGGCGCCCTCAGTCACTCACCTGCTCGAGAACCGCGAAGTCGCCCGGGTTCCACGCCTGCGCAACCACGTACAGCTTGCCGCCCCGTTCCACCAGCACGGCATGGTGAACGTGCTTGAAGTCGGCAAGGCCGAGCTCCTGCTCGGGCAGGATGGTCGACACCAATCGCCCGTCTTCAAACAGATAGATCGGGGCGCCCCGGCTGCGGTCCGGCCCATGAAGCGCAGCGACGACGGCATAGCGGCCCAAATAGTCGACATCGCAGGGCCAGGAGCCGTCCGGCATTCTCCAGGCGCCCAGGTACCGGCCCTGCCGCGTAAAGCGGTCGATTTCCGAGTTCGGCCGATCGGCCACGTCGATGCTCGCGCCGTCGGGCGCCACCGCAATGCCATGGCCGGTTCCGAACTGGCCGGCGGCGCTGCCCTTGCCCCCGAAGGACAGATCGTGCCAGGCAATCTCCGGCGGCCGGAGGCTGTTCAGGCGGGCCGTGAGAACGAAATCGAGCTTCGAGTAGCCCGTGGTCACGTAAAACAGGCCGTCTGCCATGGCGACATCCGTGGGGACAAAGCTGCCGCCGCCGCGGAAATAGTTGTTGGCGACAGGGTGCCCCAGATCGACGTCCGGCTGTGGAGGCCCCAGCGTATGCACCAGGCGCCCCTCGAGCGTGGTCGTATAGAGGCGACCGGCCTGATTGGCGGCAAAACTCAGGTAAGCCTCTCCGTCGGCTGCGTACCAGATGGCCGTGTTGTGCAGGTTGGTCTGGCGCAGCTCGGGCGGCGTCTCGATCAGGCGCGTCCTGGTCAGATCCGCCGAAATCTGGATCAGGCCCGCGCCGGGCAGAGCGAAGTAGATCTCGCCGCGGCCGGGCCTGCGGTCGACGGCGAAACCGCCATGCGCCTTGGCCAGGGCCTGGACGGCCTCCCCGGGCAGGTGCGCCGAGGTGTAGAGGACGCGAAAGCGGTAGCGGCCCTGGCCGCTCAGCGGAGGCGCCTGGGCCGGCGAGCCCCAGATGAGCCCCAGCAGCGCCAGGAATAGCGTTGCGACAATCAGACGCCTGTGCGTGTTCATATTCCCTCCCGCCTGAAGCGCGCTCGGCCGGCCGGAACGCTCAGTTCTTGGGCGGGCTGATCATGATGTGGGCTCCGGCAGTGCCGGCATCCATGAGCCACGGGGCGCCCGGCGCAGCCCTGGTGGACAGGCCGGTCGATTCGGCGGTGGCGAACGGCATATAGATGACCCAGCGAAGGTAGGGGTTGAGAACGCGGCCGGAGGCCGGATCGTAGCCCTTGCCCGTCAAGACGTACAGAGTCCTGGGCTCGCGCGGCATCGGCAGCTTCCCCTCCTCGACCTCCTTCCAGCGGATGTCGTTGCGCCGCTTGCCGGTGATGCCCTGGGCGAGGAGCTCGCGGCCGCGCGCCATATACGGCTCGAGGTCTTTGTGGTAGCAGGCGGCGCTGAAGTCCTCCTTGCGCGGATCGTCGGCAAGGCAGACCATCTTGTTGGCTCCCGGGCGCAGTTCGACCAGGCGGCCGGAAGGATCGTAACCCAAGACCGCAGCGCCGGAACGGTACTCCTCCGGAGCGGCCAAGACGGCCGAGGCGATCTGGACCTCGGCCGGGGGAATCTCTCCGGCCCAGGCCAGTGTCGCGGCGCAGACGAAAATCACCCTCTGCTTCATCCCCAATTCCTCCTAAAGCTGCCTCCCAGGATACGACGGCCGGGCATCTCGCTACAATGTCGCTACAATGAGGAGTAACGCGCCTCTCCGTCGCGCTCCAATTCAGAATCAACCGGCATGCAACCCTCAAGCCCGGAACTGAAACCCGTCGAAGCCGGTGCGCCTGCGGGCGGCCCCGCACCGCGCGCGCCCTCGAACTTCATCCGGGAGATCATCATCGAAGACCTCCGCACCGGCAAGTTCGGCGGCCGGGTCCATACCCGGTTCCCGCCGGAGCCGAACGGCTACCTCCACATCGGACACGCCAAGAGCATTTGCCTGAACTTCGGCCTGGCGGCCGAGTTCGGCGGCAAGTGCAACCTCCGCTTCGACGACACGAATCCGACCAAAGAGGAGAGCGAGTACGTCGAGGCGATCATTCGCGACGTCCGCTGGCTCGGCTTCGACTGGGAAGACCGGCTCTACTACGCCTCCGACTACTTCGATCAGCTCTACGAGTGGGCCGTCCAGTTGATCAAGGCCGGGAAAGCCTACGTCTGCGACCTGTCGCCCGAGGAGATTCGCCAATACCGCGGGACGCTCACCGAACCGGGGCGCGAGAGCCCGTACCGGAACCGCTCGGTGGAGGAGAACCTCGAGCTGTTCGAGCGGATGCGGGCCGGCGAGTTTCCGAACGGAGCCCGAACGCTTCGCGCCAAGATCGACATGGCATCGCCCAATCTGAACTTGCGTGACCCGGTGATGTACCGGATCCTGCACGCCGAGCATCACCGCACCGGCAAGAAGTGGTGCATCTATCCGATGTACGACTGGGCGCACGGGCAGTCGGACTCGATCGAGGGCATCACGCACTCGATCTGCACGCTCGAGTTCGAGGACCACCGCCCGCTGTATGACTGGTTTTTAGACCAGCTCGGCATCCATCATCCCCAGCAGATCGAGTTCGACCGGCTGAATCTGACCTACACCGTCCTGAGCAAGCGCAAGCTGGCCGCTCTGGTCGAAGGCGGTTACGTGCGCGGCTGGGACGACCCGCGAATGCCGACGCTGGCCGGCCTGCGGCGGCGCGGCTACACTCCGGAGGCCATCCGCAATTTCTGTGCCCGGATCGGCGTCTCCAAAACGAACGGCATCGTCGAGCTGAGCCTGCTCGAGCACTGCCTCCGGGAGGACCTCAACAAGCGCGCCCCGCGCGTGATGGCGGTGCTGCGGCCGCTGCGCCTGGTGATCGACAACTACCCGGAGGATCTGGTCGAGGAGATGGAAGCGGTCAACAACCCCGAGGATCCCGGCATGGGAACTCGCAAGGTGCCCTTCTCCAAGGTCCTCTATATCGAGCGGGACGACTTTCGCGAAGACCCGCCCCCGCAGTACTACCGACTCGCCCCGGGTCGGGAGGTCCGGCTGCGCTACGCCTATTTCGTGAAGTGCACCGGCGTGGTCAAAGACGAGCGCACCGGCGAAGTCATCGAAATTCACTGCACCTATGACCCGGCGACACGCGGCGGCAACGCGCCGGACGGTCGCCGGGTGAAAGCGACCATCCATTGGGTGTCGGCGGCCCACGCCATCGACGCCGAAGTGAGGCTCTACGAGCAACTGTTCACGCGGCCCATTCCAGGCGGAGAACACGAGGACGGCAACTTCCTGGATGACCTCAATCCGAACTCGCTCGAGGTGCTCGCCGGCGCCAAGCTGGAGCCGAGCCTGCGCGGAGCGGAGGTTGGCAGCCGGTATCAGTTCGAGCGCCTGGGATACTTCTGCGTGGACCCGGACTCGAGGCCGGAACGGCCCGTCTTCAACCGCACGGTGGCGCTCAAGGACACCTGGGCGAAGATCGAAAAGGCCCTCAAGGAGGGCGGAAAGCAGCGATGACGATCGTCGGCATCGGCGGCATCCTCCACGATGCCGCTTGCGCGCTGCTGCGCGACGGGGTGCTGGTGGCCGCCGTCGAGCAACGCAAGATCGCCCGGCGCCGGCGCGTGGGCGAGCTGCCCGAAGAGTCGATCCAGGCCTGCTTGCGCATGGCGGAGACCTCCCCGGAGCAGGTGGACTGCGTGGCCGTGGTGCGGCCCCTGGCGGCTGGACCCGAAGCGGCGTTGCATCTGAAGCTCCGGGAACGTTTTCCCGCCAGCCAGATCGTGCTGGTCGAGCACCAGGCGGCACATGCCGCTTCGGCCTATTATGCGACGGATTTCTCCGAGGCCACGGTGCTGACGCTCGACCGGGCGGGAGACTTCCGCTGCGGGGCGCGCTGGCGCGGCTCGGGCAACCAGCTTTCTTTAGAACGGGAACTCTACTATCCCGACTCGCTCGGGGACCTCTACAGCCGCGTCACCGAGCTGCTCGGCTTTGAAGCCAACGCCGATGAGCACAAGGTGCAGTGGCTCTCCACGACCGGCGACGCGCGATATCGGGACGTGTTCTTACGGATGCTGCCCGCCGGCGAGGGCGGTTGGCTGCGCCTGGACCGTTCCTACCTCGACGGCGACCGGCTCAGCCGTGGGGGCTTCAGCGCCAAGTTTTACGAGGCGCTGGGGCTCGCCGACGGAGCCGAAGTGCCGCCCGAACTCCGAGCCAGTGTCGCCGCCGGCCTCCAGCAAGCCGTCGAGGCGGTCGTGGTCGAAATGGCGGGCGCTGGGGAAAACCTCTGCCTGGCCGGCGGGCTCCTCTACAATGCCCTGCTTGTGGAGGCCCTCGAGCGTTCCGGCCGCTGGCAAAACGTCTTCGTGCAACCGGCGGCGGGGAACGCGGGAACGGCGCTCGGCGCCGTCTTCTGGGCCTGGCACGTCATCTACGGCAAAACCGAGCGTGCCCGATTGGGCGACCTGTGTCTGGGACCGAGCTTTTCGCCCGATGAGATCAAACGCGTGCTCGAGAACTGCAAGTTGCGTTTCCGCTATCTGCTCACCACCGACGAGCTGATCGAAAAGGCCGTCGAGCAGATCACCACAGACCGCATCATCGCCTGGATGCACGGGCGCATGGAGTTCGGCCCGCGCGCCCTCGGCAACCGCAGCATTCTCGCCTCGCCGCTCAATCCCTATTCGACCGAGAACCTGAACGCTTTCATCAAGCACCGCGAGCCGTTTCGCAAGTTCGCCGCCTCGGTGCCGGAAGAGCTGGCCGCGGAGTTCTTCGAGGTGGGACCGAACGCCCGCTACCTGGCCACGGTGGGGCGCGTGCGGCCGCAGTATCGGGACGCGCTCAGGAGTGCGATCCTGGGCGAGAACCGGGTGCGAGTCCACACGGTACGCAAAGAGGATAACCCTCTTTACTGGCGGCTGCTTTGCGCCTTCGGCGAAAAGACCGGACTCCCGATCCTTTACAACACATCGTTCAACCTCTTCGGCGATCCCCTGGTTTGCAGCCCCCGCGACGCCGTGCGGAGCTTCTACTCCTCGGGCATCGATGCGATGTTCGTGGGGAACTTTTTCCTTGAGAAGTAGCGCCGGTCGCCTCAGGCGTCCCGCGAAGGCGATGCGGCGGGAACCTGTCCGTTGACGACCTTCTTGGAGCGCTGCGCCCGCCGGGCCACAAGCAGGTATCGAGCCAGACCGGTGACGAACGAAATCCCGTTGTAGAAGTGGTAGAGCAGGTGGAAGGGAATCGCCGCCAGGGCGAACAGGCCTCCCTTCTTCTCCGCCAGGAACAGGTAAAACTGCGTGTTGAGCAACACGACCACGAACAGCACGATGCTCACCGAGAAGACGAAACGGTGATAGGGGATGTAAAACAGCCAGAACAGGACGATCCACAGCATCATGCCGGCCAGCAGAAGGGAGAAGTAGATCCGCCGGTCGGTGTGGTCGTACTCGTAGCGGTGGCGGATCAACAGGAGCACGTAGCCCAACACGAGCGGAGGGATGAGCACCTCCATCTCATGCAAATACGCCGTCACGACGATGGCTACCACCACGGCGGTCGTCCAGAGCAGCCCGGTCCGGCGCTCCGTCGAGTAGGCGTGCTCGACCCAGTAGCGCCCCAAGACGAGAAACAGCAGGGCAAACAGCGGCACCAGGAAGTAGCCCTGCCACCAGAAGGCGGCAAACAGCGACATGCCCGACAACACAAACGTCAGCGCTACGCTCACCCGCTGGCTCAGGTGCAGGTTCAAATCGTTGGGCATGTGCCGGTCGCGCAGGATCAGCTCGGTCCAGGGGATGCCGCGGCTGAAGATGTCGGTCCGGACGAGGTTCCAGAAGGTCCAACGCTTCAGGTGCTTGACTTGAATGTCCCGGTCGAGCAGGATCTTGCGGCCGGCGCGGCGGAGCCGGTAGCCGAGCTCGATGTCTTCGATCGAGGGCCGTGTATAGGATTCGTCAAATCCGCCCAGTTCCAGAAACAGATCCTTGCGGATGGCGCCGCAGCCGCTCCAAAAGGTGCTGGCCTCGACGTTTGAGGTGTGATGCACGAAAGTGTGCATCAGGTTCTTGTACTGCGAGAGGAAGTCTTTTGAGCCCGGCGAATCGTCGTAGGAACCGATCACGGCATCAAGGGTGGGATCCCGCTCGAAAGCCTCCCAGACACGCTCGAGGGTGTCCTGATGAACGCAGACATCGGCGTCCAGGAAGAACAGGATCCGTCCTTTGGCGGCACGGGCCCCAAGATTTCGCGCCCTCGCCGGACCGCCTTGTGCGCCGGTGTCTAGCACGACGGCCCCCATGGAGCGGGCGATTTCGGCGCTCGCGTCAGTCGAGCCGTCGTCGACGACGATCACTTCCCGCGGGCGGAGGGAGGACTCCGCCAGACTCCTCAGACACTCCTCCAAGTGCTGCCCCGCATTGAAGGCGGGGATCACCACCGAGATATCTGAAACGTTCAATCTTCACCTCTCGAGCGATGCGTAGCAGGCATGCTCTTCCCGGCTCAGGCTCCTCTCCAACCTGAGGCGCCGGCGATGCATTACACTTAAGTCTAAACCCATGGGCCGCCGAAATCCAGTAGGAAAAAGGTACTAGTAGTACCGAAATGAAGCGGAAACCCTTTATTTTACAAAAGGGGTGGGGATTCGTCTCGAGCCCCTGATACCCGGCAACAATGAGAATCGTCGTCTTTTCCGACATCCACGGCGATTTGGCGGCTCTCGAGCGCGTGCTCGCCATCGAGGCCGACTACTACTTTGCCGCCGGCGATCTGGTGAACTGGGCGCGCGGGCTCGACCATGTCGGCCGGCTGCTGAGCCGCCGTGCCGGCCGCATCCACGTGCTACCGGGAAACCACGAATCAGCCCGGGACATTGCCGAGCTTTGCCGCACGTACGGTCTTGAGGATTTGCACGGCAAGAGCTTCGAGGCGGGCGGCTACCGGATCGCTGGTTTAGGCTATTCCAACCCGACCCCCTTCAACACGCCAGGCGAATATTCGGAGAAGGAACTTGCCGAGCGCCTTGAAGCGTTCGCCGCACTCGAGCGACTCATCCTTATCTGCCACTGCCCGCCCAAGGGGACTCCGCTCGATGAGGCCGGGCCGGGAAGACATCTTGGCAGTCAGGCGGTGCGCGACTTCATCGACAAGCACCAGCCCGAGCTCTTCTTTTGCGGACATATCCATGAGGCCCACGGTGCTACGGCGCAGATCGGACGCACCCGCGCCTTTAACGTCGGCAAGGCCGGGCGCCTGGTCGAGCTTTGATAGACTGGTAAATGGGAACTATGACCCTCGTAGAGGACCTGGAAAAGCAGTTCGAGGCGCTCCGCCAGCAGGCCGAAGCTGTGCGGAGCTATCTTTGACGCCCCCTCCAAGAGAGCCCGATTGGAAGAGCTCGAGCGGCAGATCGCTGCGCCGGAATTCTGGACCGATCCGGAAAAGAGCCAGACCCTGATGCAGGAGCGCAAGCGCCTGGAGCGTGCGCTGGCCGACGATCGCGAGCTTGAGTCTCAGCTCTCTGACCTGGAGACACTGCTCGAGCTGGCGCGCGAGGGCGAGGACGTGGCCGGCGAAGCGGAAGCGGCCATGAAAGCCTTGGGCGAGCGGCTGGAGAGGCTCGAAACGGCGATGCTGCTCTCCGGCGAGAACGACCTGCGCAGTGCGATCGTCACGATTCACCCGGGCGCAGGCGGCACCGAGAGCCAGGACTGGGCCGAGATGCTTCTCCGCATGTATCTGCGCTGGGCCGAGCGCTCCGGCTACGATACCGTGATCACCGACCGCTTGGACGGCGAAGGCGCCGGCATCAAATCCGTGACGTTCGAGGTGAACGGGGAAGGCGCCTACGGCCGGCTTCAGTCCGAGGTGGGCGTGCACCGGCTGGTGCGGATTTCGCCTTTTGACGCCAACGCGCGGCGCCACACCTCCTTCGCCTCGGTCTTCGTCTACCCGCAGATCGACGATGAGATCAAGATCGAGATCCGGCCGGAGGACTTGCGCATTGACACGTTCCGCGCCAGTGGCGCCGGGGGCCAGCACGTCAACCGGACGGACTCGGCGATCCGGATCACGCACCTGCCCACGGGAATCGTCGTCCAGTGCCAGAACGAGCGCTCGCAGCACAAGAACCGCGCCGCAGCCATGAAGCAGTTGCGGGCGCGCCTCTGGGAGCATGAGATGGCCAAACGGCGCGCCGAGGAGGAGAAGCTCGAGGCCACGAAGGCCGATATCAACTTCGGCAGCCAGATCCGCAGCTATGTGCTGGCGCCGTACCGCCTGGTGAAAGATCTGCGAACCCGCCTGGCGATCGGCGATGTGGACCGCGTGCTCGACGGGGATCTCGATCCCTTGATCCACGCCTACCTGGTCTGGCGAAAGACCGGCAAGACGTTTGGAGACGGCAAAGAAGAGTCGGCGGAGTAGTTGGGGAGCCGATCCGGAGGAGATCCGTCGGGCGGCCGAGTGGCTCCGGGCCGGGGGCCTCGTGATCTTCCCTACCGAGACGGTCTACGGGCTGGGAGCCAATGCACTCGACGCCGAGGCGGTGGCCAGGATCTACCGAGTAAAAGGCAGACCCTCGACCAGTCCTCTGATCGTTCACGTCGCCTCCGTCGAAGAAGCCCGATCGATCGTCGCCGAGTGGCCGGAGTCCGCAGAGCGGCTCGCCCGGCGCTTCTGGCCGGGTCCGCTCACGCTGGTGCTGCGCAAGCGGCCCGCCGTACCCGACATCGTGACGGCAGGTCTGGCCACGGTCGGCGTCAGAATGCCGGATCACCCGGTGGCGCTCGAGCTGATCCGCCGGGCCGGCGTGCCGGTGGCGGCCCCAAGCGCCAATCGCTTCACGGAGCTTTCTCCCACACGCGTGGAACACCTGCCGGAAAGCGTGCGCCAGGCCGCTGACGCCATTCTCGACGGCGGCCCCTCGCCGGTGGGCATCGAATCGACGGTGCTGTCGCTGGCGGCCGATCCCCCTCGACTGCTGCGGCCGGGCATGATCAGCCGGGCTGAGCTCGAAGCGGTCGTCGGCGAGATCGCCGCGGCCGAGCGCACCGGTCCGGCCCATCCGGCTCCAGGCATGCACCCCAAACACTATGCGCCCGCCACGCCGCTTGTCCTGGTGAGCGGGCCGGAGCTGCCGGCAACGGGCCGGGGCGCCTACCTCTGGCTGGCGCGGCCGGCGCCGGCGGCCCGCGTCGTCGCCATGCCCTCCAATCCCGCCGAATACGCCGCCCGGCTCTACGACGTGCTGCATGAGGTCGATCGCGAAGGCTATGACTGGATCGCGGTCGAGCGACCGCCGTCAAGCGTCGAATGGGCGGCGATTCTCGATCGGCTCGAGCGGGCCGCCGGGCTCGCCCGGTGAAGCCGCTGCGGTGAAAGACTTACACGCGAATGCGCAACGCCCAGAGCATATACCCCACCGCTTGACGGGCGCAAACCTGCCAGTAGCGCAGATCTTTGTTCGGAGGCGGCGACGGCCGGGGCGAGCCGTAAACCGTCAACCCCATCTCCTCGAGAAACTTCTTGGCCCGGAAAATGTGGTATCCGTCGCTCACCACGATGCAGGAGCGCAGCTTCATGCGCCGCATGATCTCGGCCACCGCCGCCGTGCTTTGCGCCGTACTTTCCGACTCGGGCTCGAGAATGATCGCCTCCGAGGGAACCCCGCGGCTGACCAGGTAGGCGCGGCCGACCTCGCTTTCGGTGAAGTGCGGATCCCCGCCTGCGCCGCCGGTCGTCAGAATGAGCGGCGCCAGGCCGCGCCGGTAGAGCTCGAGGCCGTGGTCGAGCCGCGCCCGGAGCACCGGCGAGGGCCGACCGCGGTAAGCGGCTGCGCCGAGGATCACGATCACATCCGCGGGGCGCGCCTCATCCAGGCTCGACTGCCGGTCGATCGCAATCACGAGCGTCCCCAGCCACACGCCACCCGCCGCGGCCATAGCGGCCACGAGGCCGGCAACCAGCTTCCAGCGGCGTCGCGTCATTGTCCCGTCATTGAGGTATGATGCATGGCGAGGCAACCGCCGGCGCGGGGCCGGGCGACGCCTTGCGCATACCTTAGTTTACGCACGCCGGCGGGAAAACGACTTGGCGCAACTTGACCGGACACCTCTCCTCACCAGCCCGCACAATCCTTTGTTGAAAAACGTCCGGCGAGCCATTGCCCGAGGCAGCCGGACGGTTGAAGGCTGGCTGGTGGCAGAGGGCTTCCACCTCGTCGAGGAGGCCCTGCGGAGCGGCCGTCCCATCCGCCGGCTGCTGGTCGCCGCCTCGGCCGTGAGCCGGCTCGAGGAACACATCCGCCGACCGGAGAGGCCGCCGCTCACCGTGGTCGCCGACCGGCTGTTTGAACAGATCGCCTCCACCCAGACGACGCAGGGGGTGATCGCGCTCGTCGAGCCGGCCCAATGGAGGGCAGAAGATCTGTTTCGCGGCTGCCCGCTCATCGTGGTTCTCGACGGAATTCAGGACCCCGGCAACGCCGGGGCGATTCTGCGCGCCGCGGAGGCTTTTCGCGCAACCGGCGCTCTGTTGTTGAAAGGGACTGCGGGCGCCGCCCATCCGAAGACCCTGCGCGCGGCCGCCGGCTCGTCGTTCCGGCTGCCTTGGCTTGAGGAGGTCGGCGTGCCCGAGGCGCGCGCCCTGCTTGCGGAACGCGGCTTGATCCTGTATGCCGCCGATGCGCGCGCCGAAACAAGCCTCGAGGAGGCCGACTTCCGGCCGCCGTGCGCCATCGTTTTCGGCAGCGAAGGTCGGGGCGTAAGGCCGGAGCTGGCGTCGCAGGCGCGGGGCGTCAAGATTCCAACCTCGGGCGTCGAGAGTCTGAACGTGGCGATCGCCGCGGGCATCGTCCTGTATGAAGCTCACCGCCAGAGGCATGGCAAGCCATGAGCCTGTTTGACAGCGCCTCCGCCGGGCTCCGAACTGACAAGCAGCGGCCCCTGGCCGACCGGATGCGTCCGGAGCGCTTGGAGGAGTTTGTCGGCCAGGAGCACATCCTCGCACCCGGCAAGCCGCTGCGGGCGCAGCTTGAGCGGGATGAACTCAGTTCGCTGATCCTGTGGGGGCCGCCCGGGACGGGCAAAACCACGCTGGCGCGCCTGATCGCGCGGATGACCAAGGCCGACTTCGTGCCCTTCAGCGCCGTGCTGAGCGGCATCAAGGAAATCAAGGAGGTGATGGCCGCCGCCGAGCGGAACCGCCGCTACGGGCGCCGCACCGTGGTCTTCATCGACGAGATCCACCGCTTCAACAAGGCGCAACAGGACGCCTTTCTCCCCTATGTGGAGCGGGGCGACATCGTCCTGATCGGCGCGACCACGGAGAACCCGTCCTTTGAAGTGATCTCCGCGCTGCTCTCGCGCGCCAAGGTCTACGCCCTCCGGCCGCTTGCGCCCGAGGAGATCCGCACGCTGCTCGAGCGGGCGCTTCGGGACCGCGAGCGCGGCCTGGGCGACCGTGGGCTCGAAGCGCCGCCGGAGCTGCTCGAGCAGATCGCCATTTACGCCAACGGCGATGCGCGTGCCGCCTACAACATCCTGGAGCTGGCGGCAGCCGCTTCCGAGGGACGGATGCTCTCCCGCGAGGCGGTGGAGGCCGCCATCGAGCGCAAGGTGCTCCTCTACGACAAAGCCGGCGAGGAGCACTATAATCTGATCTCGGCCCTGCACAAGTCCGTGCGCTCTTCCGACCCGGATGCAGCGCTCTATTGGCTGGCGCGGATGCTCGAGGCGGGCGAGGACCGCCTCTACATCGCCCGGCGGCTAGTGCGCATGGCGATCGAGGATATCGGCCTGGCCGACCCGCGCGCGCTTGAGCAGGCCGTTGCCGCCATGCAGGCCGTTCACTTCCTCGGGATCCCCGAAGGCGATCAGGCGCTGGCGCAGGCCGCCATCTATCTGGCCGTGGCGCCAAAATCGGACGCGGCCTATCGGGCGCTAGGGGCAGCGCTCGAAGAGGCCCGCACTGGCCTGGCTGAGCCGGTG
>Ga0197142_1000591_pt1 | contig 33666 bp, 36 predicted proteins | sample GBS60_MetaG_FD_148614 | JGI IMG/M metagenome (GOLD analysis project Ga0197142, IMG submission 148614) | Sediment microbial communities from Great Boiling Springs, Gerlach, Nevada, United States - GBS 60_MetaG | ecosystem: Environmental > Aquatic > Thermal springs > Hot (42-90C) > Sediment...
GGTAGATGCTATGAAGAGGGACAGTAATCTTGTGTTACCTGGCGATGAGATAGCAACCATAGAGGAGTTCTTATCCTCAAATCATACCTATGAGTATGATGGTTCTATAAGATCTACAAGGATAGGCAGAGTCTTATATGATATAAAGAATAAGATTGTAAGGGTTAATGCAATTAAGAGTACTCAGATGCCAAAGAAGGGTGATTACATACTAGGTTTTGTACATGCTCTTGTTACAAACATAGCTAGTATTAGGATACTATGCATAAATGATATTAAGAGCGATGCTAGATTCGATGCTCTTTACATAAGTAGAGGTAAGATAAAGGCTAATAGTATGTTTAGGATAGGAGATATAGTTAGGGCTAGGGTAGTAAGCCTAATCAACGGTTATATACATATTACATTCAAGGATGCTAACTTAGGGGTAATATATACAAGGTGTAGTAGCTGTGGAGGAGAGGTTGTTAAGATAGGTAATGAAGAGGTTAAGTGTATAGAGTGTAATCTAATATCAACAAGGAAGTTGGCAAGTGATTATGGTAATATAAGTGCACTTAAACTATGCTGATATATGCTTTATGAGATAGCAATAATAGATAAAAGATCATTATGAGTAACATACTTAAGGTTACATTCCAAGGGGAGAGGGGTGCATACAGCGAGTTAGCAGCATTACAGTACTTTAATACTAGTAATATCTTACTTCTCCCAAGGCGTACATTAGCAGATGTATTCTATTCTGTTGAGATAAATGATACACATTATGCTGTAGTCCCTATAGAGAACTCCATAGAGGGTAGTGTAAATGAGACATATGATCTACTTATGCATACAAATCTAAATATATGTGGGGAGATCTATCTAAGGATAGTACATTGCTTAATAGGTTATGATGATAGCAGTATAGAGGATATAAAGTATGTATACTCACATCCACAAGCATTAGGGCAGTGTAGAGAGTTCATAAAGCAGCATGGGTTTGAGCCCATACCTTACTACGATACAGCTGGTAGTGTGAAGATGCTTAAGGAGAAGAGGATAGAGAGGAGTGCAGCAATAGCAAGCAAGCTTGCAGCTGAGGTATATGGTATGAAGATTATATTTGAGGGTATAGAGGATAGCAAGAACAATTATACTAGATTCATAGTGCTTACACGTAACTATAGTAGCAAGGCTACAGGGAATGATAAGACATCAATAATATTCATAGCAAGGCATGTTGCAGGCTCTTTATATAGTGTATTGGAGGAGTTTGCTGTAAGGGGGATAAACCTTACAATGATAGTATCAAGACCATTGAAGGATAGACCATGGGAGTACTCATTCTATTTAGACTTTGAGGGGCATATACTCGATAAGAATGTAAGAGAGTGCTTGGATATGATCAAAGATAAGGTAGTATTCTTAAAGGTACTAGGCTCATACCCTAAAGCATCTATGAATAATTTAAAATGATATATTTAATGTATAGAGAATCTTGCTCTCAAGGTTAAATATCCTTATTAGATGGTTATTAGTATCAGCTATGTAAAGCATGTTATTCTTAGCAAGTAACTTAACATCGCTAGGTTCATATAGCATTAGTGTGCATGAATCATCTAATCTGCACCCTGCTGCATTGTTTCTACCTATAAGGGTGCTAACCTCACCCTTTGCAAGATCTATAACCCTAATAGCATGGTTGTATGTATCAGCAACGTATACTATATCCCCATGGGCATCTACACCTAATGGATGTTGTAGTAATGCATCATCTATTCTACCATCCCTATGCCCAAATACAAACAGATCCTTGCCTACTATAGTCTTAACATACCTCTTATCAATATCTATAACCCTTATGGAGGAACTCTCGCTATCAGCAACATAGAGTCTGCTCGCATCTATAGATAACCCACTTGGTTGTGCAAACTCTGCAGTATTTAGACTTGAATCAAAGAGACCCTCATACCCACTACCAGCAAATGGTCTTACTATTGATTCATCTATATAATATGCCCAGATCTGATGTAACCCAGCCATTGCTATGAAGAGTATTTTATTATCTTTTATAGCAAGGTCCCATGGTGAGTTTAGGGATGTTGCTAGTGCATAACCCCCTCTGCTGTAATAACCTTGTATTCCATTACCTACTATAGTCTTAACATACCTCTTATCAAGGTCTATAACCCTTAATGCATGGTTCTCAGTATCAGCAACGTATATCTTGCTAGCATCATTACTCCATACAATACCTTGTGGTCTGAAGAACCTTGCCTCATCAAATGAGCCATCATATAAACCCTTGCTACTAGAGCCTACCTTGTAGACTACTCTTCCATCTCTTGCTTTAACTACAAGTATCCTATTGTTATTTGAGTCACTTATAGCAATATAATTGTAATCTGGATCAAATGATATCTTACCAGGGAATGATAGCTTATCATTAGATTTAAATTTATAATCTTCCCTTACAATTCTTATAGGCTCTTTTACAATTCTATCTGAGTATCTAGTAAGGAGTATATCAATAACATCATCTATCAACTCATACTGCCCTTCCCCTGCACGCTTGTATACTATATTACCATTTGGGTCTATTATAACTATAGTAGGCCATGCATTAACATTGTAAGCACGCCATATGCTCATACCCTCATCAACTATTACAGGATGCTCAATCTCATAGCGCATTATTGCTTGCTCTATATTCTTAGCATCCTGCTCATTGTAGAACTTTGCTGAATGTACACCTATGAATACAACAGGTTTATCTTTATATTTATGCTCTAACCTTGTTAACTCTGCTATCATATGCATGCAGTTTATACAACAGTATGTCCAGAAGTCCAGAACAACTATATGCCCTTTAAGCTTTGATAACGATAATGGTTCCTTGGTATTAAGCCATTTAAAATTAGGGAACTCCTTAGCCTTAACCAATTCCATATTATACTATAATATCTTAAATCCTATTTATAAAATATTATTTAACAAATATCCTCTCAAACTCATCCTGAGCATCAATAACACTAACTTGACTAGGAGGACTCTTAAAGCCATAAGCACTAATTATATCGGCAAGGCTAACATCCTTAACATCCATAGCATACTTCACAGCCCTTATAACATCAAGTAGTACATTACATGCATTTGATGCATCGTTGCTCCTCATTGTAATATCTATCTTTATTGGTGAACGCATGAAGCCTTCTGAGTATATCCAATAATAACTTACCCTATCTCCATCAAGGAACTCCGTATACTCTGTTGTTCCAGCAGCAAGATTGAACTCATAAGGAAGTTCAGTGTTTATGCTTGATGTCTTTATGCTCCTCTTCTTTGCTCTAATATGCTCTTGCAATGTATTCCTTGTATCACTGCTACCACCAACATCTAACTGGTATGAATCCTTAACCACTAACCCCCTTTTATGCATCATCCTAAGTATAATTCTATGGAATACTGTACCTCCAAATTGGCTCATAAGATCATCACCAACTAGTATTAAACCATTGTCCTTAAACCTCTTGCTAATATCTGTATTTGAAACAAGTGTTGTTGGGGTTGTATTTATGAAGCTTGAATTGCATGCTAAGGAGCATTCTGCATATGCATAGGAGGATCTATCCATTGAAGATGAGATAAGATTAACCACAATATCTGGTCTACTATCCTTAAGCATGCTTAACAACTCATCCTTGCTTACGGATACAATATTATTATTCCAGTATGGAGGTGGTTGATCTATTAGCATACCAGCATTTATCTTTATACTACTATCATTGCATGTAACTAACTTACCAACCTTATCTGCATCTACATCAAATATACTAACTATCTTAATATCATTTATAGAGTAACCCCCAACCTTATCATGCCATATACCTAAGTTATTACTCTTCTTATCAGTCATATAATACTCTAATCCTTTGATGAGTGTATTTGTAACATTGCCAAAGCCTATTATGCTTACCCTTATCTCTCCCATTGCATTTAGTGTTATCATGGGGTTTTTAATATCTATCTATAAGAATAATTCCTTCTTTTTGGATAAAAAACTTAAATATTACCATAATAGCGATAATAATATGGCAAAGAAGAGTAAGAAGGAGGAAGAGAAGAAGCAGCAGCAAGAAGGGCAGAGTGTCCAACAAACACAACAGAAGAAGTAAATCAAGTATTATTAGTAACCCTATTATTAGTAACCCATTACTAATTCATCTATTATTTTAAAATAGAATTTAATATAACAATAGATAAATTTCTGTAATCTATTGTATTACATTAACATCATGGGGCATACTCTCTATATATCCAGCCATTGTCATCTTTATGAACTCAGCATTCTTATGTAACTCATCTATATTCCTTGCACCACAGTAACTGAATCCTGACCTTAAGCCTCCTAGTAGATGCCTTACTATCTCCACAACACTACCTTTATACTCTACTAATGCCTCAACACCCTCTGGCACGTAATCGTTAAGGTCATCATCTATGTTAAGTGTACCTTCCTCCCTCATCTTTCTACCTAGAGAAGCATAGAATGAGGCCATACCCCTGTATATCTTGTACTTCTTACCGTTCTTTGTTATGCTTACACCAGGGCTCTCATCTGTTCCTGCTAGTAGGCTGCCTATCATTACAGTATGCGCACCAGCAGCAAGTGCCTTGGTTATATCACCAGAGTTCCTTATACCTCCATCAGCTATTATAGGTACATCGTAATCCCTAGCAACCTTCGCACACTCCATTATAGCTGTTAATTGAGGTACGCCAGAGCCAGTAACTATCCTTGTTATACATATTGAGCCAGAGCCTACACCAACCTTTACCGCATCTACACCAGCATCTATAAGATCCTTTGTACCTTCTGTAGTAGCAACATTACCTGCTATAAGCTCACAGTCAGGGAATGCCTTCCTTATACTCTTTACTGCATTTATGGCATTCTCACTATGTCCATGTGCTATATCTATGACTATTACATCAGCCCCAGCATCAAGGAGCTTCTCTGTCCTCTCAATGAAGTCACCTTTAACACCTACTGCTGCACCAACTAGAAGTCTACCCTTCTTATCCTTTGCCGCAAGGGGGTACTGATCCATCTTCATTATATCCTTTGCTGTTATTAACCCCTTCACCCTGTTATGCTCATCTACAAGGGGTAACTTCTCTATCCTATACTTGTGTAGGATATCCTTAGCCTCATCTATGCTTATACCATACCTAGCGGTTATAACATTCCTAGTCATAACATCGTATACCCTCTTATTCATATCATTCTCAAACATTATATCCCTCCTGGTTAGTATACCTACCAATCTGTTATCATCATCTGTTACTAACAACCCTGATACATTGTACTCATTCATCTTGCTTATTGCATCATATAGGTACTGTTCTTGCTTAACTGTGTACGGCTGCTCTATTATTATATTCTCTGCCCTCTTAACCTTCTTAACCTCATTGACCTGCTGTTCTATGCTCATAAACCTATGGATTATACCTATCCCACCCTCTCTAGCAATAGCTATAGCCATATTTGCTTCTGTTACAGTGTCCATGTTTGCACTTACGATAGGTATGTTAAGGTTTATCCTCCTTGATAATCTAGTCTTCAGGGTAACATGTGATCTAGAGATTACAGAGGAGCGTTTTGGTACCAGCAATACATCATCGAATGTTAATCCTTCTCTTATCTTCAACTATCCTATCCCTTAACTTCTACTAACTAATAGTATTATAAATATTACGATGTAACTTATGCTAATTGTATCTGCAAGAGGCTAGCACTTGTACTATTGCTTATTGTGGATTTAGGATGATGTATAGATCTTTAGCATAGTATAATATCAAGATGGTTATGCTATAGCCTGTAGGTTATGATCTAGATGGCTAGATCAGTTAACAGTAGCACCTATGAGTTAACATTGAGAGTACCCATGGATTAGGTAGTGGTTTTGGTGCATTCCTTTAGCCTACTTCCTCCTCTCAAACCTCCTCCTTAAAATTATAACCATTTGAGATTCTTACGCTAAATCTAGTAGATCAACTATTCTTGAATGGGTTCAAAGAGCATTAAAGAGCATAAGAGCATAATATAATATATCCTATCAATGATCACCTATTATAGCATCTACCACTCTTGCTACCTGCATACTCTCCTTCACATTATGCGTCCTTATTATATCAGCACCATTCATCATGCATATAGCCTCTACTGCCAATGAACCTATTAGTCTATCCTCAGGCCTCTCTATGTTGAGTATCCTCCCTATGAAGGACTTCCTTGATACAGATACGCATACCTTCTTCCCTAGAGCCTTCAACTCCCTAAGCCTCCTTACTATCTGGATATCCCTCTCTAGCCAACTCATACCTCTTAACTCAGTGAAGAAGATATGCCTACCGCTCTCCCTGAAGAATCCTATAGCAGGATCAACTATCACCTTATCTCCCTCTATGCCATGCTTATATGCTATATCTATACTCTCCTTGAGTAATGCTACTGTATATGCAACTACATCCCTACCCTTATCTATACTTACTGGGTACTTAGAGTATGCAGAGATAACAACATATGCATCATAATCCTTGATTACACTAGCCATACTATTATCATACTTGAGCCCTGTGATATCATTCACCATATCAGCACCCATACTAAGTGCCATCTCAGCAACCCCAGCCCTTGGTGTATCTACTGATATCATAGCCTTGGTACGTGTATCAAGCACAACCCTGAGCGCACTCTTCAACCTCTCCTCCTCTTCCTCTTTACTGATGAGTGTATCTAGGTAAGGTGCGGTTGACATAGCACCAATATCTATTATACTAGCCCCTTCATCCTCCATACTCCTCACAGTATCCTCTATATCCTCTTCTCTAACCTTCACAGAACCCTTGTAGAATGACTCTGGGCTAACATTTATTATACCCATTATCTTTACTCGCATAGATCACCTATTTATTCTACAACACATATAAATAGATTAGAAAGGATGAGGATAGAGGAGTGGCTGGTATGGTATGAGAGGATAAGGAGCACGTTCAATTATAGCATAGTAGATGATACGAGCGCAGCATCACTATTGAGTATGTTAGTAGATGGAAGAGCATTGAGTATAGATAGGTTAAGAATGCTAGAGGGTAAGGATCTCATAGTCTTCGGTGCGGGCCCTTCCTTAGCAGATACACTCAAGGATATGATAGAGGCTGGAGTGGATATACATGATTATATACTCATAGCAGCAGATGGTGCATCACAAGCACTAATAGAGCATGGTATAAAGCCAGATATAGTCGTTACAGATCTAGATGGTGATCATGGATACCTCTTAACTGCAGATACACTAGGCTCTATAATGGTTGTACATGCACATGGTGATAATGTAAATCTCATAAGGTACATGGTACCTAAGTTAAGGAATATTATAGCAACTACGCAGGTTAAGCCATTACATAATGTGTATAACTTTGGTGGCTTCACTGATGGTGATAGAGCAGTATTCCTAGCATATGAGTTCAATGCAAGATCTATTATACTAGCAGGTATGGACTTTGGTTATGAAGTAGGATACTACTCTAAGCGTTTATACAATATTGGATTAAAGGTAGCAAAGATGAGATTTGCTAAGATGTTACTTGAGAGTCTTGCTGAAGAGTGTAAGGGTAAAGGCATAAAGTTATACAATCTCTCAAGGAGCAGTATCAGAGGATTTGAGAGTATGGATGTTACAGGATTAAGCAGGTTGACTGATGAATAATAACGATAATAATATATTGAATAATTTAATAGAATGGAATAAAATAAATTTAGATAGATAGATTATGCTAGCCTAGTAGAGATGACCTTATATCATCCATCTTTGCCTTTATAATATCCTCGTAATAAGTATCTACTACAATTATAGTTGCCCCTATACTAGACCAGCCTTGAATGATACACCGCCCACTGTAATAGCGTTACCGAATAGGAACTCCTCATCCAGATCTTTAACATCTATACTTGAACCATCAGGCTTCGTTAGTGAGGGGTCTATGACGAACCTTACCTTATCTGGAGAAGTTACTATATTACCGTCCAAGTCGTACTGCCCCTTCACAGACGCTCCGTAATTCCTCCCATCTATAACCTTCATGCCTACCATAGACTCAAGGGTATTCATGATATCACATGCATCCATACTCTTTGTATTTTGTATATGGTAGTATGAATACGGTTAGACTCCCTGTCTGCACTGGTTCTTGGCCTGGGAAGAGTTCGTTGCATGGTTTCATTCTGCGTATCATCTCCTTCTCCCTTAATGGATCTGTTACTTGTGTTATCTGATTACCATCTATTACACTAGGATTGATGCTTAGAGTTACAAGATAAGCGTTGACTCCCGCTATTACTATGGTGACTATCGCTACAGATATTATGGGAATGATGTAATAGGCTCTCTTCATATATACCACCTACACTATAAGATTTAATACTGCAGTATATATGTACCCTGTAAAGCTGTACTACCTACTCTTCCTACCAGTGTGAATGTATCAGCATCGTTAGCATCTACAACCTCGGCTATGGATAATGCTGACATTCTATCGTCCAAAGCAAAACTACTTCCTCCTACACCAACACACTGAGTAAAACCTTTTGCCCTTGTAGAACCATCTACCCCTAACTCTGTGTAGAATAGACCACCATATCCTATGAAATGCTCGTAGCTAGCATCTGCAAACGTTCCACAAGAAGTACTACTACTGCAAGTATAAGAAAGGCTCATGGAAACTCAACCGTAGTTTACCGTTGAGAAACTAGTACTATTAGTAGACCAAGTACATGGCAGCGTCCTATTCCATACCCTAACTGCGTCTGCACTAGTAATAATACCATCATTGATTACTGTATATATCATGGCTATTAATGCTACTAATAGTATTACCTGCATTAAGTGATTATATTAGTACCTTCTATATATAGGTCAAACGTCATATACTCATTAATGAAGAATTCTTATTCTAGTACTATCAATCTATTTATTAAACCTACTTTATAACTAGCATATGGACTATACAGATGATGATATAAAGAGGCTTGCTATGCTTAGAGAATGGCTTGAGAAGCAGATAACAGATAAGGAGGAAGAACTTGAGAGGTTACGCTCAATGCTTGCTGTAGTGGATAACATGCTTAAGCAGGTAAGCTTCAAACCAGCATTAACCCTACCAAGGGAGGAGGTTGGTCTTACTGAGGCTATCAGGGTTAAGGAGGATACCACTAAGGGTATAGGTATAGTAGGAGAGGCTGATTATAAAGAGGTTAAGACCCTAAAGACAAAGGATAACATAACCCTAGCAAATGCATACATAAGCAGCAATGCAGTAAGCATAGTCCCTACAAGTGATATGAGACTCTATGCAAGTACACCACCATTCCAATCGTTCTTTGTAAACAGAATACTCAAGGAGATGAGGAGCAAGGATGAAGAGAGGGCTAGAAATAAAGAGATAACAGTAGATCAGATACTAGACTATAAGATAGAGCAGGATGAGAATGGTATGATAAAAAGGGTAGTAGTATATAACTATAGAGATAAAGATAGGCTTAATGAGATACTTAACACTGCAACATGGGTATTCACAAGGATGCTTGAGAAGGTTAAATAAGTAAATTAAATTAATTAATTATGATGGTGATACAATGAATGGATAATGCATCTAGGAGTAAGATAGTAATACTTGACTTTGGCTCCCAGTATACACATCTTATATGCAGGAGGATAAGGGAACAAGGTGTTTATGCTGAACTAGTGCCTTACAATATAGATGCTGATACTCTAGCAAGAATGAATCCTAAAGGCATAATATTCTCTGGTAGCCCAGCAAGTGTGTATGAACCTAATGCACCTCTATGCGATAAGAGGATATTAGATATGAATATACCAATACTAGGCATCTGCTATGGGCATCAGATGTTAATCCATATGCTAGGAGGGGTAGTAAGGAGGTCTAAGAGAGAGTATGGTAGTGCAGAGCTTATAATAGATGATGCAAGGGATCTCTTCATGGGTATAGGTAGAAGGATAAGGTGCTGGATGAGCCATGGTGATGCAGCAGATAAACTCCCAGAGGGGTTTGAGGTACTTGCACATACAGATAGTTCATTTGCTGCTGCAGTTGCATATAGAGCAAAGAGGATATATGGCTTACAATTCCACCCAGAGGTGGCACATACCGAGCATGGCTCAGATATACTTAGGAACTTTGCTTTACATGTATGCAAAGCAGAGAGGAGTTGGAGTATGAGTAACTTCATAGATGAGGCAATAAAGGAGATAAGGGATAAGGTAAATGATGAGAGAGTCCTTGCTGCAGTGAGTGGAGGTATAGACTCAACCGTAACTGCATTACTGGTCCATAAGGCAATAGGAGAGAGGTTAACATGCTTATTCATAAACCATGGGTTATTAAGGGAGGGTGAGGAGAGGGAAGTACTAAGCATGTTTAATACCTTAGGAATAAAGGTTAACTACATAGATGCAAGTAAGAGGTTCCTAGATAGGCTAAAAGGCGTGCATGATCCAGAGGAGAAGAGGCTTATAATAGGAGAGGAGTTTGCTAGGGTATTCAAGGAGTTCGTTGAATCTCATGGACCATTCAAATGGCTTGCACAGGGTACACTCTACCCAGATGTTATAGAGAGTGGGCATTCAGTCTCTAAGGGTGCTGCATCAACAATAAAATCACACCATAACGTTGCTGGTCTACCAAGTTGGTTGAACCTTAAAGTACTGGAGCCTTTAAGGTATCTATACAAGGATGAGGTTAGAGAGTTGGCAAGGCTATTAAATGTCCCAGAGAATTTCATTAAGAGGCACCCATTCCCAGGACCAGGTCTGGCTGTTAGGATAATAGGGGAGGTTACTGAGGAGAAGTTAAGGATATGCAAGAGGGCAAGCAGGATAGTTGAGGAGGAGTTGATTAAGGCAGGGTTATATGATAAGGTATGGCAGGCGTTTGCTATAGTTGGTGATGATAAGGCAGTTGGGGTATTAGGCGATGGGAGGGTATATGGAAATATAGTTAGCATAAGGATTGTAGAATCAATGGATGCTATGACAGCGGATTGGGTAAGGTTACCTTATGATATACTTGCTAGGATAAGCAATAGGATAACCAACGAGGTAGAGGGGGTAACATGGGTTACATATGTTATATCTAGCAAACCACCAGCAACAATAGAACCACAGTAATTATATGCTATAGAATAGAATTATGCTCATCTGATTCTAATAATTTACATACATCCTCTAACCTTGGTGCCATAGCATTCTTAACATATAATGCTGCACATGTATTAGCAAACATAAGCCTATCATATGGCTCAAGTCTGCATAGATATCCAACTATATCACCAGCATCCCATACATCCCCTGCTCCAGTTGCTACCTTAGGATCAACATTAAGGCTCTTAGCATAGTAGCACTCCTTGCCTCCATATGATGTTGCAGAGCATATAGGTGTGTGAACATCCACACTAATACTTAACTTAGATGCTATCCCTTTACATGCATTAATAACATCCCCTATAGAATAACTGTAAGGTAGCATATGGTCATTCAACCCTAGGGCTTTGCATAGTAGCCTGCACTCATTCTCATTAATGCTTAGTATATCAACCTTGCATGCTCTTAGCATAGTAGCAAACTCCTCCTCTCTCCCACTAATATCAGCTGGGTCTATAAAGTGCAATGCTCTGTTCTCTAGGCTGAATGCATAAGATGCTAACTCACTACCTCTAGCATTACTTGCCCAGTTAACTACTGCTATGCAAGATGCACCCTTAAATAGATGCTCAAGACCCTTTAGCTTATCGGAACCAAAGCATGCATTATCACCAACATCACTTAGCATAACATTCATTATCTTACCATTAAGGTTAAACTCCAATGATATAGTGTATCCTTGCTTACCATTAATGACTGTAAGATCTACATTGCGCATGGATGAGAATGCATTGTTTAGTATATTAGAGCCGTAATCATCAGCTACTGTTATCAATCTACATCTAACATTAAGCATGGATAAAGCATAAGCAAGGTTAACAGCATTACCACCCTTGATCTCATACTGTTCAAGACCACGTATGCTACCCCCTCCAACAAGGATCTTATCCTTTATAGCATTAAATAGATGATCTGGTTCAGTATAATCTACTCTAACTATTCTATCTATAAAGAAGTCATGCATAACAACTACATTACAAGATTTTAATATATCAATAAATCTTCTTACATCCATAGAAATAAAATAATTATTATTGATATTGTTTTTATATATTATCTTATCTATTAAGTTACTCCATACCTCCCATTCCTTCGCCTTCCTCTCCAGCACCAGTCTCTGTACCCTTCTTGCCCTTTGGTACCTCAGGCTTTGCTGCTGCTATTACATCATCTATCCTTAGTATCATGTTTGCTGCCTCTGTGGCACTCTTCATTATCTGAGCCTTAACTACTGCAGGCTCTAACACCTCTAACTTGTACATATCTGCTACTTGAGTATTCCTAACATCTATACCAACCCACTTTGAGCCCTTGTTCTGCTTTGACCTTAACTCTGTCATTGTATCTATTGGATCCATACCAGCATTCTCTGCTAATGTTAATGGTATAGTCTCTAGTGCATCAGCAAACTTTATTGCTGCTAATTGCTCTCTGCCTGGGAGAGTTGCTGCCCATGACCTTAACTCCTTTGCTATGTATGCCTCAACGCTACCTCCACCAGCAACTATAGATGGATTCTCTACAACATCCTTGACAACCATTATAGCATCATGTATAGCTCTATCAGCCTCATCTACAACCCTTTGAGACCCTCCTCTTATAAGTATTGTAACTGCCCTTGGATCCTTGCATCCTTCTATGAATACCCATTTATCCGTCTCTATCTTCCTCTCTTCAACTAGATCAGCATATCCTAGATCATTTGCAGTTAACTCCTCTATGTTTGTAACAACTCTAGCATTTGTTGCCTTTGCTAACTTGTACATATCTGACTCCTTTACTCTCCTTACTGCTAGTATACCTGCCTTAGCAAGGTAATGCTGTGCCATATCATCTATTCCCTTCTGGCATATCACTACATTTGCACCAGTACTTGCTATCTTATCTACCATGCTCTTAAGCATTCTATTCTCCTCCTCAAGGAAGAGCTTCATCTGTTCTGGTGTGCTTATATTTATCTCAGCACTTATCTCTGTCTTCTCTATCTCTAGAGGTGCATTTATAAGTGCAATCTTTGCCTTCTCTACCCTCTTTGGCATACCTCCATGTACTACCTCCTTATCTAGCACTATACCTCTTATGAGTTGGGTATCATGTAGTGAGCCTCCAGCCTTCTTCTCAACCTTTATGTTATCTACATCAACCTTGTACTTACCATCCTTCTTCTCAGCTACAGTTAGTACTGCATCTATTACAAGATCTGCTATGTAAGGACTCTCCTCAGCTACTATCTTAGATGCTAGGGTTGTTAATGCAACCTTCTTAAGTATCCTCTTATCATTTGGCTCTACCTTTATGCTAACATCATCAAGTATCTGTAGAGCCTTCTCAAGTGCAAGATTGTACCCATCAACTATTATTGTAGGATGTACATCCTTGTTTATAAGCTCCTCTGCCCTCTCAAGCAATGCACCAGCAAGTACAACTGCAGATGTTGTACCATCACCAACCTCATTATCTGTAGCCTTTGCAACCTCGACAAGTATCTTTGCTGCTGGATGCTGTACATCCAATTCCTTAAGTATGGTAGCACCATCATTTGTTATTGTAACATCACCTAGGGTATCTACAAGCATCTTATCCATGCCTCTAGGTCCTAGACTAGTCTTAACTATCTCAGCAACTAACTTTGCTGCTGTTATATTGTTCCTCTGTGCCTCTCTACCTCTGCTCTGTGCAGTACCTTCCTTTAGTATCAAGACTGGAATCTGACCAGCTGTTTGTGCTTGCATAGACAATCTAAATCACCGTTATGCAATAGACTAATCGTATATTTTATCCTTACTAAAAAAGATCTAATCTAAGCACGTATAATATTTTTAATAATATCATTGGTAACTTATTGTTAGATAAAATTTACATGCAGGCTAAGTAATAATTAATAAATTAAACAAGTATATTGGTTATAGTTCTAGACCAAAGGCCTCAGCTACGCTCTTGAACGATTCATAGGATTTAAGGTACTCTATACCCTTCTGTGTTATTACATATTTATGGGTATTCTCATCCAGCCTCTCCTCTATTAACCCAGCACTTATCAACTGCTCGGCAACCTTTACAAATCTATTATATGGGATGTTAGCATGTCTAAGTATATGAGTGATATTTACACCCTCGGTACCAAAATTACTTGTTACTTTTAATATATCACCTATTATCTTAAATGTATTCCTATACTGAACCATAGTGGTCGTATAAGTATGACATCTCTACATATAAATAATTTTATGTAATAAATATTTACTGATAAGGTAAGAAGACTTTACCTGCTAATAAATATTATGTAGAATCTACTTATCTACAACATGGATCAGTTATACATCCATGTTCAGCCTCATCATGACATGAGCATTCACACTCTTCTCTGTCTACAATTGAATCGTACACCAATCTATGTTCTGTACAATCATTGCATATCTTCATACAATTATCTATTAGGGAAGATATTAATAACTTTTATCTAATTTGTTGTTTATCAACACTATTATTCTATCTATTACCCAAATAAAGTTTAAATTCTAACATATGTTATATATTATTAATGAAAGGTAAGAAGATAGTACTTACAGCAGATAGATCGCTGATGTCAAACTACAGGGATAACATGCTCTTTGGGTTTGTTGCATGTATGCCAGTAGAGAAGATATCAAAACAGATATACTACAGGGTGTTCTGTCCAGCAGTTCCTGCAGATAAGGTTACTGGAGAGGCACTCTTTGCTCCATTAGGGTTAAGAAGAATAGAATCAAGCCTCATAGACGGATTTGGTAGAGAGAATGTGATAGTTGCTCATTGTGATCACTTAGATAAGGCTATAGGGGAGGATACCAAGATTGTAGGGATAAATGTTATGGACCCTCAAGGAATAGGACCTATAACAACATCCATCTCTGGTAAGCCATATACACCATACACTAAATACACATTTGAGGTATTAATGGAGAAGGTGAAGAGGTTAAAGGCTAAGTATGGCTTTAAGGTTGTTATAGGAGGTAGTGGGGCATGGCAGTTGTATAGAAGAGAGGATAGAGAACGCTTAGGAGTAGATCATGTAGTTATAGGTGAGGCTGATGGTTATGTTGTAGATATGTTCAATGATATAATGGATGGTAGTGCTAAAGAGTTCATGTCCGTTATGACAAATAAGATAGGGGAGATACCATACATAAGAGGACCTACATGCAATAGCACTATAGAGGCTATGAGAGGCTGTGGGAGAGGGTGTGACTTCTGTGATCCTAATAGAAGGATGAAGAGGGACTTCCCTATAGAAAGGTTAAAGGAGGAGGCTAAGATAAATCTAAAGTACCATACGTGTATATGGTTACTCTCGGATGAGATAATGCTATATGGTTGTGATAACAAGGATATGTACCCTAACAGGGATGCTATAGTAACATTGTATAGAGAGATGAAGAACCTAGGAAACGTTGATTATGTAGGTGCAGTACATGTAACATTCTCATCTGTAGTTGCAGACCCAGAGTGTGTTGATAAGATAAGAGAGATAAATAACTTTGGCCCAAGTAGATGGAGTGGTATACAACCAGGGATAGAGACAGGTTCCATAGAGATGTTCAAGAGGCATATGCCATTGAAGGCTAAGCCTTTCAGCCCTGAAGAGTGGCCTGAGGTCGTTGGAGAAGGTATAAAGATACTTAACAGGAACTACATATTTGCTGCCTGCACCCTTGTTATGGGTCTACCTGGGGAGACTGATGATGATGTAAAGGATACTATAGATCTTATAAAGAGGCTTGATGGCGCTGCATTTGTAGTAGCACCCTTGCTATGGACTGATTACTTTGAGCCAGAGAACTCCTTAACAACTGAGAAGTTTACAAAGTTACACTGGAAGTTATACTATCTATGCTGGAAGTTAAGTACAAAGGCTATATACAATTGGATATGGTATGCTACTGCACACTTCCCTCCATTCATAAGGCATATAGCAGGTATATTCGGTAAGCTTGGAGCACATTACCAGCTAAGGTATGTGAGAGATAAGGCAAAGAAGATGCTAGGGGAAGACCCTGATTTTGATTAAAATAAATTAAAATAAATTAAAATAAAAGGATGAAATACTTCTTATTTTGTTATGTCTTAGTTCATTGCTTTACAGTACTTACAGTAATTACGTTACTATCCCTTCTATTATCATTGATCCTCTTACTGTTATTAACCTTGTATCTATTTATCAGATCTAGTATAGTGTAAGTACCAAACATTCCTAGTGCAAATGTTAGTATTGCTAGAGCCTCTATCATATTCATCACCATTTCTATATTGGATAGAAATTACATATAAAGTTAACTCAAAACGAAATATTAACAATTAACAATATGATATATTTATCATATGTCCAGCTTAATTTATAATAATTATATTGATAGGGATAATATAATCTTATTGCTAATTGACCTTGTATCTTATAACAGTAAGGATATATGCTAGAACAAGGACAAATCCTAGGATAGACATGAGTAGATAAGGTGTATTTATACCAAATACATCTGCTATTACTCCAGATACCAATGGTGCTGAAGCCCAACCTATCCCAAATATAGTCTCATATAAGCCTACTACACTACCTATTAGGTTAGAAGGTATCCCCTTCGTTATCATACTTAATGTAACAGGGAAGTAGATGCTGAATGCAAACCCAAATGCTATCATTGATAATGTAAGACTGTATAATGTAGTAAGCATATACGCCATCAACATTGCTACTGCTATAGCAATATTAGCTATAACTATGCCCTTATGCCCAGCAAGTTTATGAACTAGAGTAAGAGTTACTAGCCTTGCTACACCAAATATAAAGAATAGCAAACCTATAGACTGCTCGTCTATGCTGTTATCATTCATGTAACTTGGGAGTATAGATAGTACTATTGCAAACGATGCACTATAATATATTATCATAAGTATTAGAATGAATCTATCCCTTACTATACTTCTTACCTTTTTTATATCTATACTCTTAGCATTATTGCTATTAACTACTGCAGTATGTAACTTAAGGAGTAGAGTTATACATGCTAATGAAGGTAGTATCATTAAAGATGAGTAAAGGAATAGATGTGCATAGCCAAAATTGAACATGTATGAGCCTAACAGTGGTCCTATCATGTAACCCATAACCCAAGTCATGGTAAACCCTGAGATTCTCTTTATACTTCTACTACCATTAAGCTTAGCCTCATTGCCATAGTTTATACCTTCATTGTTATTTATAATACTAATCATAGCCTCAGCAGAAGGCCAGAAGAATGCATGTGCTATACCAGATACTGCTCTTAATAACAAGAGAGTAGATATATTATCTGCCATTGTAAGCATGGCTATGGACACTGTAGCCATAGATATGCCTATTAGTAGCACTATTAACTTGCTTACCCTATCAAGGAGTAGACCTACTAAGAATGGGAAGAATGCATAAGGTAGGTAATTAGCCATACCTATAAAGCCTATCTCTGTATAATTTGCTTTAAGTACATCCCTAGCAAATACTGGTATGAGTGGGGCATGTGAGCCATACGCTAATCCCATAGATAATGCTGTAATGTATAGGGTAAGTATTATCCTACTATTACTATTAGTCATATCCATAAGGATAACTTTTTCTTTTCATACCCTCTTATTACTTGCTACAAATACTACTGCTGCACCTAGCATATTATTAATTAGGGTAACCTCAAGGAAGTACTCTTTAAGCATTAACACAAGCTCAGAGTTTCTTGGTAACCTCTTATATGTATCATATATCTTTGAGAACTTTAAGCCTAACCTTCCTGCGACTATAAGTGCTATTAAAGGTAAGATGAACCTAAGGTACAGGTACGCACCAAACCTTGCAAATAGGTTATCAGGCTTGCCTATATCAACTATAACTAATCTACCATCATCCCTAAGAACCCTAGAGAACTCCCTTATAGCATTACGCATAATTATTGCGTCTCTAAATGAGTAACCGCATACAACAGCATTAAATGTTGAATCTTTAAATGGTAGATGCTCAAATACACCAGATACTAATGCTATTCTACTCTTATTCTTACCATGGTTATTCTTGAACCTTACATCTGCTAATCTAAGCATATCTAATATAGGATCTAACATAACTATGCTAATACCATCATACATACTTATTATACTACTACTCATATTACCATAACCAGAGCCCGCATCAAGTATAAGATATGGAAAATTATCACCTTTATCATAGTTATTTACAGCATACTTTATCCCTAATAACCTATACTCTTGTGCTTTACCTAAGGATATTGCATAATTTACTTTATCATACACTGGGATAACCTCTCTAAGTACCCTTATCACATCGATCCACTCATCCTTAAGGCCCAAGGTGATACAATACCTATTATAACAACATTAAATTTATTACTATCCTAAAGCAGTTTAAGATCTCCAGTAACCTTATCTATAATATCATCTGGTGCAGGACCTATTGCTATGCATGTTGTAGTACCTGGAGGGAGTTGTGTTAACCCAGCATCATCAACTTGAGCAACAGGTAACTTAAGCTCCTCAGCCTTGTATTTTACCCTCATAAGCTCATCTATGCTATTAACCTTAAGCACTATCTTTGCTTGTCCATGAGTAAACCAAGAATCAAACCACTCCTTTCTAGATACTCTAACCTTCTCTGCTGCAAGTAAAGATGCATGTGCTACCTGTGCAGCCAACTTGCCTATACCCATCTTTATATCCCTTCTAACAACTATAACTTGCTTCATAATAATACTAATACTTACTTGCATCTATTTATATAAAAGAGTCAACCATCCATTATCATGGAAGTTCATTACTACGATGTAGTTATAGTAGGGGGTAGTATAGCAGGATTACTTGCCGCAAGGGAGGCTGCAAATAATGGTGTATCTGTACTTGTGTTAGAAGAAGATCCAGAGATAGGTACACCAGAGCACTGTGGTGGTTTAGTAAGCATAAATGCACTTAAGGAGCTACTTAATTATATCCCAGAGCATATTATACTGAACAGAATAAGGTATGCTATAATAAGCGTACTAAACACAAATGTAAGGATAGATGCATCAAAGCAGATGGTTATAGCAGTAGATAGAAGAGGCTTGGATAAGCATATTGCAATACAAGCAAGCAGAGAGGGTGCAGATATAATGCTTATGTCCCATGTTACATCATTTATGGAAGAGGATAACTATGTTAAAGTTAATACCAACAGGGGCTCATTCTTATGCAAGGTTATGATAGATGCTAGAGGGTGTGGAGTATTGGCAAGCAAAGGTAAGGGCTTCTTACCATCAGCACAGTATGAGGTAAACACAGATGGGATAGAGGATAGTACAGTTGAGGTGCATATAGATCAATGTCTTTACCCAGGGTTCTTTGCTTGGATAATACCAGATGGGAATGGTATATGTAGGATTGGTGTTGCTGGAAAAGGTATAAATGTAAATGAGAGGCTGGAAGGCTTCATAAGAACTAGGATAAAGGATCATGGTTATAAGTATATAGCATTAAGGAAGATATTTGCACCAATATGGGTTGATGGACCACAGAGACCATTCGTTCAAGGCAGAAGGATCGTTAGAGTAGGTGATGCTGCTGGACAGAGTAAACCTACAACCGCTGGAGGAATATATACATCTGGTATGGGCGGTATAATCGCTGGGAGGTTAGTTAGCAATGCCATATTGAACGATGATTACAATGCTATTAAATGGTATGAGGATGAATGGTTAAGGTTATTTGGTGATGAGTTTTGGAGGATGCTTATGCTTAGAAGATTATTTGAGAGGCTAGATAACAAGGCTATTGAGAAGATACTTAAGATTATGAATAATTATATAGATGATATATCCTTACATGGAGACTTTGATTTCCACTCACTTGAGTTAATAAAGATTATTAAAGGCAGTGACCTCTTTGCTTTAGCAAAGACTATACTTGGTAATGAGATAAGAAGGCTGTTATAGCATTAATTAATTAATAATGGTTAATCTAAAGGTATAAATTAGATTCCATATGGTAGCAATCTATGTCACAGAAAGTAATAGAGCTACCTGTATGCGTATCATGCAATAGGGTAATAATGCCTAACGATAAATGTGTAAAGTTCTATTGTCCAAGGTGTGCAGAGTACCTTATATGGAGATGTGAATACTGTAGAGAGTTTGCAAGGGAGTATAGATGTAATAAGTGCGGATTTGAGGGACCGTAATATAATTATTATGATAACTTGTTAAATGGATGGTGATAGCATGGGTAAGTTGGTTGCAAGGATCAAGATATTACCCAATGATGTAGATGTTAACCTAGATGATCTAGCAAATAGTATAAGCAATACAGAAGGTATAGTGGTTAAGAGGTATAGCAAGGAACCTATAGCGTTTGGTATAAGTGCTCTAATACTAGATGTAGTAATGGATGAGGATAATGTAGATACAGATGCTATAGAGGATAGATTAAGAAGGTTCAATGGTGTTGGTGAAGTAGAGATAGTTAACATGAGTAGAGAATCAGCAAGGTTATGATATGAGGAGAGTACTTGAGCCTGTACAACTTAGGGTAGCAGAGGCAAAGGCTAGGGATGTAGGTAAGAGGAGGGCTAGAGTAAGTAATAACGTTCTTGAGATATTACAAGCAAGTGCTGGGGATGTTGTTGAGTTAATAGGCAGGAGGAGTACTGTAGCCATAATATGGCCTGATGAGGATATAGATGATAACACAATTAGGATAGATGGGCAGATAAGAAAGAATGCTGGTGTAAGCATAAACGATATCATAAGCGTTAAGAAGGTTGATGCCAAGGTTGCTAGAAGTGTTACTCTAATACCTCTTGATAAAAAGATAAATGCAGATAAAGATTTCTGTGAGTTCGTTAAGAATAGGTTAAAGTGTATGCCATTAGTTGAAGGAGATGAGATATCAGTTATCGTACTAGGTAGCCCTATGGACTTTAAGGTAAGCAAGGTTACACCAAAGACCATAGTTAGGGTTGAACCTACAACAAAGCTAAGTATACAATCTGCCAATATAGTTGAGAAGAAAGCAAGGGTAACATATGAGGATATAGGAGGATTAAGGAACCAGATAGAGAGGCTTAGGGAGATAGTTGAGCTACCTTTAAGGCATCCAGAGGTATTCCAAAGGTTAGGTATAGAGCCTCCTACTGGTATACTACTCTATGGTCCTCCTGGCTGTGGTAAGACACTAATAGCAAAGGCATTAGCAAGTGAGGCCGAGGCTAACTTTTTCTCTATAAATGGACCTGAGATTATGAACAAATATTATGGTGAGACTGAGGCTAGGCTTAGGGAGATATTTAAAGAGGCTAAGGAGAAGGCTCCTAGCATAATATTCATAGATGAGATAGATGCAATAGCACCAAAGAGGGAGGAGGTATTTGGTGATGTTGAGAAGAGGGTTGTTGCACAACTCTTAGCATTGATGGATGGATTAACTGATAGAGGTAATGTTATAGTCATAGGTGCCACTAACAGACCTGAGAGTGTAGACCCAGCATTAAGGAGACCTGGTAGGTTTGATAGGGAGATTGAGATAGGTGTACCCAATGCTGAGGGTAGATATGAGATACTACAGATACATACTAGGGGCATGCCATTAGAAGAGTCAATTAACCTTAAGAAGCTTGCATCAGAGCTTCATGGTTACACAGGAGCAGATATAAAAGCATTGTGCAGGGAGGCTGCTATGAAGGCATTAAGGAGATACTTACCAGAGATAGACCTTGAGAGTGATAGCATACCCCCAGATGTGCTTGAGAGAATGATAGTAACAAGTAAGGACTTTTACGATGCCATGAAGGAGATAGTCCCTACTGCGCTTAGAGAGTTCTATGTAGAGAGTCAAAGGATCACATGGAAAGATGTTGGAGGGTTACATGAGGCTAAGAGGATACTCTACGATAACATAGTTAAGGCTATAAATGAGCGTGATAGGTTTGAGGCTATGGGCATAACCCCATCAAAGGGTGCACTATTATATGGACCTTCTGGTTGCGGTAAGACACTGCTAGCATTAGCATTAGCAAATGAGAGTAATGCAAACTTTATAAGAGTTAAGGGTCCAGAGATACTAAGCAAGTGGGTTGGGGAGAGTGAGAGGGCTATAAGGGATATATACAAGAAGGCTAGGGCATCGGCTCCATGTATAGTTATATTTGATGAGATAGATGCAATAGCAAGGAGTAGAACAAACTCTGAAGGCTCTGAGGTTACTGATAGAGTACTTAGCCAGTTACTTACTGAGATAGATGGTATTAATATAAATGGTGTTGTAACAATTGGTATAACAAATAGACCAGATCTTATAGACCCATCACTGATTAGACCTGGTAGGCTTGATCTTATTGTATATGTTAAACCTCCTAGCAAAGAGGAGAGGCTTGAGATACTAAGTATACTAACCAAAAGGATGCCTATAGCAGATGATGTTAATCTAGGTTCTATAGCAGACTCTACAAATGGTTACACAGGTGCTGATCTTAGTTCATTATGTAGGGAGGCTGCAATAAATGCTATGAGAGAGGATAGAAGCATTATATATGCTAAGGACTTTGAACATGCTCTAAAGCGTGTTAGGGCATCTATAACACCTCAGATAGAGAGCTGGTATGAGAGTATTAGCAAGAGTGTAACATATGCTATGCCAAAACAGATGGACAAGGCATTCTATGGGTGATATATTGTATGGGCAGGATACCATTAAGGAATATAGTGTATGAGAAGATACTCCAATTGAAGACTGTTAATGATAACGAACTCTTAACTATGCTTGAGAAGGAAGGGATAGAGATAACAGAGTCAAAACTGAATAAAATACTCTTGGATCTTGAGATACTCGGGTTCATTAGGGTAGGCTGGATAACAAAGGATAGAAGGAGAATAGAGTATAAGGAGAGTAAAGATAAAGAGGATAGCGTTGATGAGGAGTTAAGCGATACATTAAGTGAGTATCATCAGCAACAGTAATTATCATTATTGTAAGTGTAATGGAATGTAGTAAAGTGAATCAAACATTAATGCTAAGAACACTATTGCTAGATATGGACTAGATAACTTGTAAGTCTTCCATGCTACTTCCTTGCTAGTATCTCTCATTAGCTTAGTGTTGTAATTCAATAGCATAAGTCCAGAGATAACTGCAGCTATAAGGTAGATCATGCCTAAGCCTAAGAATGCTATTACTATAGAATATGGTATGAGTATAACTGTATTAACTAGTATATATTTGGCTGCCTTCTTATCCCCTACTAATACAGGTAACATTGGAACCCTAGCATTAGCATAATCTTCTCTACTAACTATAGATAAACACCAGAAGTGGGTTGGGGTCCAAAGGAATACTATGAGCCCTACAAGCAATCCTAGAGGGTCTATAGCATTTGTTGCTGTAAACCATCCAGCATATGATGCACATGAACCAGCAAAGCCACCTATAACTATGTTTGATGTATGCCTTCTCTTTAGCCATACAGTGTATATTATTACATAGAAGAATATGCCTAATGCTATGAAGAATGCAGCAATAGCATTTAATGTAAATAAAGCTATAGCAACAGATGCTATACTCATTAATATACCGTAAAGTAATGCACTTCTAGCATTAAGCAACCCCTTGGGTAATGGTCTATTGCTTGTCCTTTTCATCAATGGGTCTATATCCCTATCGTAGTAATGGTTTAATGCGCTTGAGCCCATAGATGCCATGCTGCCAGTTAAGAGTAGAAATACTATATGCCAAGGATCAGTATTCCATTTACTTGCTGCTAGCAACGATGTTATAGCAACCAAGTTAAGTACTGCGACTATCCTAAGCTTGGATATAGCAAGGTACTCCCTTATTCTCAACCTACTTAGCATTATCCATGCTAAGATTTAATTGTTAATGTACTATGTACAACTATTTCATTAAGGTATATACCCTAAAAGACTTTATTACAGTTTATCTATTATAAATTTAGATGCCAAAGAGTTACTCCTTAGAAGAGGTTAAGCAGAGGATAGTTGATATACTGGCACATTCAGAGGCTGGATTATCTGGAGTAGAGTTAGCGGAGAAGACTGGGATAAATAGGATTACTATAACCAAGTATCTTAACATACTTGAGAGTATGGGGTTAGTTAAAAGAAAGTGTGTAGGCAATGTTAACCTATGGTACATTCAACATGGGTTGGATCTTAGTACTAAGAACATGCTTGAGATACAGAGATTATATATGGATGCCTTATTCAACTATGATGAGAGGAAGGCTAGGGCAATAATAATAAATGCAATCCACTCAAATGTAGACCCAGTAACTATAATAGATGAGGTTATAACCCCTACACTTAATACAGCAGACGAGTTCTATGATAGAGGTATGATGAATATAATTGACCTTATGATTATAAAGAATATAATAGTAGAGACATTGGATGCAATAAAGTTCAATGTTAGTATAGATAGCAAGCATGATGCCTATGCTATATTCTTAAGTATAGATGATGATAGTAGTAAGGATGATATAAACTCTAGGATATTATACACTACATTTTACATAAAGGGGTGGAACTCTTACTTCATTGGTAACGTATCCTTGGCCAAGATGAGCCTATTCTTTGATATAGAGATGGTTAAGCTCTTGAATAAGTTACTCAAGAGATCGTTAGATAACAAGAAGGATGGAAGCATTGTTCTTCTCTGTATCACACTTGGGATAAGTGAACCAATAGTGAATGAATTCATAAGATCAATCAAGGAGAAGTTTGGTGGTAGCATATTCATCCTTATTAATATGAAGAGGGTTAATAAAGGGGGTTATGATTATAAGGATAAGAATAAGGATGATAGTAGTAGTTCAGAACCAAATCTAGATAGTAGGTATGTTGATCATTATTCTAAGGATCTAAAGGATAGTATAGAATGGGCTGAGAGGTTGTATAGAAACTTACATGAAAGATACGATAAATAATTAGAATAATTACCATATTATCCTCATAACCTGTAGATCTGATTGTTAGATCATGATGATCTTACTTGAGGCTCTCCTTAACCTGTTCATTATAGCAAGACCTATGCCCTTCTCCTCAAAACCCTCTACTATTGCAATATCTACTTTAGCATCATCTACAGCTCTAAGTGTATTGAATAAGTTCTTTGCAACCTCGTAAAGGTTAATACGTGAGCCTATAATTAATTTAGTAACATCATCGTTGTAAATATTAGCAGTCTCTTTACTTGCTATTATAGCAACCCTAAAGCCCTTACTTAAGTACTCCCTTGCAAGATCTGATACCTTTGACGTTAACCTATTTATTATTATATGATCATTATTATAATCTCTTAACTCAACAAGTATCAGATTCGTGTTTGGTGTATAGTGTCTGTGCTTCACTCCCGGGCTTAATGCAGTATCTGCTTCACTTAAGCCCCTAACAAAATCTGGTACAACTACATCCTTGCCAAGTATATCTCTTAACTCCTCTACACCTATAGGCCCAGGTCTAAGCAGCATTGGAGGATCAGATAATAGATTTACTACTGTAGACTCTACACCAAAGAATGTATCTCCAGAGTCTATTATTGCATCTATCCTCCCTTTAAGTTCTTTAATTACATGCCTAGCATTAGTAGGCGAGGGTTTACCTGATATATTTGCGCTTGGTGCTGCTATAGGCTTGTTCAAACCTTGTATTAGCCTTAATGCAACAATATGTGCTGGACATCTAACAGCAATTGTATTTAAGCCAGCAGATACCTCTCTAGGAATATCTGGTGATCTCTTAAGTATGAAGGTTATTGGGCCAGGCCATACCCTTTCTGCCAGATCAAAAACATACTCTTGCACATCTATAGCAACGTAATCTAACATAGAAGGTGAGGCTATATGTATTATAAGTGGGTTATCCATTGGTCTACCCTTAACCTTGAATATATTGGTTACAGCGGTAACATTGTATGCATCAGCCCCTAAACCATAGACGGTCTCAGTGGGAAATGCTACCAAACCACCATCTGCTAAGATATTTACAGCTTCATCTATTAATTCCTGCTCTGGATTCAATGGATCTATATAAAGTATCTTAGTATCCATTCTTATCTTACTTCTCTATCTATCTGTATTACGTTATTTTATTTATTATTTATTCTCTTCAGACTCAAATATTATCTCAACCAGGCTCTGCTCTATCTTCTTATTAACTACTACAAATGTATCAAATAGTAGATAAATAAATATGCATAGAGCTACTATTGATGAAGGTAATACTATATCTACGCTAGAGCCTACTACCAATGGTGGTATTATAAATGATGTTACTATTAGTATGAAGAGCATCATAACTATGTTCCTTACAACCCTATACATATGATGAAGTCTAACATTTGATATCGGAGCCTTACTTATCCTTGCATGAAAAGATTCAAGCATAGAATTTATCATATAGCCAATATTACCAAATGTATTAAGTAATGGATAGACTATTGCTCCTAGCATAAAGATTAGTTTGAATATATTGTAAGGTACTACCCTTAAGGATACGAATGTATTGTATAATAGCATAAGGAGGTTATCTGTTAAGGATATTATAGTTATCATAGCTATTATTATTGCTATATTTATCATTGTCCTAGGAAGCATGCTACGCATCTTGTTTGATCCTTCCTTACTCTGTAGTATATTAACTGCTACTCTAACAACCCTTGCTGGATACTCTAATGCCTTAAGTATCCTTATGGGTATCAATGACTTAGGATCTACTATAGTTGGGAGAACCTTCCCTAGCAAGGGTACAACCAATATACTCGCTAACGATATGAGCATGGTTGTAGGTAGTATAAACTCCCTAGTAGCATTAACATCTACTCCTTGCTTTGCCATAACAAATGATAACTCCCCCCTAGGCATCATCATTACTCCTATTGTAGATGCACTATCTCTGTTGAAGCCTACTATTACTGCTGAGATGAAGTTACCGATGAACTTACTTACTACTGCTATGCATATCAATGGTAGTGCAAGGAGTATGTTATCTAGCATTGCACTTACGCTTATAAGCATGCCTATGGATATGAAGAATATTGTACCAAAGAAGTCTCGTAGAGGAAGTATTCTACTAGTTATCACATCTGCCCTAGGAGCAGATGCTATCATAACTCCCATTAGGAATGCACCTATAGCCATGCTTAAGCCTAGGTAATTTGCTAGCAGTGCTAAACCAAAACCAAGTGATAACGCAAGCAAGAATGGAACCTCATCTATATCTACCCTAGAGATGTATCCTACTACCTTGGGTACTGCTTTCAATCCTATTATAAGGGTTATCATGAAGAATGCTATACTCTGCCCAACTATACCTGCTATCTGTGCTATATCTGCTGTACCACTCTTAACTATACCTGGTAAAGCAACAAGTAATACTATAGCAAATATATCCTCAACTATACTTACTAGTAATATAAACTCAGCCTCCTTTGTATGTACTATACCTGCATCCTTCAGTAATTTAAGCACTATAGCTGTACTTGTTATGCTTATTATCCCACCAAGGTATAATGCCTCTATTGGTGTAAACCCTAATGCTATTGAGAGTATGAATGTAATTAAGAATGCAAACCCAAGCTCGACCAATGCACCTATAATGGCTATACCTCCAACCTTCCTAAACCTGCTAAGATTAAACTCTAAGCCTATAACGAATACAAGTATTATCAAACCAATATCTGCAAGTATATTAACTAACTTAACATCCTTAACTAACGCAAATCCATATGGACCAACAACCATGCCTACTGCTATGAAACCTATAACTGGAGGTAAGCCTATCCTTCTTATCCCTATGCTAGCAAGAATAGCTGATGCTAGCAAGAGTGTAAGCATTAGCATGAACTCCGTTGAGGTGGGAAGGTTCTCCATAGTATTAGTAAGCATATTGGATATAAAAGTTAAGTGTGGTAAATATCTTCCAAAATATTTTATTTATATATATACTATACGATTAATATGATAGGATTATGATAAATTAGAATAAATTATCAACTAAAATTTATATAATTATTAGATATTATTCTTATCCTTAGGAAGGAATAAGTTTTATATAAAGATAGGTCTCAAGAATGAATATCAATAAGAGTTAACATCCATACTTATGAATTCTAATATACTCTTCATCCTTAAAGAGTCAAGCTCTAGCAAGGGGGATTCACATATTATAGTTATGCTTAAGTTCCTCCTTACTATCTCTAGTGCTAGAGGCTCAAATGCTGGTTCTCCTATAGGTATATGTTTATCAACGTATCTATATCCTTTCCTTGCTAAGCCTGTGAAGTGTGAGTTTATATGTCTTATACCATGTGAGGTAAGCATGTCAAGTATCTTAGCATAATCTATCCTACCATTGTTCCTAGCAAATATATGAGCAAAGTCTACATAAGGTTTAACCCAGCCAGCAAGATCCTTGTAAAGCCTAAGGAGTTCATCTAATGTACCAAATTGGCTTGCCTTAGCCATAGTCTCAGCCCCAAGAGTTATATTCTTTATACCCATCTTCTTAATACTATCTATTATCTGTTGATAGTTATCTCTAACTATGTTGTATGCTTGCTCTTTAGTGTACTTCCCATATGATGCAGAGTGTATAGCGATAGTATCAGCATCTATAGCATCTGCTATCTCAACACACTTAAGTATCCTCTTCTTTGATCTCTCAACAATACCCTTATCTTCAGAGCATAGGTTTATGTAGTATGGGGCATGTATAGATAGCCTTATACCAAGATCCTTTGCGAGTACACTTAAGGTATTAAGTTCTTCATGGCTTAAGTAAATACCATGAACAAAATCAAGTTCAAGTGCGTTTAAACCAAGCTCGTTCAATCTATATAGTGCTGCCTTTACACCTTTGCCTCTAGCAGTGATTGGAAAACCTTGAGTCCCTATATATATAGGCATATCTATTTATTATTCAATTCCAATTTAATTAATTATTGTTATCTTTATCTCATGCCACCTATCATACCAGGCATCTTTGGTGCAGATCTATACTCCTTAACTATGTGTATGTTTGGCTCTGCTGTTACTGTAACATAGTCCTTGTTTGCATCCTCTCTAGGTGATAGAGATACCTTCTCTCCTACCTTAATCTTTGGTATACTCTCCTTGTATGTACCATAATCTACTGTTACGTTACTTATATCATTCCTACCAGTATTTGCTATTATAACCCTGTATATCTCACCTACATCTATCCTATCCTTAAACGCATCAACCTCTAAAGAGTAATCTTGGTTTGATGTGTGTAATAGCGTACCTAGCATTGTTACAATTATAAATGCACCTAAGGCTCCGGCGCCTCCAAGCATATAGTATAGCAACATAAATTAAATACGATATTGAAGGATTTAACATTTACTTCCCAATATAGTATAATTCACTTTACTCCAGATAACATGATCAATTATTTATTTAATCTAACAATCGTTATAGTTATATTTAAGTTAATTTAATGTATATACGATGAAGAGTTACAGCATGAGTATACTTGCAGTACTTGCGATTGTAGCATTGGCAGCAGTAGCAGCAGTTATGCCTAGTGCTCATGCACAGACATGGGGTAAACCAGAAACGATGGTTGTAGCTGCAATGCCTTTGATAGTAGGATTAGGAGTAGGCATAGCCTATTTCATAGGAATATCAGTCAGAAGATCGCATAAGTAAAATTACCAAATTTATTATTTTAATTTGTTTCTAATTTTATTACTAATTATAGTTGATTTAATTTTGTATTTATATAATGCTTATTATTAGTATTTACTGAAATAATACTTGTTAGAAATTAAAAATTATAAAAAGAAAAGTAAAATGTTTATTTGTATTAAATTCTAGTCCCACTTGCTCCAAGCTGCAGCCCATCTGTATGTCCATGTATTCAACTTTGCACCTAATGCAGCCATTGGTACACTAATTACTGCACTTATACCTGCTGCTAATGCAACAGGACTGTTGTAGAACTTACCTACCTGTGGCTCTATTGGTGTTAGGTATGCAGGCAGAGTAGGTCTTGGATACTTGAACGCCATCTCCAATGGATCATGTACAGTCAATAGATTTATCATGTTAAATAATGGCATTGACAGACCTACCAGAGAACCGCCTATGAGTATTGCTGCATGCTTGTTCCTCTTTGTAGCCCAGTATGCTAGATCTAATAGCATTGCACTTGGTATCCATACTGGGACTATCATGAAGTCATATGGGTAGCCTAAGCCTCCTATCCATGCCCACTTTGCAACCCAGGTATATATAGTAGCTATTGTAGCATAGTATGTTGCTGTACCTGGAACGCCTGTAAAGAGTAGGTAATATATAGCACCTACTACAAGCATTGTTGCTTGGGAAAGGTTGAATATTACGAAGGATGTCCACATCCAGTCGGAGTAGAATATGTAGTCTCCTGCATTAATCAGCAACAGAGTAGAGTTAACTGCAACTACTACTATGAATAGGTAGTGTACTGTCCTTCTAACCCAGACCATTAAATTAATGTAATTAAGGCGTATATATAAAACTTACTCTAGAATAGTGACATTGATTTATTAAAAATAAAAATCTAAAGAAAAGAAGTATTATAATTTATGGTATTGCAGGCTTCTCCATTGCAACTTTCCATATGAATATGAAGGCTAATACGATTATAACGGTTAATACACTTAGTGCATACATCCCAGAACTGAATGGATATGCCCATGAATAGTATGTGAATCCTACCCAGACACCAAAAGCAGTTGCTGCCCAAGCCATTATTGCACCAATTATGTACAATCCCTTCATATGCTCTACTCTCCTGCCTATCATACGTTCTATCTCATCCTTTGGAGCCTCTTTCTTAGACATTAAAATAATTATAATTGATGGTTCTTATTAAGTTTACCTTCTTATAATTACCAAGACATAAAGAGTGGTAAAATAAATTAGTCTCTGATATATCCAAATAATTTTTAGGGGGTTAGTATATTTAATATTAAAAATTACTAAGAATTAAATAATATATTATTTACCATTTGTAATTGTAAGAGTCTGCTCGATACGCTAAAATAAAGAAATTTCTTTAGGATAGCAGAAAATGAATTAAAGTAAAAATATATATGCTCCTTAGTACAAGATTCTAATAATGAAGTTGCTACATGCAACACTACTAGCAATTGTAGTTGCAGTGATAGCATCAGGCTCCCTAGCACCAATTATGAAGGATGCATTTGCCCATGGTGTACAGGCACAGTTACAGAGCAGATTCGTAAAGATAGAAGATGAGACATTCTCAGCGACTAGGCTTATAACCAAAGCAGAGTTCGCAAAGAGAACATTTGGAAGTAGTGATCTTGAAACACTTAAACAGGTTGATGCTATGGGATGTGATCCAGCAAGGAGGCAGGATATACTTATAGTTACTGGTAGGCTTGTTAGCCAAGTTAAGCAGGATCTTAATGCATGGATATCATTATTTACAGAGTCTTCTAATGCAGGTAATAGATGGGAGTTCATATCAAGAGATCCCCCAGGTAACGTATTCACCATACCTGGTGGTGGAGAAGTACCCTATAAACTATGCTTATCTGCACTTGAGCCAGGTACATACCATGCTCATACACAGCTTAATGTTGCAAGTGTAGGTCCAGGTCTAGGTCCAGGTATGTCTATAGTAGTGGAAGGTGAGCCTACAGAGAAACCCATGTCAATAGCAAATGTAGCATACCAGACAATACTTATAGCGGTTGGATTAGGAATATCATTTGCAACAAGACCTTGGCAGGTTATATAATAACATAATCAAATATTTCTTTTATCTATCTTTTGTTTGCTCTAATTAATAATAACTACCAATTATTATTTATACAAAACGATTAGAACATACATTATTATATTATCTTATATTGAAGACCCCATTATCATTAGCTAAAGGTAATTAATATTTATTACTCTAACTGTGCTATAACTGTCTTATACTTCCACTCTTGTGGTATCTTGCCCTCTCTCTTGTAGTAATTTGCTAACCTATGAATCTTAGCCTCTATCAACTCAAGTGATCTTATGTTATTGCTATCACTCTTATGTATGCTTAGGTGCTTCTGAAGCCTAACAGCCTTTGCTAATAGATTGTTCAAGTCCTCAGGCATGCCCTTTATACCATTCTCCTCTAATATTCTTGTTATTGATTTGCCAAGTATCTTCTTTACCAATGGTATACCATACTCATCCCTAAGCCTTATACCTATCTCACTAGGCTTTAGACCATCCTTAGCCATCTTAACTATCAGGTTAACTATCTCTTCCTTGCTTAACTTAACCCATGCAGCATTAACCTGTATGGGTCTAGTTGAGTGTGACTTACCCTTCCTATGCGCATGTACTCTAGCCATCCATCCTTTTTATTCAATGGGAATAATTAAAGTATTACTATTGAATAATTTATTATTACCTAAAGAGAAAGATTATATACATCATTTGCTATATTTAATTAAATGAATAAGTTAGCCATATTAAGCATTATGGCTGGAGTAATTGCATTAGGGTTGAGCGGTGCAAATATAGCCATGGCACAGTTGTATAGTAGTGGTGTTGGTACAGATATAACTGCTAGTCCAGAGCAGTTAGAGGAGTGTAAGAAATTAGATATACCAGAGTTCGCATGCACACAGACTGCTATACTTGCAAAGAGGAGAGTTGTTACTTCAGAGCAAGCAGGTGCGTATGGTTCAGGTACCCCAATGTTAGGTAGAACATTCGGTGAGCTTGGTGGTTACGTTGCTGCTCTAGGCGCAATATTTGGAGGTATATCTGCAGCATTCTTTGCTATGGCACTAAGGAAGCCTAAGGCACCACAGAAGGCATAGCGTATCCAAATATAATTAAATAAATAACTTTATTCTTTTTGTATTTGTTTTGTAATTTTTTATAATACCTAACGGAAATGTATATATTTACGTACCTACTCCATTATACTAATGGATATTACAACACTGATGATGGGAATAAAGAGTATAGTACTGCAGATAGGACCAGCATATGACCCACTATTCTATGACGTAATGATTTACATATTCGGTACAATGATGTTCGCTATATTCTTGCTGAGTGTTATTGCATACTGGATAAGACATAAGGGTATTGGTGGTACAGCAAGGGAGACCTGGGTACAAGAGCTTGAGAGATACTATGAGAGGGAAGGTATCGGTCTACTACCAGAGGAGAGAAGGAGGTAAAACCCTTCCCTTTTATATTTATTTAGTTTACTAGATTTATCAATAGTAACTTAACCATTATATATTGAGTAATCTACTCTCTATCCATGTATAATGGTTTAGACTCATTCCTATCTAAGTTCTGCTCTATTATAGA
>Ga0197142_1000594_pt1 | contig 33556 bp, 35 predicted proteins | sample GBS60_MetaG_FD_148614 | JGI IMG/M metagenome (GOLD analysis project Ga0197142, IMG submission 148614) | Sediment microbial communities from Great Boiling Springs, Gerlach, Nevada, United States - GBS 60_MetaG | ecosystem: Environmental > Aquatic > Thermal springs > Hot (42-90C) > Sediment...
CTTTTTCGAAAATCAAGCATATTTATCGACTGCTGCATATTTATTATTGAAAAATTTTTAATAGCTTAACTATATTAACTATATTAATTGTATTACCAAGTCTTATTTTTGTCAATAAGTATCAAAAATTACTTCCAATAAAATAACTAAAGTCTTTGAATTTTTAAGCCGAATAAATGACTTTGCCGTATTTTTTTATTTCACCAATTAAAGGATGATATTTTTTCTTCATTTCCTTTGGAGTTAAAGCAATAGGTTCAATCCGATCGGCCACCCCGATAGTTAACTTTGATAAAGTCATCATTGCTTCAATCACATCTTTTTCAAAGTCTTCAGAAACTACGGCTAAATCAATATCAGAATATGACTTTTGTTTATTTTTAGCAAATGATCCAAAAAGAATTACCTTTTGTAGTTTAATCTTATTTTTTTTCAATACCTTCAAATATGCCTCAATTTCTTCCAATAACCCCAATTTTTCTAATGTTTTCTTTTTTACGGTTGTCATAATAATTTTTTAAATTTATTAATTAGTTTCGCGGTTATTTCTAAATATTTCTTGGTGTAATCTTTAGTTGCTTTTTTATATAATCGTTCTTTTAAAATATCATATCTTGCTTCTATATTAAAAGTGGTAATTTCAGCTAAATGATTTTGAGTTTCTTCATCAACTTTTATTTTCATTAAATTAACTAGCCGAATTAACTTATGTGTCGGTGGAGGATAACTACTATTTTTATTTAAAAACAACGCTTTTAAAACTTTTTCTAAAGCCAAATGACAAAAAAATAAAGCACCGCTATATCTTTTTAAATCAAAAAGTCCTTTGGCCGTATCAAAATCTTCATCAGAACTTCGCAACCATGCTTTTATCAAATCTAACTTTCCTGCATCTTTCATAAATTTATTATACCACCCTCATCAAAAAATCAAAAATAAAAATTACTAGATTTTTTTAAGTTCTTGATCTGTTTTATTTTTTAATATCAAAAACTACTTTCCAATCATTTTTTCTTCATTATAAGCCGGGATAACAATAAATATCTTTGGCATAGGGTTTTTAAAAAAAATAACCGTTAATTTTGCCCCATTTTTCTAAAAATCTGAACAAAATCTTTTGGCAACAAAATAGATATTTTATCTTTAAAATATTCTTTAACAAGATTAACAAATCTTTTATCAAGAGTAATCAAAAAATTTGCTTTACTTTTTAATGCATCGGCTAAAATTGGCGCATCCTCGGTTTTAATTATCTTAAAAATTTTTATAACCTCATTTTTTGTAGCTTCTTTTATAACTTTTGGTTTATCAAATAATAAAAAATTGATAAATTTAGCTTTCAAATCAGGAAATTTCTTTTCGATAACATTTTTAGCTTCTTCAATTACTGTTTCTGAAATAATTAGCTTAATTTGCTTTAATTTAAAAAGGATTAAAATAAAAGAAGAGGCGCCAAAAGAAGAGTTAAGACCAGAGATTAAAACACTGGTATCAAGAAAAACTTTTAGTTTATAACGAGGCATATTTTTTCACCCAATTTTCTTTTCTTATCTTTCTAACCTCATCAACAATAGAGTCATCTTCATCTCTTTCAATAATATTTCTTCTATTTTTAAGAAGAATTGCCATTTTTATTCCCAAAATTTCTTTTTCAAGTTCCTCAATTTTTTTAAAAAGATTTTTAATTGACATATTATTATCATTAAAAAAATTCTAATTTTTGTCAAATGAATTTGATTTATAAATTATAACACTTAATTTTTAAAAAACTCAAAAAAGAATTTAGTTTTGTGGCAAAAACACCCAAACAACTAACATCTAACTTCTCCCTTTTAACTTTCTAATAAATATCTTTGGGATAAGATTTTTTAAATTTTTATTTATTATATCTAATTTTTTTAAGTTAATAAAACCTTCAAAATCAAAAAAAAGAATTTTTAAAAGGACTTGTCCCTGAAAAAGGAAAGTCATTTAAAAAGATATCGTTTATCCAATTTTTATACCCTTTAAGTTATAATATCCTTATGCTTATTGGTATTGATATTTCCCAACTTATCTACCAAGGCTCAGGCGTTGCCAGCTATACCTATAACTTAGTCAAAAACCTTCTTATCCTTGATAAAAAAAATACCTACAAACTTTTTTTCGCTACCAAAAACCCATTCAAAAAACACCAATTTTTAGAAGAGTTTAAAAATTTAGGAGCAAAGATTTACCAATATCCAATACCTATGGGAATACAAAAATTTCTATGGCAAAACAACGATTTTTTATCAGTTAATCGATTAATTGGTCAATGTAATATTTTTTACTCTTCAGATTTTTTACGACCAAAAACTGACAAAAATGTCAAAGGAATAACCACTATTCATGATCTATCATGGAAACTTTTTCCAAATTATCATACTAACGATGTAATTTCTGCCCATAAAAAAAAACTGGAAAAAACTATTAAATATGGCGATGAAATCATCGTTGACTCAGAAAATACCAAAAATGATTTAATAAAACTCTATTCTTTGATAAAAAAAGAAAAAATTCATGTCATTTATCCCGGAGTAGGGGAGAATTTTCACAAAATTAAAGATAAAAAAGAAATAGAAAAAGTAATCAAAAAATATTTAACTACTAATAACCAATCACCAATAACTAATAACTATTTCTTATACGTTGGCGCCATCGAACCACGAAAAAATTTAGACATTGCGATTAAAATTTTCAAAAAACTAATAACCAATAACCAATATCCAATAACCCATTTTTTAATTATTGGTCGTGCTGGTTGGAAAAATGATAAAATCTTTCGCCTTGCTAAAGACTTAAAATTAGAAGACAGAGTTCTTTTTTTAGGTTATGTTGAGGATAAAGATTTACCATATTTTTACAGCGGAGCAAAGTTAACTTTTTATTTATCATCATATGAGGGTTTTGGCCTTCCGCCTTTGGAGTCTTTAGCCTGTGAAACACCGGTTTTGGCAGGCAATAACTCATCAATGAAAGAAACCCTGCCAAAAGATTTTTTGGTTGATGAAAAAAATGAAGAAGAGATTTACAAAAAAATAACTGAAATGTTAAATAAAAAACCAAAAATTAATGCTGAAAAAATCAAGGAAAAATTTTACTGGAAAAAATCGGTTAAAAATATTCTTTCTCTTTTTGAAAAAATTTAAAGATAAACCGCAACATATATTGCCGCTTATCTCTCGTTATTCATAAACAACATCAATTCCAAAAATTTTATCGATCAAATCAGCTGTTTTTAAAAAATTTTTTCCTTTTTCTGTCAGATAAACACGGTTATTTTTTACTTCAATAAAATTAATTATTTTTTGTTCATTCAATCTTTTTTCCAGAGCCTTATTTTTTAAGATATACTCATCAATTAATTTTTTTTCCAGATCTTTTTTGGTGACTGATTGATTTTGACTGATGGTTTTTAAAAGATACATTGTCACTGATCGCTCAAAAGTCACCGGAAAAACCACAAAAAAAGATAAAAGCAGGGAAAAACCCAAAATTAAAGCCAAAAAAAAATGAAAAAAATTTTTACTGATTTTTTTCCGAAAAACAAAAAGAAAAAGTGAAAAAAGAAGAAAAATTGAAAACAAAAATTTTAATCCCTGATAAAAAAGAACGCCTTGCGGGTTATAAAAAAGATGGAAACAAAGAAGAAATAAAAAGCTGTAAATTAAAAATGTCAGGGAATAAATTAATAATTTTTCCTTCATTCAGAAATTATAACAAATATTTATAATTTAAATTTTTACCAAAATCATATAATTTTTTTAAGTTTATTTCTTTAAAAAAATAACACGATCGGATTAAAGTTTTAAATAAAGTTAATTAAAAATTGATTTTTTAATTAAAAAAATAAAATTTATAAAAGTAAATGATTTTTTAAAAAATCCGACTAAAATTTTATGAAACAAAAATTCCTTGTTATTGGTGCTTTCGGGCAAATCGGATCGGAATTGGTGCCTACTCTTCAAAAATATTTTGGTCCGGAAAACGTAGTTGCTATAGGCCATAGTTCTATTCCTAATAACTTCAACGGTATTGCCGAAAAAGGATCGGTTCTTGAGCCGAAAAAAGTTGCAGAAATAGTTGATAAATATAAAATAGATGTTTTAATAAACTTCGCCTCATTCTTATCAGTAAAAAGCGAAAATGATCCCGAAGGCGCTTTCCAAACCAATCTTTTGGGTTTAAAAAACACTCTTGATATTGCTAAAGAAAAAAATCTCAAAGTCTTTTGGCCCTCATCAATTGCTGTTTTTGGCCCAACCACCCCAAAAGAAAAAACTCCCCAAGACACAATCATTGAACCAACAACAATGTATGGATTAACCAAAAGGGCCGGCGAGCTTTTATGCCAGTACTACTTTTTAAAATGGGGTGTTGATGTCCGCTCGTTGCGTTATCCCGGTCTTTTGGACTACAAAACACCGCCCTCCGCCGGAACCACCGAATACGCCAAATATATTTTTTATGAGGGGATAAAAAATAATTCTTATGACTGTCCGCTAAAAGAAGATACAATGCTGCCGATGATGTATATGGAAGATGCGATTGAAGCAACCATAAAAATAATTATGGCGCCGTCTGAAAAAATTAAAATAAGAACAAGCTACAATCTGGCTGCCTTTAGTTTTTCACCAAAGATGATTGCCGCTGAACTTAAAAAATACCTGCCTTATTTTAAAATTAATTATAAAATTGATCCGCAAATTCAAAAAATTGCTGACAGCTGGCCCAAATCAATTGATGACTCAAAAGCAAGAAAGGATTGGCAATGGCAACCAAAATATAGTTTTGAAGAAACAATAAAAATTATGTTTGAAAATATTAAAAAAAAGATTAAATAAATATGTCAACGATAAATTTTTTAAATCTTATTTCCAAAGAACTGGGCCGCATTGATAATCTAAATCTTTCCAAAAGACAGGAAAAAATCATTGAAGGATTTACTAATAACAACCCGCCAAAAGCAATTATAAAAGGCAAAAGCTGCTATGTTTTTAATTCCAATGACTATTTAAGCCTTCGTTTTCATCCCAAACTTAAACAAAAAGAAAAAGAAGCAACTGAAAAATATGGTACCGGTCCCGGCGCTGTTCGTTTTATAAGCGGCACGTTAAAAATTCATAAAGATTTAGAGAGAAAATTGGCAAAGTTTCACCAAAAAGAGGAAGCGATGATTTTTTCATCGGCTTTTGCCGCCAATCAGGGAGTAATTTTCCCTTTAATTGTTGGTCAATCAAAAAATACTTTAGTTTCCGATAAAGTTTTGGTTGTCTCAGACGAGTTAAACCATCGAAGTATTATTGATGCTATTCGTCTTGCCAAACTCCCAACTGAACAAAAAGCAGTTTTCAAACATATGGATATCAATAATCTTGAACTAATTATCAAAAACGCAGTTTCAAAGTTTGAGCGGATATTGATTATTACTGATGGGGTCTTTAGTATGTTGGGAGAAGTCCAAAAACTTAAAGAAATTGTAAGATTAAAGAAAAAGTATGATAATAAATTTAAAAATGGAGTTTTAATCATTGTTGATGATGCCCATGGAGTTGGTGTTTTGGGAAAAATGGGGCGGGGAAGTGAGGAAGAGGAAAACTGTCAGGTCGATGTCTTAATTGGTACTTTTGGTAAAGCTTTTGGCACAGATGGCGGATATGCTGTTTCTAAAAAAGCTATCATCGATTATCTTCGCGAATCTGCCGCCACCTATATCTATTCAAATAATCTCACCCCCTCAACTGCTGCCGCCTCATATAAAGCTATTGAATTAATGACAACCAATGAAGGTAAAAAAATAAGAAAAAAACTTTTTGACAATATAGCTTATTTCAAAAAGAAAGCTCAAGATAACAAAATCCCGATGGCCGCCAACTCTTTCCACCCGATTCAACCGGTTTTAATTGGTGATACAAAAAAAACTAAAATGATTGCTGTTAACCTTTTTAATGATGGATTTTTAACAACCGCAATAAGTTATCCGGTTGTCCCTCAAGGCAAAGATGAGATAAGAATTCAGCTTAATGCCAATCATAATAAAAAATCAATTGATTTTCTAATTGATGCTTTAAAAAAATCATTGAAAAAATTTGGAGTTATTTAAAAAAAGACTCTATCCTGTTTTTAATTGACTGCTTATCTATCCCCATATAAGATAGAAGTTCTTTAGGTTTTCCTGACATGGGAATTTTGGAAACACAAAGGTGAGAAAAATTCTCTAAACTGATTTTATTTTTTAATAACAAGGAAGAAACTGCCTCACCCAAACCTCCATAAGGATAATGATCCTCAATAACCACGACGTTTTTAATTTCTTTTGCTAAAGAAATAATTGTTTTATCATCTAAAGGTTTAATGCTATAACAATCAATAACAATCATATCAATTTCTTTATCAATAAGCTCATTTTGAGCCTTTAGTGATTCAAAAAGAGTAATTCCGCAGGTTAAGACTAAAGCTTTTTTTTTAAATTTTCCGGCTGAACTTTGATGATGGACAATAGAGCCGCCGATTTTAAAATCAAATTTTTCATCATAGATTATCGGTGTTTTTTCCCGAGTCAGCCTTAAATAAAAAATCCCCTGATTTTCTGTCATTATCTTAACCAATTTTTTAGTTGAATAAGAATCTGCCGGATAAAAAACAACCGAGTTTAAAACCGATCGCATCATCGCCAAATCTTCCAACCCCATCTGCGATGGTCCATCAGCCCCAATTGAAACACCGGCGTGTGAACCGGCAATCTTAAGATTGGCATTTGAATACTGGGCCATTCTTACCTGATCAAAAGCCCGGGTTAAAAAAGCAGAAAAACTTGAAACAAAAGGGATAAATCCCATCTTATCAAATCCCAAAGCAACAGAAATCATATTCTGCTCAGCCACAAACATCTCAAAAAAACGCTCAGGATACTCTTTTTTAAATTTTTCCGTATAGGTGGAATTAGAAGTCTCAGCATCTAAAACCACAATCTTTTCATTTTCTTTTCCTATCCCAACCAAAGCCTCACCATAAGCCTCTCTGGTTGCCTGATACATCTTTTGATTGTTATCTTTATCCATTTCCAAATAACTAATAACAAATAACTTTATAATAATTAAAAATAACCCTTCAACCTTCCCAACAAATTTTTAATCTCCTGATTTTTTTGATTTTGGTGATAAAAAGAATGATCGACAAATTTATTTTTGCCAATATTTTTCTCATCTTTATTTTTTTCCAACTCTTCTAACGCTTTTTCCAACTCTTTTTGACTTAATGCTTTTCCATGCCAACCGTCTTTATTTTCTAAAAATGAAATTCCTTTTCCTTTTACGGTTTTTGCCAAAACTACTTTTGGTGTTTTTTCAACTGAAAGTAAAGCTTCCTGATAAGAGTTTTTAATCTCTTCTAAATTATGACCATCAACCAAAAAAGTCTGCCATGAAAAACTCTCAAATCTTTTTTGATAAGATAAAATATCCCATCCCAACATTGTTTCGCCCCGCTGCCCCAAACGATTGATGTCGGCAATGGCAATTAAATTTTCAGTTCTGTAATAACCTGAAAGCTGAACTGCTTCCCAAACCTGTCCCTCAGCTAATTCTGAATCACCAAGTAAAACGAAAATCTTTCCTTTGTCTTTTAAAAGTCTTTTTGCCAAAGCCATCCCCAAACCAATTGACAGCCCCTGACCTAAACTTCCGGTTGCTACTTTAACATAGGGAAAACGGGGGGTGGGATGACCTTCCAATATACTGCCAAACTGACGCAAAGTCTCTAACTTTTTCTCTTCAATCTTTCCCAAAACTACATATAAGGAGTAAAGCAGGGGAGCAGCATGACCCTTGGAAAAAATTATCTCATCGTGTTTATCATTAAAATATCCGCCAAAAAACAAAACGGTCATCAATTCCACCGCTGAAAGTGATGATGTTGGATGACCTGATGAGGCTTTTGCTGTGGAAGTTAAGATATACCGGCGAATCTTTTTGGTTATCCCCCAAAATTCATTCATCATAAATTGATTTTATAATTAAATCTTTGCTTATTTCAAGGATAATTTAAAAGGATAATTTCAATGAGATTAAAAATACATTTGAAAAATAAAAAAATATTTGGTATTTTATTTTTTTAAAAATTGAAAATACATTTCATGGGGATTTACCCTTTAATCGGGATTATCATCTTTATTGGAAGTTATATTCTTATTACCCTAGAACATAAAATAAAATTAAATAAATCCGCTACCGCTTTATTTACCGCCGGTTTTCTTTGGATATTAACTTCTTTCTGGTTAAAATCAAGAGAAAAAATTTACCATCAATTAGAAATTGCTGGCGCTGAAATATTTAATATTTTAATTTTTCTTCTTACGGCGATGACATTGGTTGAAGTTCTTATCCATTATAACTTTTTCGACTTATTGAGAATAAAACTTTTTAAATTAAGATTGGATGACAGGAAGCAGTTTATTCTTATTGGATGGATAACTTTTTTTCTTTCGGCTTTATTAGATAATTTAACTATTAGTATCGTAATGACTCAAATCGCCAGAAAATTCTTTAAAAAAGAAAATCTGCTGGTGGCTGCCTGTGGAATAATTATTATGGCTAATGCCGGTGGTGCGTGGTCACCTCTGGGAGATGTAACAACTATAATGATCTGGCTGGCTAAAAAATTTAGTGCCACTGATATAATTTTGAAAGGATTTTTGCCGTCTTTTACCTTGGGTATGATATCATCAACTTTATTGGTCAAAAAAATCAAAAAAAATTCTTCCGATCTTAATGAAAACGGCAATATTCAATTAACAAGAGGAGAAAAACTTGTGATTGGAACTACTTTAATTGGTTTTTTATTCCCTCTTATAATGAATTATTTTGGATTGCAGCCATATATTGGTTTGCTTTTGGCTCTTGGAACAGTCTGGATATTAATCGAGCTTCTACAAATCAGGTCGCAGAGAAAAACACATCTTGAGGCAGAAATTGATAGATTGGTCAAAAAAGTTGATATTGGTTCGTTAAAATTTTTTGTTGGAATTCTTCTTTCTGTATCCGCCTTAAATAGTCTTGGGGTTTTAGAAAAATTATCTCATTTGTTATTTGGAGCAAATGAAGAAGTAAATAGAATAATTTTAGGCAATGTTCTTTTAGGATTTTTTTCTGCAATTATCGACAATGTCCCGTTAACTGCTATAGCGATTGACATAATAAAAACCTCCAATCCAAATTTGTGGGTTCTTTTAGCTTTAACCGCCGGAACCGGTGGTTCACTTTTGCTTATTGGCAGTGTGGCAGGAGTAATAGTAATGGGAATAATAAAAGAAATAAATTTTGAAAAATACACTGAAATAGCCTTTAAACCAGCTTTAATTGGATATTTGGCAGCAATAGCCGTCTGGTATTTGCAATTTATTCTTATCAGATAGAGAAACTGATAATAAATATTCCCCCTCAATCATTTTTTTAAAACCCAATCGTCGATAATACTCTCTTGTCTCAACCGCAGAAATTACTGCAATTTTTGAAAGATTAAATTTTTTGGCAATTTTTATCGCCTCATCAATTAATTTTTGTCCAAGTCCCTGATGTTGCACTTTTCCTTTTTTTGATAGAGGAGCGGCAGAACCTAAAATATGAAGTTCACGAATTAAAGCGCAATTTTCCAAATCTTTAATAAAAAAACTTTCTTTTTTAAAAACATATGAAGGAATTCTTAAACGCAAATATCCCAAGAGATTATAATCACAATCAACAAATTCCAAAAAAAATTCCTTGCCTTCTGACGCTTTGTAGTTTATCACATTCAGCTTTATTGGCAATTTTATCTTTTGATCACGAATTTCACGACAGCGGATACAAAGACAGCGGATATTATTTTCTTTTAATTTTTTTGCCAGCTTTTGGCGAAAATTGGAAGGAAAAGTTTCAACCACCAAGTCATTTTTGGTTAAGTCTCTTACCAGTCTGTTAATTCTAAACCAAGGCTTAACAACTTCTTTTTTAAATTTTAAAGTCAAATCAAGTAAATATTTTTCATCAACTGGTTTAAAAATACCTTTTTTATACCACTTAGCCAACGGGCTATTTCTAACTACTTGGGTGGGATAAAACTTTATATTGTCTGGTTTTAGTCTTTCATCTTCAAAAACCTGACGAAGACTTTGAAAATCTTTTTCAAAATTTGATCCGGGCAGCCCCGGCATAAGATGATAAGTGATTTTAAACCCGGCCTCTTTTAATAATTTTGTTGCCTGAAAAACCTGCTCAATCGTATGACCGCGTCTGACCAATCGCAAAATTTCGTTGTCAGTCGATTGAACCCCAACCTCAACTCTTGTTACTCCTAAATACCTAAGAAATAAAACCTCATCTTCATTAATCCGGTCCGGTCTTGTTTCAATAGTTAGTCCAACCATTCTTGATTTTGCTTTTTCATTTTCTTTTTTTGCCTCCTCTAAATTTTTTGCTTCTTTAAACTCTGTTCTACCCTCAATAATTAATTTTTCAAAATCGGTATTTAAACCATCAAAAACTCTTTTGACAAACCACTCCCGATACTTTTTATCATAAAAAGAAAAAGTGCCACCTTGAATAATAATTTCTACTTTATCAATTGGATGACCAGATAGATAGAATTGAATTAAACGATCTTGAACTTGTAAAAAAGGATCGTATTTATTTCTTTTTGCCCTTTGCACTGCTGCTTCATCAGAAAAATAACTTTTTGGAGCGTCTGAATTCAAAGCACAATAAACACAATTATAAGGACAGGAATCTTTTGGTGAAGTAAAAACAGACAAAGGCACAATCCCGGATAATGATCTAATTTTTACCACTTTTAAAAAATCCAAAAATGTGTCCTTAACTTTAATTTTATTTTTAAAATACCTAAGATATACAAAATAAAACTGCCAAAGTTTTGGAAAAAAATTTTCTTTTTTTTCAGCAATAAAACTTCTTATTAAACTCATTAAGCTCTTTCTATCTTTTGGATTATTTTTAATTAAAAACAAAAATAAATCTTTTAAAAGCTGATCATATTTCTTTGGATAAGTTGATGGATAGTACATAATAAAAAAATCAAAAATTTAAAACGCAAAACTCAAAACTAAAATAAAAAAATTAAAAATAGTATTTTTGTTATAATTTTGCCGATGGAAAAAAAACTAATAGAAAAATATCTTGATTTACTTCATCAATTTTATCAAAAATATCAAAAACAAATAGGAGAAAGGGTTGTTGGAGTAATGCTTTCTGGAGGAATTGATTCATCAATTATCGCTTATTTTACTAATCTTTATTTTAAAAAAACTTTATTTTTTACCTTAGTTTCTGATGAAAGAAGTGATGATCTTTTTCATTCTCAAATTTTGATGAAAAAATTAAATAAAAAAATTGAACTGATTTTTTATCAAAAAGAAGATGTTTCGAGAATAAAAAAAACCATTATAAAAATTTTGGAAAAAAATAAAGTTGATATCAATCCGATGCAAATTGCTTTAGCGTCAGCTTTTTTTATTGTGTGCCAAAAAGTAAAAGAAAGAAATATTTCATATCTTTTTACCGGTCAAGGACCAGATATTTTACTTGCTGGCTATCATAAATATAAAAATATCAAAAAAGAAAAGTTAAATGAAGAAATCAAAAAAGATTTACCGCTTTTGGAAATTGACAAAAAAAGAGATAAAGGGGTGGCAAAGTACTTCCAAATTAAATTAATTAACCCTTATATGGAAAAAGATTTTGTTGACTTTACTTTAACAGTCCCGGCAGAATTTAAGATAAATCCAATCCGTGGTGAAATCTACGAAAAATATCTTTCAAGAAAGACAGCGGAGTTTTTAAAACTGCCTAAAGAAATTATTTTCCGTCACAAAAAAGCCCTGCAATACTCAACTAAAATTATTAAAAAAATTTAAACTTGATTTTCCGGAAAAAGTAATTTATTATTTTTTAAATTTCAGCTTAAAATGAGGGATAAAAAAATCAAAAAATTAATCAAACTTGAAGAAAAAAGACAAAAAGAGGGAATCGAACTTATTCCTTCGGAAAACTACGCCTCATCAGAAGTTAGAAAAGTTTTGTCTTCTTATTTTGTTAATAAATATTCCGAGGGTTATCCAAAAAAACGTTATTACGGCGGTAATGAAAACGTTGATGAGGTTGAAATTTTGGCAATTGAGCGGGCAAAAAAACTTTTTGGCGTTTCTTTTGTCAACGTCCAGCCCTATTCTGGTTCGCCGGCGAATTTAGCCGTTTATCTTGCCACTTGCCAACCGGGGGATGCGGTGATGGGTCAGGCATTAACGGCCGGGGGACATCTTACTCACGGTCACAATGTTTCAGCAACTGGTATATTTTTTAAGACAATTCAATATAGTTTAAAAAAGGATGAAGTTTACAAAAAACAAGATCTTTTCGACTATAAAGAAATAAAAAAATTGGCAAAACAATATAAACCAAAGCTTATCTGGGTTGGCGCCACTGCTTATCCTTTAAAATTTAACTATAAAAAATTTGCCGAAATTGCTGATGAAGTTGGCGCTTATCTTGCCGCTGATATTGCCCATGTGGCCGGGCTTATTGCCGGTGGCGTTCACCCTTCACCGGTGCCTTATGTTCATATTATAACAACCACCACCCATAAAACTCTCCGCGGTCCCCGTGGCGCAATGATTATGGTCACAGAAAAAGGAATAAAAAAGGATCCCAATTTACCAGAAAAAATTAACCGGGCTGTTTTTCCCGGTCTTCAAGGTGGTCCCCACGATAATCAAACAGCAGCAATTGCCGTTGCTTTATATGAAGCACTTCAACCATCATTTAAAAAATATGCCGCCCGGATTGTTAAAAACAGTCAAACTTTGGCCGATACTTTAAAAAGGGGCGGACTTTATCTTATTGGTGGCGGAAGTGAAAATCATTTAATTCTGGTGGACTTAACTCCAACTTTAGGTAAGGGAATGGGAATCTTTGCTCAAAAAGCTTTGGATAAAATCGGCTTAACCTTGAACAAAAATACTGTTCCCAACGAAACTTCATCACCTTTTTATCCCTCCGGAATAAGACTTGGAACACCGGCAGCAACTACCCGGGGAATGAAAGAGAAAGAGATGGGGTTTATCGGCGAAAAAATTTTACAGATTATTGAACTTTTGAAAAAATATCATTTACCGGAAAACAAAGACGAAAGAGGAAAATATATTACCAATTTTGAAAAAGAATTCGAAAAAAGCCCCCTCATCAAAAAACTGCGCGCCGAAGTTAAAAAACTGGCAAAAAAATTCCCGATTCCTTAATCTTTATTTTGAGATTTGAATTTTGAATTTTTAATTCTTTTAATATCTGAATCAACCATCATTTTTACCAATTTTTCAAACGAAACTTTTGGTCGCCAACCCAATTTTTCAAATGCTTTTTTGGGACTGGCACAAAGATTGGGAACCTCAGCCGGTCGTTTAAACTGGGGATCGATCTTAACATATCTTTGCCAATTTTTGATTCCGGCATAGGAAAACGCCAACTCCACAAACTCTTTAACCGAATGATTTTCACCTGTTCCAACAACATAATCATCCGGTTCTTTTTGCTGAAGCATAAGCCACATTGCTTCAACATAATCACCGGCAAATCCCCAATCACGCTTCGCCTCAAGATTACCCAAACGAATTTCTGAAGTTAAACCGAATTTTATTCTTGCCACCCCGTCGGTAATTTTTCTGGTCACAAACTGAATTCCGCGCAAAGGTGACTCATGATTAAACAAAATCCCATTGCAGGAAAAAATTCCATAAGCCTCGCGATAATTAACCGTTATCCAATAAGCGTAAACTTTAGAAACTCCATAGGGAGAACGGGGATGAAAGGGAGTTTTTTCATCCTGATAGCCGTTTTTATTTTGTAAACCAAACATCTCCGAGGTTGATGCCTGATAAAATTTAGTGGTTGGCGAAAAATATTTGATTGCATTTAAAAGATATAACGGGCCTAAGGCATTAACCTCGGTGGTTAACTTTGCCTGATCAAAAGAAGAACCAACAAATGATTGGGCGGCCAAATTATAGACTTCATCCGGCCGAAGAGTTCGAATTAAATTTAAAAGCGATGATTCATCGGTCATATCACCTTCAACATACTCTATCTCATCAGTCATCCCCAAAAAATCCAGATTTTCAAAGTTAGGATTGGAATAACGTCTTATCATTCCATAAACGTTATAACCTTTTTCCAAAAGTAATTTTGCCAAATATGGACCATCCTGACCCAAAATTCCGGTGATCAAAGCCGTTTTTTTCATAAAAAAATAAAAAATTTATAATTTAAATTTTAGTTTTAAGTTTTTAGTTTTAGTTTTGAGTTTTGACATTTGCGTTTTGAGTTTTTTTATATAATATCTAAATGATACCAAAACTTTGCTTCTTTCTCAAACAAAAAACGACCAAGAATATAATTATTAATACTTTTGGCAACTATCTCAACGTTTTTTTTACCGCTTTTTTTGCCTTTTTGCTGGTTAGAATAATGAATCCCCAGCAATATGGAGTTTTAAGTGTTCTTTTGGGAATCGCCTATGTTTTTGCAAATATTTTGGATTTTGGCGTCTCAGCCAGTATCTACTCATATTTGCCCAACATCATTGAAAATAGAAAAAAAGCCTTTTCATTTTTAAAAACCACCTTTATCTTTCAAACATTTTTTTCTTTAATTATTATTATTTTGCTTTTTATTTTTTTTCCAACTCTTGATAAATATTTTTTTAAAACTGAGGCTCCTTTTTGGGAATTATCAATAACCACTTTATCTGTTCTTTTTCTTATCTGGCAAAATTATGCCTTAAACTCACTTCTGGCTACTAAAAAAATTTTTTTGGCTAATTTTTTCTTGAATTTAAGTAATGTGTTAAAAACAATTTTCATTCTCATTCTTTTTTATCTTAAATTAATCAATATTGCCTCAATTATTTTTGTTTTTGGTATTTTTGGCCCATTAATTTTTTTTCTTTTTCTTTTTTTTGAAAAAAAACACATCTTTTTCCAAATTATAAAAGCGCCTGTCAAAAAAGAAGAATTTAAAAGTAAATATACGTTAACTTTTTTTATTGCCTCGCAGTTTTTTAACTTGGGAACAAGAATGGATCTTTTTCTTTTATCCTTTTATTTTCCCAAAACTGATGCGGTCGGTTTTTATGGATTATCAACAAAAATTATTCTGACCCTTTTTGCCGCTGTTTCAAGTATTACCCAAGTTTTATCACCGGACTTTGCCGAAATTAAAAAAGAAAAAGACTTAAAACCGCTTATTAAAAAAAGTTTTGTTTACCTGCTTTTGCCAACCTTTTTGTTCTTTGTCCTTTTTTTAACTCCCAGTCAGGTTTTTTTTCTTGCCTTCACTGAAAAATTTGCCAAAACCGCTGAGATTACCAAACAACTCGCTTTAGCTTATATTCTTTATCCTTTAGCCAATATCCCGCTTTTATATCTTTTATATACTGTAAAAAAACCCTCTTTTGTTTTAATGGGTAACCTTATCTTTTTTTTGTTAATAACTTTTGGTTCTTATTTTTTAATTCCGCAAAAAGGAGTTTTTGGTCCGCCAATTGCTATTTTTTTTGCGATCTTTATTTCTTCGTTTTATTTAATCGCTGCCGGCATTAAAAATAAATTAAAGGCTTAAAAATTTATGCTAAAGTTTTTTATACTCTTCCAAAATTATCTGATGAAAATTTTTTTTCCCGATCAACCGATAACTATTTTTAAAACATTTTTCGTAATTCACCCCAAAAATTTCCGAAGCATAAGGAATAACAAAAATTTTTTTCCTCTTTAAAAAAAAACCGCGATCGTTGCAGTTTTTTAAAGAGTTAATTTTGATTTGCGGATAATAATAAATTACCGGGTCAGCCGATGATGGTATCATATAAACTTCATCAACTTTATTTTGTTTTAAATAAAGACTTAAACTTTTCCAATCTTCCCGATGAAATGTGGGTATAAAAAGATACAAAAGCGACCAAAATAAAAAACCAATTGTTAATATCATATTCGTCTTATACGACTTATAAGAGCTATTTACCAACAACAAACACATCAAAGGCACAAGATATAAAAACCTAAAATACTGAAGCAGTGGTGTAAAAAATGAGATGATAAATCCTGAAAAAATTGGAAAGATAAAAAAATAAAACAAAACAATTTTTAATTTTAAATTTTTAAACAAAACATAAAAAACGAAAAACGAAAAAGAAAAAGCAGCTAACCAGTAAAGTAATTTCGGATAAAAACTTACCCTGCCAATTGAAAATTTAACCGGAATTAACAATAAATTTTTAATATTGGCTTTTCCCAAAACCAAAGACCAGTTTTTAACCTCGGAAAGTGAGATTTTAGAATTTATCAATTGCTGATAGAGTAGGGGGGAGATGATTAAAAAAGAGAGTATTAGGTAGCAAGTAGTTAGTATCAAGTATTGATATTGCTTTTTAAAAAGAAAATAAAATAAGATGGCTAAAATAAAAAAAATCGACCCATAAAAAGTTAAAAAAGATAAAGATATAAATACATTCATTAGAAAGATATCAATTTTGATTTTTGAATTTTCATTTTGAGATTTAAATTTTGATTTTTGAATTTTTAAAAAATAATAACACGAAGCGATGACAAAAAAAGTGGCCATCATATACATCCTTGCCTCTTGTGAGTAATAAATTATCAACGGATTAAACAAAAAAAATACCGCCGCCCAAAAACTAAATTGTTTATTCTTTAACAAAAAACCGATTTTATAAACAAAAAAACCGGAAAGCATAGAAAAAATTACTGAAGGAAAACGAAGGCTCACTTCTGAATAACCAAAAATATTGGTCCAGAATTTTATCAAAAGATAATAAAGCGGAGGATGAAAATCAGAAGGAGAAAAATTTTTAATAATTGATAAAAAATCAAATGTTTTTACAACTTTTGCCACTACTGCCTCATCTAACCAAAGTGATTGATTTAATGAGATTAAACGAATCAAAAAAGAAAAAATAAAAAGAAGACTTAATTTTATCCCCATAAATTTTTTTTACCGCTTGAGGTTTATTAATCATTAAACCGCCCCTACTTTTTATATTCTGCTTTATTGAGCGGGATACGGGAGTCGAACCCGTCTCTCCACCTTGGAAGGGTGGCATTAAACCGCTTAACTAATCCCGCAATATTTTATAATTATAACAAATGAAAAAAGTTTTCCTTTTAATATTTTTCGCTTGGTTTTTGTTTTATGTCTTGACCCCTCCGTTTCAAACCCCGGATGAAGAAGGGCATTATGAAAATATTTTTTGGTTTTCCCATCTAATTTATCCTCAGGTTGAAAAAAAAGGTGAAAAAATATCCCATTTTGTTGATCAATTTGCCCCTTATTTTCATTTTAAAAAAAAACCTTTTTCTTTTAAAAAAATTTTTTCTTCTCCTTTAGTTAAAAAAAACAGCAAAGACATTGATATTAAAAAAATCAGCCCAAAAAATCTTCAAGCCTATCATCCGCCTTTTTACCCGATTGCTGGGGCTATATTTTTTAAAATCGCCGAAATCTTAAATTTTAATTTAATTTACCAATTTTATTTTACCCGTCTTTTATCAGGTGTTTTTTATTTTCTGACAATTTTTATAAGCTACAGGATTTTAAAAATAATTTTTAAAAAAGAAAAAATCATTATTCCCATTTTTTTGTTTTTTTCATTAAACCCGCAAATTCTTCGGGCCGGAATTTCTATTAATCCCGATATTGCAGTTAGTTTTTTTTCATATTTGTTTTTATATTTTCTTTTGCGGTTTTTAAACCAAAAATTAACGTTTAAAGAGGTTTTTATCTTATCTTTTAGCGCCGGTTTGGCGTCTTTATCCAAATTTTCCGGAATTTTTAATGCGGCGATCTTTATTATTTATCTTTTTTTTCATAAAAAAACAAAAAATAAACTATTAAATTCTTTTACATTTTATACTTTATTTTTTATTATTCTTCTTCCTTGGCTTTTGATTAATTTAAAAATCAATAATACCCCGATTGCCAGTGAAGCCTTTATAATAGCGGAATACAGAAACTTAAACCCATTACCGTTATTTTCTGCTGTTTTTTCCGGATTGTTTGCCCTAAGACACACACTGATGCACTACGCGGGATTCTTGGGTGCCACCAACGAAATTTTTCCTCCAAAAATATTTTTTGTTTTTTATCCGATATTTTTAACTATTTTTTTCTTTGCCGGATTAATAAAAAACCTAATAAAAAGTGAAATTAAAATAAAAATTTTGATAATCTACCTTTTTGCTTTAATATCATTTCTTTCAGCTTTGGGAATTTATTTTAAGGTATTAGGTGTCTTTTGGGATCTGCAGGGGCGATATTTTATACCGGGATTTCTTGTTTTTACAATTTTTGTTTTTTTTGGTGTTGGTCAATATTACAATTTTTTAAAATATTTCTCAATCATTCATTTTCTTTATATTTTTTTCTTTCTGATTCTACCCAATTTTTGGGGAGTGCCTTTTTAAATTAATTACCTGTCAGTTGATTTTTTAGTAACTATTAGCAGATTATTTAAGCCAAACTCAAAATATTGATGATTAATTTCCAGATTGAATTTTTTACTTTCAGGAATTAACGACAACAGATCTTTTTTTGTAAAATAATTTTTATGTTCGGCAATCTCACGCGAACTAATTAATTTTAGTTTAAATGATAAAAACTCTAATATGGATTTAGCTTTGGGGGTGGGCGTAGTTAAGATGATTTTTCCCCCGGTTTTTAAAATTCTTAAAGCCTCTTTGATAATATCGTCTGGATTTTCTATATGTTCTAAAAATGCAAAAGCAACAATGAAATCCACAGTTGAGGAGGGAAGGGGTATTTTATTGATAATTTTCCTGCGTAATAAAAATATATCTTTATGTTTGTCTAAACAACCGATCAGGTTTTTTTCTATTAAAGGATCGATTCCTATATATTTTTTAAAAATTACTTTATTTTTTTTAGCAAAAAAATAAAACGGTATTTTTGGACCACAACCCAAATCAAGAAAAATCAGCGGTTTATTTTTTTCAATATAGCCAATCGCCTGACTAAAGCGAATTAAACGTAATAGCGGTTCAAAAAGCTCTTCTTCAAAAATTTTCATCTTTCAAAAAGATTAAATCTTATAATCTCAAAAAATGCCTTTGCGCCATCAATCCAATTAATTTTTTTCCCCTCATCATAAGTGCGGCCGAAATACGAAATACCCACCTCATAAATTTTAAGATTTTTTATTTTGGCGATTTTAGCCGTAATCTCCGGTTCAAAACCAAATCTTCTGCTTTTTAACTTTTTGGCAATTTTTCTTATCAAATCACCCCTAAAGGCTTTATAACCGGTTTCCATATCAGTTAGATTAAGGTTGGTAAACATATTGGAGAAAGTGGTCAAAAGATAATTACCTATCGCATGCCAAAAGTATAAAACCCGATGGGGACGATTAGTTAAAAAGCGTGAACCATAGACGACTTCGGCTTGGTATTTAAAAAAGGGCTCCAAAAGAAAAGGATAGTCTTGAGGGCTATATTCTAAATCAGCATCCTGAATTAAAACAATATCGCCATTTGAAGCTAAAATTCCCATCTTCACCGCCGCTCCTTTTCCTTCGTTTTTCCTTTTAAAAATAGTTTTAATTTTAAATTTTTTATTTTTTTGTTTTTTTTCTTTAATATAATGAACGATTTTTTCTCTGGTTTTATCAAAACTGCCATCATCAACTATAATTATTTCTTTTCCCAAACCTAAAGAGTCTGCTTCGATTACATTTTCCAAAACTTTATCGATAAATTTTTCCTCATTATAAACCGGTATAATAATAGATAAAGTTTTATATCTCATTATTTTTAACTGCAAGATAAATTTTTTGACTTTCATCAAGTTCACTCCAGGTATTAACACCTATTCCCACCGATGAAAAAGGCACTTTTAAACCAATCACATCTAAAGACTGGTAAGAAGCGATTTTAATTAACGAGTTTATATAATACTCACCGGTTACTTTTGATTTGGGAATTTTTTTCAAATTATTTATCAAAAAATTAAAATCGAAACAATAAAAACCGGCGTTTAACTCCTTAACGTTTTTTTTAACTTCATCGGTTGCATCTTTATACTCAACGCTATCGATAATCTTATCATTTTCATCTCTTAAAACATACCCCCAATGAAGTTTTTCATTATTTTCACTTTCGGTGGTGATAATTGACATCACTGCCTTTTTCTTTTGATGAAGGGTGATTAATTTTTTAATCTCTTTTTTCTTATAAAACATAGTGTGATCACCGTAACCGACTAAAACAATTTTAGGTTCTAATTTTTTTTTAACAACCTCTTCAACCGCCACTTTTACAGCATGACCCGTCCCTAATCGCTTTTTTTGATAGGCATAAAAAACTTTTTTTTCTTTTAAAACTTTTTTTACACTCTTATGAAAAGCACCAATGACAACAAAAGTTTTATCAGCCACTTTTTCCATTAATTCTACTGAGTAAAGAATTAAAGGTTTATTTAAAAAAGGTAAAGTTACCTTGTTAGCAGTTTTTGCCTTAATCCTTGTTCCTTTTCCGGCGGCTAAAATTATCCCAATAACCATAAACTTTTGACTTTTTAAATTTTAACTTAATTTAATATTCCCACCCATTAGGATGATCTTTATACCATGCAATCAATGATCTTACTGAATCTTCAATTGTTCTTTTTGGTCTCCACTCTAAAATATTTCTTGCCTTTTCAATGGAAGCATAAATTTTAGCATATTCACCAGCGCGCGTTTTTCCAAAAACTCTTTCGATTTTTTTTCCAGTAATTTTTTCCACCTGATTAACAATCTCCAACACCGAATTACCCGTTCCTGTTCCCAAATTAATAATTTCAAAAATATTTCCTTCTTCCAACAATTTTTCAACCGCCAAAAGATGGGCTTCGTTTAAATCAACTACATTGATATAATCGCGAATCGGTGTCCCGTCAGCGGTATTAACATTTGGACAAGTAAGATAAAACTTTTCAATTCCCAAAGCGCCACGGACTGCATTTTGCACCAAAAGAACCGATGGCTTTTTTGAATCACCAATTTCGCCATCATCTGAGGCGCCGCATACATTAAAATAGCGGAGAATAAAGTAATTTAATCCCAAAAGCCTCCCATACCATTCAATAATTTTTTCAACCATTCTTTTTGACTCACCATATGGATTTACCGGATTGGTTGGGTGATTTTCATCAACGGGCGTATATTCGGTTTCGCCATAAACAGCGCAGGTTGAAGAAAAAACAATTCTTTTGACATTAAATTGAATCATTGTATTAAGTAAATTTAATGAACCCAAAACATTGTTGAGAAAATATTTTTGCGGATTTTTCATCGACTCATCAACCATACAGGAAGCCGCATAATGAACAACGGCTTTTATATCTTTTTCTTTTTTAAAAACAAAAGATAAATCTTCCCTTAAATCTTTTTCATAAAAAACAAAATCAGAATATTTTTTTTTCAAAATCTCAATCGGCTGCCGGTAACCAGTCTGAAAATTATCAACTCCTACAACCGCATATCCATTGTTTAAAAAAAGATCAGTTGCCACTGACCCGATATATCCCGCGCAACCAGTGACTAAAATTTTTTTCATATATTTTATATATTATTTATAAACTTTTAACTTTTAATTTATTTATCGGGTGCCAATGTAATCTGCCTTCGGCCAAATATATCCCGCCAAAAACCAAAACTGAACCAATTAGATAATAAATTGTTGGAAATTCATTTAATAACGGCATAGCAATTAAAACCGCAACAATTGGATCAATATAGGTAAAAAGTCCAACTTCCTGTGCATCTATTTTTGACAAACCATAATAATATAAAAAATAAGCCGCGGCTGATGAAAAGAATACCCCATAAATTATCCCTGTCCAACCAGCTAAATTTAAATCAAAAAACGACCAACCCACCAACTCTTTTGGTACAAATAATAAAAATAAAATACTTGATGACAAAAATGAAAAAGCGGTAACAAAATAGGGATTAACTTTCTTTAATAAATCTCTTCCAATAACCGTGGCAAAAACCGATCCTAAAGTTCCCAAAACAATAAAAAAATTTCCTTCAACTTCTCCCAAAAATAATTCTTTTCCATCCAATAGAATCGGCGACAAAATAACCAAAAGCACCCCAAATAAAGCCACCATCATCCCCAAAAAAACCTTCAATTTTGGCTTTTCTTTTAAAAAAAGAATTGAAAAAAAATAAATAAAAACCGGACCGGAAGAGGCAATAATCGGGGCGTTGATACTCTCAGTTTTTTTTAGTCCTAAAAAGAAAAAAGTAATATTGATAAAAATGCCAAAAAATCCAACTAAAAAAATTTCAAGCCATTGTTTCAAAGTTATTCTTTGAAAATTTTTTAAAGCAGTTGGTAAAAAAATAAGTCCGGCAAAAAAGAAACGAATAAAGGCCAAAGTAAACGGAGGAATATTCTGTAGGGCAAATTTAAAAATGGGAAAGGCTCCACCCCAGATAATGTTGGTAATAATCAAAGCTAAGATTGGATTCATATTTTATCTTCTTTTTTTACTCAAATAAACCATTAATTCTCCAATAATCCCTGTAGCAATAATTTGAATACCAACAATCACCAACAAAACCCCAAGCCACAAAACCGGTCGCCGGTACAAAAGAACATTATAAAAAATTCTCTCATATGCTAAAAAAGCTAAAATTAAAAAACCAGTTAAAGAAATGATTCCTCCCAATATCCCAAAAAAATGAAGCGGTTTTTCTGAAAATTTATACAAGAAATAGGCAGTTAATAAATCAAAAATACCAACAAAAACTTTTTTTGACCCAAATTTACTTTTCCCAAACCGGCGCGGATGATTAACCACCGGTACTTCAGTTACTTTAAATCCCTGATAAAAGACAAAAAGAGGAAAAAAGCGAAAGTTATTACCGTAAAAAATAAAATCGCTTAAAACTTCCCGCTTAAAAACCTTAAAACCGCAGTTAATATCAGAAAATGGTGAGTGAAGAAAAATTTTTAAAAAAAAGGAGGCGAGTTTTGAATAGAGCTTAACTAAAAAATTTTCTCTCCGTTTGATACGATAACCATTTACAAAATCATAACCTTCATCAATTTTTTTTAAAAATTTTGGTAAATCTTTTGGATCATCTTGAAAATCCGCATCCATAAAAACCAAAATCTCGCCTTTTGAATTTTCCACTCCGGTTTTTAATGCCTTTCCTTTTCCCTGTCTTTTTTTATGCATTAATATCTTAAATTTTTCAGATTTAAGTTGTAGTTTTGAGATTTGGGTTTTGATTTTTGAGTTTGTATCATCATTGCTTCCATCATCGACCAATATCATTTCGTATTCTTTTTTTAAGCGATTTAATTCTGACACCAATGCGTTAATTAAAATCGGCAAACTTTCCTTTTCGTTATAAAATGGAATAACAACGGAAATCATATTAACCTTTAACTTTTAACTTCTGATTTTTGATTTTTTATAAACCTCAATCCCTCCCTGATTATATATCAAAGTAAAGTTTTTGTCCTTTAAAAAGTTATTATAAATTTTACTTAAAGCGTTATCTTTTAATTCTTTGCCAATCTCATCTTTATTGATAACAATATAATCTGCTTTTTTGTAAACATCTTTTTTGATATTAAAAATCTCTTCATCCGAATAACCTAAATTATACCAAGCGGGGTCAAATAAAAAATTAAAATAATATTTTCTTTGGGTAAAAAAAGGGGCAAGTTTTGGAGTGCTTGCTACAATTATATCTTCATCTTTTAATACTTTTTTCCATAAATCAATCGATTTCTTTTTTTCTTGTGAAATTGAGTGATAACTAATTTTTTCCTTAACAAAAAAAGGCAGAGGATAATATCGATAAAAATAATAAACATTAAGCAAAAAAAATATCGTTAAAAAAAAGATTTTTATTATTCTGTTTTTAAAACAACTAATTTTTCTATATCCCAAAATCAATCCATAAAATAAAGCCGCAACAATTAATGATTGGTAATGAAAATAATATGAGCGCATATTGGTATTTTTGCTTAGGTAATTAATTAAAAGTTCCGGTACAGCCAATAAAAAAGAGAGGGGAGAAAAAAAATTCAAAAGGAATGGTAAAAAAATTCTTTTTAAATAATCAACTCTTTCAGCAGAAAATATATTTAACAAAAAATTTTTTGGATCAGATTTTATTGGCTCATAATAACTTAAGGCAAAATGACCTCCTTCCCGAAAATAAGGAATAATTAAAAAATTAGTCAATAAAAATGAAAACAAACCGATCAAAAAAGTCAATAAACCATTTTTTTTATCGGAATTTAAAAAATAAAAAATTCCGAGAAAAACCAAAAAAAGCCCTACATGTTCTTTGGTTAAAAGCGATAAAAAAATAAATAAATAATAAAGACGATAATTTTTTCGATGATAAAAATAAAGTGCCGACAAAATTAAGGGAATTGCTAAAGTTATACCATGAAAGTCAAAAAGCAAAGATCGGGCAATATGAAAATTTAAAAAATAAAGCAAAGCAAAAATAAAACTGGTTTTTTTATCTTTTAATAAAAGATCTGATAATAAAAATATCACCAAGCCACCCAAACCAATAAACAAAGCTTGACCCACTAACAAAATCTCAAACTTTGGCCAAAAATAATACAAAGGGGCAAAAAAAGCCAAAATCGGATCAAAATGGATGGCGAATCTGGACATATTTTTTAAAAAAGTCGGATTAGTCATCTCCAAAAATCGTCCCCGTGAAGTGTTATAAACCACCTGATCCATAATCCCCAAATCATAGTAATAGGAATTTAAAGTATAAACCCGCTTGATAGAAAAGTAAGAAAAATAAAGAATAAAAATCGTAAAAATTAAAAATAAAAAAATTAAATATTTATCTAAAAAACCTTCGCCTTTTAACTTAGGTTTTTGACTTTTGGCCTTTGACTTTTGGCTTTCCATATTATTTATTTCCTGAATGAAACTTTTCATGAATCTCTCTTAACCTTGTATTAGTTACATGAGTATAAATTTGGGTCGTTGAAATATTTTTGTGTCCCAACATCTCCTGAACAGAACGAAGATCAGCACCATGGGACAATAAATCTGTGGCAAAAGAATGGCGCAGGACATGCGGACCGATCCGAAATAAAATCCCGGCTTTTTTGCGATATTTATCAATCATCCGCTCAACTGATCGAACTGATAATCTTAACTTTTCCGAAATTAAGCCCTCTTTTGATTTTGGGCCCGAATAGCGAATAAATAGGGGAGAGTAGGGATCATCTCTTTTATCCAGATATTTTTTCAGCCATTCCTTGGCTCTTTTTGATAAAAAAACCACCCGCGCCTTTCCTCCTTTCCCAATTACCCCAAATTCACCCAACTCCATATTCACCTGCTCGCGATTTAAGGAAACAAGTTCAGAAACCCTTAAACCGGTCGAAAATAAAACCTCCAAAATTGCCCGGTCGCGCAAACCAATTATTGAGGAAATATCTACTGCATTTAATAGTTTTTCCAACTCTTCGGGCAATAAAAATTTAATCGTCCGATCTCTCTTTTTACCCAGTTCTATCATCTCAGGTGAAATCACCTTAATTTTTTGCTTAATCATATAACGGAAAAAACTTCGTAAAGCAACTAAAAAATAATCCTGTGTTTGTCGCTTTAGTTGTCCTTTAAATGGATTTTTATACCCCCGGGAAAGAAAAAGGCGAAAACTTCGAATAATATTTTCATTAATTTTTTCCACCTCAAAATTTTCATTTTGATAATTTTTTATCAGCCAATTTTGAAAAAAAGAAAGATAATACCCATACATTTTAACCGTCCTTTGAGAAAGATTTTTATCAAGTTCACAGTACTCCAAAAATCGTAAAACCGCCTCTTTTATACCCATATCTTAAATATTAAACGACGTGGCTAAAAAAAGCAACAAAAAATCAATAGATATTTAATGAGTTTAATGAGGATTATCCTAGATGAGGATAATCCTCAAATACCACCAGATAAAGATAAAATTACCAAAGATTGTTTTTTAGATGATATAATTTGTTTAATTGTTTGGCCGCATTGGCGGAATTGCTCAACTGGCAGTTTCCGATTCGCCATCAGGCGAAGAGGATTACTGCCAGTTAGTCCTCCGAATCGGAGGAGCAGACGAAGATAAATGCCGCTGTGGTGGAATGGTAGACACGTACGCTTTAGGAGCGTATGCCTTAAAAAGGCGTGGGGGTTCAAATCCCTCCAGCGGCACACCTAATTATGAATAATAACAACTACTACCAAAAACAACTTTTCATCTTGGCAGTTGATAAAAACGATAATCCGATAAAAAAAGTTGAAAGATGGCAAGCACATAAAGAAGGAGTCCTTCATCGGGGATTTACGGCTATTTTAAAATATCAAAGCAGCTTTATTCTCCAATTCAGAAAACATCCGGTTTTTGATGGTTTTTTTGATTTATCTTTTTCTTCACATCCTATTTTTATCAACGAGAAAATTCAAACTTTTGAAGAAGCAATTTTCAAAACATTCAAACGCGAGTGGGTAAGTAATGAGGAAAAATTTGATCTTAAATTTTTAGAGAAATATTATTATAAAGAAAAAGATGAAAAAAGCGGCTATTTTGAGCATGAGATAAACTATCTTTATCTTATCAATCTTAAAAAAGAAGTTAAAAACAATCCTTTATATAGCTATGGAATGAAAGTGTTAACAAAAGACGATCTGATTAATCAATTTAAAAAAATCAACTACGCCCCATGGGTTAAAAAAATGAATTTAGAAATTATTAAAAATCTATGAAAAAAGTAGTCATTGTTGGGGGTGGAATCGGTGGATTGGCAACAGCTTGTCTTTTAGCAAAGGACGGCTTTTCAGTGACTCTAATTGAAAAAAACAAAATGCTTGGAGGAAGAGGAAGACAACTAAAGCTTTCCAACTTTTATTTTGATATGGGTCCCTCTTGGTATATGATGCCTGAAGTTTTTGAAGATTTTTTTAAAAAATTTGGTAAAAAAACATCTGATTTTTACACCTTAAAAAAATTAGATATTAATTATCGAGTTTTTTTTAATGATGGAAAATTAATTGATGTTTATTCCAACCTTGAAAAAAATCTTGAAACCTTCAAAAAAGAAGAGGAAAATGGTGATATCAAATTAAAAGACTATCTAAAAGAAGCAGAGTTTATCTATAAGCTATCAACCAAAAAATTAGTATTTAATGATTATAAAAATCCACTTTCTTTGATTGAAAAAGAGACAATTTTAAACATTTTCAAATTTGATTTTTTTCGATCTTTTCATAATTTAATAAAAACCAAATTTAAAAGCCCGTACCTTCAAAAAATTTTGGAGTTTACGACTGTTTTTTTAGGCGGATCTCCTTATAATACACCGGCGTTTTACAAACTTATCTCCTACGCCGATTTTATTTTGGGTACTTATTATCCTGTTGGCGGTATTTATCAGGTAATAAAAGCTTTAGAAAAAATTGCCGAAAGTTATAAAGTCAGCATAAAAAAAGATGAAGAAGTTAAAAAAGTTGAAATTGTCAATGATAAAGTAACACGAATAAAAACTAATAAATTAGAATATATGGCAGATTTTGTTGTTGTCAATGCCGATTATCCATTTTTTGAAACAAAATTACTGCCGAAAAAATATCAAACCTATGATCAAAATTATTGGAAGAAAAAAACTCTGTCACCGGCAGTTTTTTTAATTTATTTTGGATTAAAAGATAATCTTACCAATTTTAGGCATCACAATCTGTATTTTGATTTATCGTGGGAAAGTCATTTTAAAAACGTTTTTGGCGAAAAAAAACTGCCGGAAAATCCAAATTTTTATTTTCATATTCCATCAAAAACCGATAAAAATATGGCGCCTCCCAATTGTCATAGCGTAATGATTTTAGCCCCAATTGCTCCCGGAATTAAATTAAGTAATGATCAAAAACAAAAATTTAAAGAAAAACTGCTTACTAAATTTGCTGAAATTGGAAAAATCCCGAATATTAAAAATAAAATTATTGTTGAAAAAATATTTACCAGTGATGATTTCCAAGAAGATTATAATGCCTTCAAAGGCGCTGCTTTTGGTTTGGCTCACACCCTTTTTCAAACAGCAATTTTCCGCCCCAAAAACTTTTCCAAAAAATTAAAAAATCTTTATTATGTTGGTCAATATACCAATCCCGGTGTTGGTATGCCGCCGACTTTAATTTCAGCCCAAATTGTTGAAAATTTAATTTTAAAGAATGAAAAAAATATACGAAGAAATAACTAAAAAAAATTCAAAAACTTTTTATTACTCAACGATTTTTTTCCCAAAAGAAATTAAAGAAAAAGTATTTCTCCTTTATTCATTTTTAAGAACAACCGATGATTTAGTCGATAAAAAAAAACCCGATGTTAAAAATTTTTATCAATATAAAAATAAATTTGAAGATGCTTATCATGGAAAAAAAATTGATGATCAATTAATTGCTGATTTTGTTAAATTAGTCAGGGAAATAAATGCCAAAAATTTAATTGATGATTATTTTTTATCTCAAGAAATTGATCTAAAAAAAAGAGATTATCAAACCTACAAAGATTTAGAAAAATTTTTATACGGAGTCAGTGAAGTAGTTGGTATTTTAATGGCAAAAATTTTAAAACTCTCTCCAAAAAGTTATCCTTTTGCTAAAAAATTAGGTAAAGCAATGCAAATTATCAATATCATAAGAGATATAAACGAAGATTATAAAATGGGAAAAATCTATATCCCAAAAGAGGATTTAAAAAAATTTAAAGTAGATATCAATAAAATTTTTCTTAAAAATAATTTATCTGAAAATATTAAATCATTAATTGATTTCGAGTTGAAAAGAGCTTTTAAATTATATAACGAAGCTAAAAAGGGATACAAATATTTTAATAAAAAAAATTTACTGCCGGTAAAAACTGCCGCCGATCTTTACTTTGTTCTTGGAAAAAAAATTGAAAAAAATAAAAATTTGATTTTTAATAAAAATAAAACAAAACTTTCCTTAATAGATATAATCTATGTTGTATTTAAAAATATTTTTTTAATTTATGGACTTAATAAAACAAATTAATCTTCATAAAAAAATCATCGATGGTGATTTGGAAAGGTTAAAAGAAAAATATTTTCAATTATTTAATCAATATCACCCAAAATCTGCAGAATATCTAAACCGATTTGTTGATTTTGCCAAAAGAGGGAAAAGTGTCCGGGGGGCTTTGGTTTTTATCACCGATAAACTTTTTGAAAATCAAAAAATTGAAAAACAAACGCTTAAAAAACTCGCCCTCGTTTTTGAAGTTATTCATTCATCGCTGCTTATCCATGATGATATTATGGATAACGATAGTTTAAGACGCGGACAGCCGACTATCCATATTTTTTTTAAGCAAAAATATAAAGATTTTATAAAGGAAAATAATAATAATTCTTTTGGAACATCAATTGCTTTATCGTTAGGCGATATCGGTTTTTTTATCGCCTTTGATATTTTAAGCAGCACCAAAATCAATCCAAAAATTAAAAACTTTATTGCCCGTGAGTTGATAAAAACCGGATTGGCTCAAATTGATGACGTTTTCTTTTCCCAGACCAAAATTGAACCAAAACTTGGTGATATCTTAAATATCTATAAAGGAAAAACTTCAAGGTATACTTTTGTTTTGCCTGTCCTAACTATTTTAAAAATTAAAAACATAAAATCAAAAAAACAAAAAATTATTGAAGAAATTCTTGAAGATTTGGGAATTATTTTCCAAATTACTGATGATTTAATTGGTCTTTTTTCTGACAAAACGGGAAAAGATAAGGAATCAGATATCCGCGAGGATAAAAAAACAATCATCCGCTATCTTTTATTTAAAAATAAATCTACTCCCCCTGCTATAAAAAAAATCTTTGGTAAAGATAAAATTTCTAAAGATGAGATTAAAGATCTAAAATATTTTATTAACCACTCAAATGTTAAAAAAGAAATTAAAAATATTATTAAAGAAATAAAAAATAAAATCCAAGATAAAATGGAAAAAAACAAAAAATTATTGCCGGAAAAATTTATTATTTTGGTTAATAATTTTGTTGATTATCTTATCTCTCGAAAAAAATGAAAAAATTAAGCTATCTTTTATTTAACTTGACAATAATTCTTATGCCGATATTGGCTGATTTATTTTATAAAAAGACCGTCTTTCCCCAAACACTGCCTTTTATTTTATCAGTTTCAACTGCTGCCCTTGTTTTTATCATCTGGGATATAAAAGTTGCCGAAAAATGGTGGTTTTTTAATAATAAATATATTTTGGGGATTAAATTTTTAAAACTGCCGATTGAGGAGATTTTATTCTTTTTTACTGTTCCTTTTTCCTGTCTTATTATTTTTCTAAACTTAAATTCTTTTATCCCTTTAAAAATAAATTTTGATTTTTATTTCTTTTTGATATTTGTCTTTTTGATTTTATCTTTTTATTTTTTAAAAAAAAGAAAAGCTTATCCTTTTTTTGTTTTTTTACTTTTATCAGTTAATATTTTTCTTGATTATTTTTTAAAAATTTATCTTTTAAATCAAGTAACTTTTTATGTCTATTTAATTGCTGCTTTATTTTTAACTTTTGTTTTTAATTACTATTTAACCAGCAAAAAAATTGTTACCTACAGTAAAAATTATAAAACTAACTTTTTAATAACCACTATCCCATTTGAAGACTTTATTTATGGAATAAATCTTTTGTACACAAATCTAATTCTTTATTTACTTTTTCAACGTATTTTTTAATATCAAATTTTCTCTCAAGACCAGTTGATGACATATAACGAACTTTACCAAATATTTTCCTTTCCTTCCATGGTCGGTCAAAATTGCCAAAACTCCAAGAGATACCCAAATAGCCGTTGGGATCGCGCCCATCAAGCTCATATTTGTTATTCATTTTAACTAACCAAGAATAAGCTTTTTTCCAATCATTGGTCCATTCAATCACTTTTTTTACCCAGTACATTCGCATATAACCGGCCATTTTTCCCAAATAAACCATTTCTTTTTGGCAGGCATTCCAATAATTATCATGAGTTTTTCCTTGCTCTAAATCATCAAAAGAGTAAAGATAATCTCTTTTATCGTTTTTATGATCATCTAATGTTTTTTTTGCCCAAAAGGGGATTGAGTTAAAATTGAAGTAATTTTTATTAAAGTAAACAAAGTTAAAAGCAAGTTCCCGCCAGACTAAAAGTTCATTGAAAAATGAATAAACATTTTCATCTTTTAGCGAATATTTTTTTAAAACTTCATCAACGACTTTGACCGGTGAAATATTGCCAAAATGAAGAAAAGAGCTTAAATTTGAGGTGCAATCTTTTTCAGGATAAGAATGAAATTTATTGTAAAAAGGCAACTTTTTTTCGATAAATTCCCTTAAAAATTTTTCCGCTTCTTTTTCACCGCCAATAAATTTTTTAAAGTAAATTTTTTTATCCAAATTTAATTTGGCAAATTCTTTTTCGATATCTCCTTTTTCAAAATTAGGAAAAAAATTTAGGCAGTTGACTTTAATTTTCTTAAGATAAAAATCTTTTTTGACTAAATTTAAAAGATTAAAAACTTTATCTCTTATCTGCCGGGAAAAATTGGCTTTTTTGTTTAAAAGGGTATTTACCGGATAATAAGAATTATTTTCAACCAAATAAAATGGTGCGTTAATTTTATCGGCTAAATCCTCTTGGCGTTTTTTTGTGCCGTTTAAATAAACTTCATCAGAAATAAAAATAACCGCTTTTTTGGCATAACTTAAAATATCGTCATCGCTATCAATTTTTTTTACAATAAACGCGATATTTAATTTTTTCAAACTTTCCAATAATTCAATTAATCCTTCTTTTAAAAACTGATAGTGACGTAGAGTGGACCAATAGTAACCATCCCTCAACCCAAAAAAAACTAACAAAGGTTTTTTAAACTGATTTGCCTTTTCAATGGCAAATTTTAAAGCAAAGTTGTAATTTATCCGCAAACCATTAATTACCCAGTAAAAAACGTACTCTCCCTGATTATTTTCAGTTTTATTGTTGATTTTTTTAATTCTTAAGTAATTTAAATCCCTATCCATCTGATAAAATTTAAAAATCAAATGAATAATCAAAATATTATCTATTATACAAACAGAATTTTGCGAAAACTTAAAACTTTGGAATTTAAAACTTTTCTTATTGGAATTGTTTCAGGTAACGAAAAAAATGATGAAGTTGAAAAACCTTTTAAACAAAATGTCGGAGAAATATTGGAACAAAAATTAAACAAAAAAGTTGATTTTAAAGAGCCGGATGTTTTAATCTTAATTAACCCAAAAACCAAAAAAATTGATTATCAAATCAAACCTCTTTATTTTTTTGGCCGTTATCAAAAATTAGCGGCCGGCATTCCCCAAACTAAATGGAAAAGAAAAAAGTTTAAGACATCAGTTCAAGAAGAGATTGGAAAAACTCTTTTGAAAATTACCAAAGGTAAAGATCATTCCTTTCACGGCTGTGGTCGAGAAGATATTGATGTAACAACGGTAGGGGAGGGAAGACCATTTGTGATAGAGATAACTGATCCCAAAATAAGAAGTTTTGATGTAAAAGAAGCAGAAAAGAAGATAAATAAAAACTCAAAACTTGTTAAAGTAAAAAACTTATCATTCACCACCAAAGAAAAAATTAAAGAAATAAAATTAGCAACACCTGAAAAAATTTATGAAGCAGAAGTTGATCTTGAAAAAGAAACTTCAAAAAAAGAGCTAAAAAATGCCTGTAATCTACTATCTAACATAGTGGTAAATCAACAAACACCAACACGAGTTTTAAGAAGAAGATATGATCTTTTGCGAAAGAAAAAAATTTATTATTTTAAACTAAAAAAGTTTGACCCCAAAAATCCCATCTTTGAAATCAAAACCGAAAGTGGTACGTATATCAAAGAATTAGTTAGCGGCGATAACGGAAGAACAAAACCATCTTTATCAGAAATCCTAAATCAAAAGGCAGTAATAAAAAAACTAATGGTAAAAAAAGTTATACTTTAAAAAGTAATAAATAATCAATAAACAAATTTTTATTCAATTTTTAATATTTCAATATTTAAATATTTTAATATTGATTAAAAATTCTAAATTAAAAATTAATTTTTAAACCATATACGGACGTCTGCATAAAGATGGCAAAAAAATCCAAATACCTAATACCTAATAACCAATAACCAATAACTAATAACGTCTTTTTTTCTTGAAAAAATTGGGAGGGTTTGGGAGAATATAGGGTATATAAAATAACCCCAAGGGTTGAAAAAAAGGAGAGGTGCCGGAGTGGACCATCGGGTACGCCTGGTCGCCTAAGACGGCGACCCGCCGTTTTAGGCGGGAGAGCGAAAAAATATGTTTTACTATATTTACGTTTTAAAAAGCTTAAAAGATGGAA